>Ga0256829_1001095_pt1 | contig 23414 bp, 19 predicted proteins | sample 131447metaG_FD_185979 | JGI IMG/M metagenome (GOLD analysis project Ga0256829, IMG submission 185979) | Hydrothermal vent microbial communities from Lau Basin, Pacific Ocean - 131-447 | ecosystem: Environmental > Aquatic > Marine > Hydrothermal vents | place: Pacific Ocean: Lau Basin | collected...
CAGGTGGCGACGGTAGCCGGTACCAATGGTAAAGGTTCCTGTGTGGCTACTCTGGAGGCCCTGTGTATCGCCGATGGCAAAAGCGTAGGCGCGTTTACCTCGCCCCACCTGTTTCATTACAACGAGCGTATTCGCATTAATGGTAAAACCGCCAGCGATGAAGAAATCTGTCAGTCGTTTCAGCGTATTGATGTTGCACGTGGTGACATTACCCTGACTTACTTTGAATTTGGTGCTCTGGCAGCCATCGATATTTTTACGCGGCATCAGCTGGACGTGTTGTTGCTGGAGGTTGGACTTGGTGGTCGTTTGGATGCCGTTAATATCATCGACGCCGATGTTGCCGTGGTGACATCCATAGCTTTGGATCACGAGGCGTGGCTCGGCTCTGACCGCAGCGTGATTGGTCGCGAAAAAGCGGGTATCTATCGTGCGGGCCGCCCGGCGATCTGTGCTGATATCAAGGCTCCGGAATCAGTGAGACAAGTAGCGCTTGAGCTGGGTGCTGACTGGCATAATGTAGGCGACAGTTTTAGCTGGCAGGAATGTAATGGGTGCTGGCAGTGGCGCAGTGGCGAGCTGCAATATTTGGATTTGCCTATTCCGCAGCTTCCGCATCCCAGTGTGGCAGCGGCCCTGTTCGCGTATTTACAGCTGGGATTTGCTCTGCCCGATGTGCTGCCGCAGATAATGGCCGATCTAAAACTGCCGGGACGAATGCAAACGGTATGCTTCACTGGTAAGAGTGTGATTCTCGATGTGGCTCACAATCCCGCGGCTGCCGGACATCTGGCGGACTATCTGAATTCGAAACCGGTTCAGGGTCGAACTTTGGCACTGGTGGCTATGATGGCCGACAAAGACATCGCAGGTGTATTTCAGCCGTTGCTGGATTCAGTAGATGTCTGGCATGTTTCAGGCCTTCCTGGTAATGATCGCGCGGCCAGCGCCGAGGAATTGCGGCAGACATTGTCCAAGCTGGGAGTCCCGGCATCACCCTGGGAGACGGTGACCGTTGCTATCGAGCAGCTATTACCCACACTGGAAGAAGCAGATCGGCTGCTGGTTTTCGGGTCGTTTTTTACCGTTGCAGACGCACAGACCGCCCTGGATGGGGTAGAATCTCAGGCAAATTTGTGACCGTGGGGAACCGTTTGTGGATGATGGTCTAAAACAACGTCTGATAGGCGCCGTAATTCTTCTGGGTATTGGAGTGCTGTTTGTTCCTGCGCTGTTCGAGCCCGGAAATCAGCGTCAGATCGATATCACTCCTCAAGTACCTCCCGCACCACCAATAGAGCCTCTGGTACTTCAGAAACCCGTGCGCAATCCAGATATCGAAGAGCCGAAATCCTCCGCAGATATGTATCGCCTGGTGCCTACGACTGAAGAGACAAAAGAAGCGTCGAAGCCGGTAAAAGTCAAAGAGGGCGACAAGAAACCTGTCGTGCTGGATGAAAAGGGGGTGCCTCAGGCATGGGTGGTTCAGGTATCCAGCTACAAGTCCGAGAAAACCGCTGAGGCCTTCCTTGCGAAGTTGCGCAAGGCCGATTATCGAGCTTTCAGTAAGACTTTGGAGACTTCCAAAGGGCGTGTGACACGCGTGTATGTAGGTCCAAAAATCAATAAGAAGCTCGCCAAGGAGCTGAAGCAGGAATTGGATAAAAAGTACGGTTTGCAAACGCTACTGGTGCGCTTTGAACCGTGACTCAATTTTCTGCTGTATCCACAGGCCAACGTTTTGTAGAATGCGCACCTCTATCGACACCGGGTATTCGGACACTCTATGAATTGGGCTGATTGGGGCATCGCCGGGATACTATTGGTATCAAGCCTGATAGGTCTCAAGCGGGGCTTTATCAAAGAAGCACTGTCGGTGTTGTGCTGGGTCGCCGCGTTTGTCGTCGCCATGACCTTTCGCGATGCTATGGCCTTATTATTGGTGGATCACATCGATGTCCCCTCCGTTCGCCAAATGGCGGCTTTTGCAATTCTGTTTGTCGCAACTCTGGTGGTTGGGGCCATGGTGAATTACCTGATCAGTGAACTGGTACGCATGACCGGCCTGTCGGGCACCGATCGCTTATTTGGAATGATTTTTGGTTTGGCACGCGGCGTGGCCGTGGTGCTGGCCGCCGTAATCCTGATTCCGCCGCTGGTGGCTATAGATCAGGACCCCTGGTTTCAACAGTCAATGCTGATTCCACACTTTCAGGCAATGGAAGAGTGGGCTAAGCTGGTGACTGGCCAGGTGACACATTACTTTTTGAATTTATTTTAGAGGTCTATCTATGTGTGGCATTGTCGGTATCGTTGGCAAAAGCGATGTTAACCTTCAGCTCTATGATGCACTTACCATGTTACAGCACAGAGGGCAGGATGCCGCTGGTATTACCACGTGCCACAAAGGAAAATTTGCGCAGCAAAAAGCCAACGGTTTGGTGCGGGACGTATTCCGTACCCGCCACATGCAGCGCCTGATAGGCAAAGTCGGCATCGGCCACGTTCGCTATCCAACCGCGGGCAGCTCGGGACCGGCATTGGCACAACCTTTCTACGTTAATTCACCCTACGGTATCGCTCTGGCCCACAATGGCAATCTGACCAATACCGAAGAAGTCAGTGAAGATCTCTATAACACTGATCTGCGCCATGTGAATACCGATTCTGACTCCGAAGTGCTGCTCAACGTATTCGCTCAGGAACTGCTGAAGCTGCATAAACTCAAGCCGGTTGCTGAAGACATTTTCACCGCGGTGAAGGGTGTCCATAGTCGTGTTCGCGGCGGTTACGCTTGTGTGGCTATGATCGCCAACTACGGTATGGTGGCATTTCGTGATCCACACGGCATTCGTCCATTGGTAATCGGTAAGCGCACCACTGATTTGGGTGACGAGTACATGATCGCCTCCGAAAGTGTGGCTATGGACGTATTGGGGTATGAATTGCTGCGCGATGTGCGTCCTGGCGAAGCGGTATTTATTACCGGTGAGGGTGAAATGTCCTCGCAAATTTGCGCTGCGCCAGAGCAGATTAAATTGACCCCGTGCATCTTTGAGCACGTCTATTTTGCCCGCCCAGACTCCATTATCGATGGCGTTTCTGTGTACAAAGCGCGTTTGCGTCAGGGCGAAAATCTGGCGGAAAAAATTCTGCGCGAACGTCCGCATCACGATATCGATGTGGTCATTCCCATTCCTGACAGTAGCCGCGTTGCCGGTCAAACCGTTGCCCAGGCTCTGGGAGTCAAATTTCGCGAGGGGCTGGTTAAGAACCGCTATATTGGTCGTACCTTCATTATGCCAGGGCAGCAGCAACGTAAGAAATCTGTGCGTCAGAAACTGAACCCCATTAATCTGGAGTTCGAAGGCAAGAATGTGTTGCTGGTTGACGATTCTATTGTTCGTGGTACCACCTGTCAGCAGATTATCCAAATGGCTCGTGATGCCGGTGCCAACAAAGTCTATTTTGCCTCGGCCGCCCCGGCGGTTAAGTACCCCAATGTCTATGGTATCGACATGCCTTCGGCGGAAGAGCTGATAGCTCATGGTCGTACTGACGAGGAGGTGTGTGCTGAAATCGGCGCAGATTGGCTTATCTATCAGGACCTGGACGATCTGATTGCTGCGTCCTCCGGTGGTTCTCAGGAAATTGAGCAGTTTGACTGCTCTGTATTCACCGGCGAGTACGTTACCGGGGATGTAGATCAGGAGTACCTCGACAAGCTGGACCAGGCGCGCAACGACAGCAATAAAGCCAGTAAGGAAAGAGGTATCGATCAAGGCGATAACGCTGTGATCGGTCTTCACAACGATGGCGAGGCGGAAGCCAGTTAAGTTCCGTTTCCCTCCACTCGCAATAGCGCCGCGATAATCCCCAACAGGTATCGCGGCGTTTTTGTTTTTATTTGTGCAATCGCGTGAAGAGGTTTCTTCGATAACACCTTTTTAGGCTATGATTGACTTTTGTTTTTGATCTATCGGAAGAACTATGAGCCACCCCAGCGACAAATCACGCAACAGTCCCACGGATAACGCTCTTGATGGCGTAGGGCTCGATACCCTGGCGATCAGGGCGGGACATGTGAGAGGCCCGGAAGGGGAACATAGCGAGCCCATCTATACCACGTCCAGCTACGTATTTGATTCGGCAGAGCATGCCGCCGCGCGCTTCAGTGGTGAAGACGAAGGCAATGTCTATTCCCGCTACACCAACCCTACGGTGCGGATGTTTCAGGAGCGTATTGCAGCGCTTGAAGGTGCCGAGGCAGCAGTGGCTACTTCCTCCGGAATGGCGGCCATTCTCAGTACTTGCATGGCATTGTTATCGTCGGGGGATCATGTGGTGTGCTCGCGCAGCGTGTTCGGTACAACGACTGCGTTATTCAACCGCTATATGAAGAAATTCGGGGTTACTGTGAGCTTTGTCACGCCGACGGACCTGAATGAATGGCAGGCTGCAATTACAGAAAACACAAAGATGCTGTTTTTGGAGACGCCGTCCAACCCATTGTGTGACGTGGCCGACCTGAAGGCGCTGTCTGCACTCGCCAAAGCCAACAATTGTCGATTGGTTGTCGATAATTGCTTCTGTACCCCGGCACTGCAGCGACCGCTGGATCTGGGGGCCGATCTTGTGGTGCATTCAGCGACCAAATATCTGGACGGTCAGGGGCGTTGCGTTGGTGGTGTTGTCGTTGGTGATGCAGCGACCATAGACGAAATCGTGATTTTTCTGCGCACTGCCGGGCCAACCATGAGCCCGTTTAATGCTTGGGTATTTTTGAAGGGACTGGAAACCCTACGTCTGCGCATGGATGCCCACTCGGCAAATGCCCTGGCACTGGCGCAGTGGCTAGATGCCCAGCCGCAGGTTGAAAAGGTGTTCTACGCAGGATTGCCCGATCACCCAGGGCATGAACTTGCGAAGCAACAACAACGGGGCTTTGGCGGCGTGTTGTCGCTGCGAGTTAAAGGTGACAAGGCTGCCGCTTGGCGTTTTATTGATGCCACTAAGATTATGTCCCTGACAGCCAATCTTGGTGATGCCAAAACCACCATCGTGCACCCAGGTACTACGACACACGGTCGACTGTCCGAAGAGGAAAAGGCTCAGGCCGGTATTACCGACAATCTGATCCGCATTGCGGTAGGGCTAGAGTCAAAAGAAGATCTGATAGCCGATTTGCAACGGGGCCTCGATGCTCTGTGATTAATCGATATACGGGATGGCATAACCAATGGATAAACTGATTCAGCGACTGATAGACGAGATCTCGAAAGTCGTATTGGGCAAGGAAGAGCAGATCAAAATGGCCCTTACTTGCTTGCTGGCGAGGGGACATCTGTTGCTGGAAGATCTGCCGGGTATGGGCAAGACAACACTGGCCCACGCGTTGGCTAATGTAATGGGTTTGAGCTACAACCGGGTGCAGTTCACCAGCGATCTATTGCCTGCCGATATTGTCGGTGTTTCGGTGTTTGATCGAAACAACAATCAGTTTGAATTTCATCCAGGGCCGGTGTTTACCCAAGTCTTGCTCGCAGACGAAATCAATCGAACCACACCCAAAACTCAAAGTGCGTTGCTCGAAGCCATGGCTGAGTATCAGGTTACAGTGGATGGCGAAACTCGGGATCTGCCACAGCCGTTTTTTGTGATTGCCACACAGAACCCGGTGACGCAGTCTGGAACCTTTCCACTTCCTGAATCGCAGTTGGATCGATTTCTGATGCGCATCGAGTTGGGTTATCCGGATGCCGCCGCTGAAATTGCCATGTACAAAGGCATAGATCCGTCGCGGCAATTGGGCAGCTTAAAGCCGCAGGTCACTTTGGAACAGTTGGACAAAATTCAGCAGGCGGTGGATAGGGTACAGGCGAGTGATGCCTTGCTGGGATATGTTCAGCGCCTGGTACACTTCACCCGTACGGCACCGGAATTTGCGTTCGGTCTGTCGCCTCGCGGTGCGCTGGCACTGTTGCGTTGCGCCAAAACCTGGGCGCTAATTCACGGCCGTAAACACGTGCTACCTGAAGATATTCAGGCTGTGATGCCAGCGGTCGCTGCTCACCGTTTGCGCGACGCGGCTGATTTTTCAGATCAGAGTGGCTATGCTTTGGTGGCCAAAGCACTGGACTCTGTCGACGTTCTCTAATTTATGAAAGTGTCTGTGAATTCGAATCAAAATCAGAGTTCGTAGCGCAGTGCATCGCTTGGCTCGACCTTCGATGCTATCCACGCTGGGTACAGGGTCGACAGGAACCCCATCAGTAGTGATGCCAGGGTTACCCAGATAAAATCGCTTAGCCACATCTCTGAGGGAATGTAATTGATCGGGTAGACCTCGGAGTTGAGAAAGCGCACGTCAAACAGAGATTCGATCCAGGATACGGCGTTTTGCGCACTCAGTGATCCTGCTATGCCTAGTAAAACTCCAAAGCCTGTACCTATAACGCCAATCAAACTGCCCTGAACCATAAAGATGGCCAGTATGTCTCCCCGGCTGGCGCCCAGTGTTTTCAGGATGGCGATATCCGCCTGCTTGTCGACAACCACCATTACCAGCGTAGAAACAACGTTGAACGCAGCGATGGCGACGATCATAAACAGCAGCAAGCCGATCAAGTTTTTGGACATCTGTATGGCGTGAAACAGGTTGCCGTGAGTGCGTGTCCAATCCGAGGCGTAGTGGCCGTACTCCAGGGAAATGATAATTTCGTACAGTGACTCAGGTACCTGATACAAGTCGCGCGCTTTTATGCGAACGCCGCTGACTTTCTGCGGGTGTGCGCTGAGCTTTTGTGCAGAAGCCAGGTGCACAATGGCGAGAGCGTGATCCAGCTCGGTATTGGTTTTGATCAACCCGCTTAGGACCAGACTTTGAAATTTCGGTGCCGCCGCAGAGCCGGATTGAGAGGGGATAATCAGTCTGACCCTATCACCTACAGAAGCTTTCAGCTGTTTGGCCAAATTCTGCCCCAGCAGAATTCCACCGGGCGTACTCTCGAAACGTTGCAGTGCTGCTTCGCTCAAATATCGGTTCAGTTCGGAAACTTTGACTTCACGCTCGGGCAAGATTCCGTAAATGGCCGCGGGTTCGACCTTGGCGCTTTTACCGAGCATCCCCTGTAGTTCAACAAAAGGCGCTGTGGCAACTATATTGGAGTGCTGCTGCATGCGCTCGGCCAGCGCCGGCCATTGCTCCACACCGTAGCGGTGATAGATCGCGCCGTGGGGCATGACTCCAAGAATTTTCTCTCGGACTTCCCGTTCAAAACCATTCATCACCGATAGCACGGTTAGCAGCAGCCCCACACCCAGGCTCAGCCCAGTAATAGATATACCGGAAATAAATGACACCAGGCGACCGCTGTCGCTCTGATTGGCATTGCGCGCGCCGGTGTAGCGCAAGCCGATAAAGCGGCTAACGGCATTAAACATGGGAGGCCTTGGACTCAACTTGCTGAGCGAGCTGCCCGTCCTCGAGATGCCAGACCGAGTCCATAGTGGCTGCAACTTGTTCGTCGTGGGTCACTACGATGAAAGCAATCCCCAGTTCTGTGCTCAGGTCTTGCAGAAGCTCTTGCACTGCCTGTGCGTTGTGACGATCGAGATTCCCGGTGGGTTCGTCCATGAGGACGCAGCTGGGGGTATTAACCAGTGCACGAGCAATGGCAACCCGCTGTCGCTCTCCGCCTGACAACTCAGAGGGTTTGTGGTTGATACGGTGATCGAGGCCCACATCTTTCAGCAGTTTACGGGCCTTCTCCTGGGCCAATCGACGGCTGTGGCCGCCAATCATATGGGGCAGGGCGACGTTCTCCAGAGCGGTAAATTCCCCCAGCAGGTGGTGGAACTGGTAGACAAACCCCAGCTGCTCGTTGCGTATACGGGCACGCTGATTGTCATTGAGGCACGAGAAAGGCTCGCCGCCAAGTCGAACCTCGCCGCTGGTGGGTTGGTCCAGCCCTCCAAGCATATTCAGAAGGGTGGATTTGCCGGAGCCTGAGGCACCAATAATGCCCAGGCGTTCACCGGCGTTGAGGCACAGATCAATACGCTGTAGTACCTCGATAGTATCGGGGCCCTGTTGGTAGTGCTTGGTAATGTTTTGGCACTCTAAAACCGGTGTCGTCACAAAGCAGTCCTGTTTCTTTAGGATATCTGTTGAGTCAATAATGGGTAAATGATCGTCGGCTTACTACTCATACCGCAGAGCTTCTGCGGGTTCGATTTTTGACGCCTGATAGGCTGGAAATAATGTGGCTGCGAGACTTAGCAGGCAGCCGCTAACTATGACCAGAGTGATATCTTCCAGCTTTAAGACTGAAGGCATCTTACTGATAAAATACACGTTGGGGTCAAATATTTTCAGATTCAACAAGCTCTCGGCGGTCTGAATGAGTGGGTCGATGTAGACCGCGATCAGCGCCCCCAGACCACTGCCAATCAATACGCCAATGATTCCCAGTGCGCCACCTTGAACCACAAAAATACCCATCACCTGAAATCGCGACAGGCCCAGTGTGCGCAGCACGGCAATATCTGCGCGCTTGTCCGCAACCATCAACACCAGGCTGGAGACGATGTTAAATGCCGCGATGGCGATAATGATGAGCAACAGCACGCTGACGACATTCTTCTCCATCTTTACCGCCGAGAACAAACTCCCCTGGGATTTATCCCAGCTGGTGAAGATGAGTTCATTACCGCGATTGAGATCGGCTGCCAGCCGCCTGGTAATAGCGGGCGCTTCAAATAAATCATCAGTGCGCAGCTCCAGACCGGATACACGCTCTCCCATTCGGAACAGCGCCTGCGCGTCGCGAAAATGCGTGATCACGAGGTTTTGATCAACCTGAGCCCCCACCTCAAAAACGCCTACAACGGTGAAGCGTTTTACTCTGGGGAAAGCACCCAGCGGAGTAATGCTCAGCTGTGGAAGGGTAATAGAAAGCTTGTCGCCGACGTTTAGCCCCAGATAGCGTGCGAGCAGACCTCCGACAATAATTCCGTAACGCTGTTGCTCCAAGGCTTCTACATCGCCGAGAATCATATGCTGATCGATTTGGCTCAGTTGTTTCAGGTCGCTGGGTCTTACTCCACGCAGAGACACGCCCTTGAGCCCACGTTCGTAACTGACCATGGCGTTACCGCCAATGTAGGGGGCGGCGTAGACTATGCCGTCTTGTTTTTGCAGTTGACTTTGTAAGGTTGACCAATCGCTCAGGGGAGTCTCTGCGGTAACCGTGGCATGTGGGATGACCTGCAACAGGCGTTGTTTAATCTCCCGATCAAAGCCATTCATTACCGATAACACTGCGACCAATGCCGTGCTGCCCAGCAGCATTCCCAGCAGCGAAAAGCTGCTGACAAATGAGATAAAGCGGGTGCGGCGTTTGGAGCGAATGTAACGCAGGCCAATCAAGAGAGGGAGTGTCAATTTCATGTTGTCATTAAACCCAATGGTCTCAAGCCTGTCCATACGAGAGTTGTTAGTACTGAGTTGTCATTACTGATATGCAGCGTCAACAGACGCTTGCTGTTAAACTTAGAGACATAGACAACGGATGGATCTTGGTTATGGCAGAAACAGAACGGCGTAGTTTCTTTCGAGTTAACAGCGAACTGGCGTTGAGTTATCAGTTAACAGATGCCTATTCAGTGGAGAACGAAAAGCCCGAAGATCAATTTAGTGCCGACGCTGCAGCTTTATCCGTGTTTTCTGAGCTACAGCGCTTGAACCACGAAGCATCGACATTGCTGTCTGGCATTGGTGAGAAAAGTCGCCAGCTGGCGGATTATCTGGCCATTCAAAACAAGAAAATTGATGTGCTCGCGCATAGCCTGCTGTCCAGCGATTACATGGCGAAAGAAGTAAAGCCAACTCACGTAAATCTCAGTGAGGGTGGACTTGCGTTTATCTCCAGTAAAGCTTTGTACAAAGGCAGCTATCTGGCACTGCGCATGGTGTTTGTGGAGACCTACACCGTGGTCGTATGTTTCGCCCGAGTGATCCGTTGTGAGGAGAAGGAACCTGACAGTTATCAGGTGGCTCTCAAATTCATAGGATTGCACGAAGTGCAGCAGCAAACATTGAGCAAGAATATTTTTCAGGCGCAGCTGCGCTCGAAAAAACGCAAAGAGCAACAGCAGAAGACGGACAATAAGGTAGAACAGAAATGATGAAACATTGTGTGTTATGGGTGCTAGTGCCGCTGAGTATTGTATCTGCGAGCGTGAACGCTGAGGTATTGCGTATACCTCTGGGGCAGCAAACAGGTGCGCAACAGCATGTTGATAGACCTACGTTGGGAATGTCTCAGGCCTCAGTACTGGAGCAATACGGCGAGCCTGAGCAACGCTATACCCCGGTGGGTCAGCCGCCTATCAGTCGTTGGCAGTACAAGGAGTTCACTGTGTACTTTGAATCTAATATCGTTATGCACAGTGTGGTTCGGCATCAGCCGAAGGAAGAGGCAACGCTAGAATCTATTGAGGAATAACTCTACTTGCTGAGGTGTTGGGCATTGGCCGTTGCGGCGGATCAGTCGTGGCTGACCTTGTTCGCCTGTTCTGCGCGGCGAGCCTTGCGCTTTTCCCAGTTGCTGACCACGTGCCAGCGCCAAAATAGTTGAATGCCAAAATACCCAATTGCTGAGAAGAAGCTGGCGATAATCAGTGAACCTACAAGCAGTGGCTTCCAAAAGTTGCGCAGTTCGCTGCTGAACCATTCCCAGGATAACTCCACAGAGAAATGCATGGCGGGGCTATCCAATACCCAGCGCCCGAACTCATAGGTTGCGAAAAAAATGGGGGGGATGGTAACTGGATTGCTGATCCATACCAAAGCCACGGCAATAGGCAGATTAGCCCGTAGGCAAAATGCCACTAAAGCCGCTGCGGGCATTTGCCCGAGCATGGGCATAAACGCCATAAACAGCCCGATGGCAAAAGCCACCGATACCGAGTGGCGGTTCATGTGGAACAGATTAGGGTCGTGCAGCAGCGCGCCCAAGAACTTCAGTCCAGGACGATTCTTGATGTTGTCCGGGTTGGGGAACAAGTTTTTGAACAGCTTTCTTGCCATACGTTTAGTCAACTGAGTCTCTGAGACGCGGCGTATTATGCCTGCTCCGACGGCGCAAAACTATACTTCCATGAGCGTAGTCGGGGGTTGTCTAGAGTCATTTTTGGCGGTTGTATAAAATGTGTTCTGCTGTCGGTTATAACAAGTCGACAATTTGGCGCGCTGCGTTATAGGGCGTCACTTTGTTGCGAGTCACTTGATCAAACAGTGTTGGCATTTTGTGCTGTACTTCTGGGTTTTGATGCAGGCGCATTTCCAGCATTTCGTGAATCAGCTTCTGCAGCCATTGGGTATTCTGCTGCGAGCGCTTCTCGTCGAAAGCCTGGTGTTGAATGGCCAGTTCGCGATATTCCGAGATCATTTTCCAAACGTCGTCGATGCCGTTTTTCTCCATGGCAGAGCAGGTTTGTACGCGCGGATTCCAAAAACTGCCGTGCTTGATCAGGTGGAAGGCGTTTTGGTAGTGCTGCTTTGTGCGTTGCGCCAGGTTTACGCTCTCGCCGTCGGCCTTATTAATGACCAGAGCATCTGCCAGTTCCATGATGCCGCGCTTGATTCCCTGAAGTTCGTCCCCTGCATTGGGGATCATCAGAACCAGGAAGAAGTCCACCATAGCGGCCACTTCGTACTCTGATTGACCAACGCCGACGGTCTCAATGATGATGACGTCATAGCCGGCCGCTTCGCACAAAAGCATGGTTTCTCGGGTTTTCTGCGCAACCCCGCCCATGGTGCCCTCGGAAGGAGATGGGCGGATAAAGGCGTTAGGCTCTCGGGAGAGCTCCTCCATACGCGTCTTGTCACCCAGAATGCTGCCGCCACGGATCGGTGAGCTTGGATCGACTGCGAGCACGGCAACCTTTTTACCTTGCTCGATCAGGTGCAGGCCAAAGGATTCGATAAAGGTGGACTTACCCACGCCGGGAATACCGGTGATGCCGATGCGAATGCTCTTGCCCGTATTCGGCAGAATGTTCTCCAGCACTTCCTGGGCTTGAACTCGATGGCTGTCGAGTTTGCTTTCTACCAAGGTAATGGCTTTGGCCAGAGCGCGGCGGTTGCCTTGTTTCAGAAGATCGAGATCGATGGATGGCATGTCTTTCTTGTCAGATACCTTGTTGGGGTATGTTGGTTGGGTTGAGGGCAGGGCCAAGTAGGTGTCTAAAGGCAAAGCCCAAAGCCCAACACCGATAAAAAAAGAGCCCCAAGTGGAGCTCTTTTCTGGATGAGGTCAGTTTAACTGTTTGCTTTATTGATCTCATCCACCACTTTGCGGGCTGATACCGGGATTTTGGTGCCGGGACCGAAGATACCCACGACGCCTGCGTCATAGAGGTGATCGTAATCCTGCTTTGGAATAACGCCACCTGCGACTACAAGAATGTCATCAGCGCCTTGTTTCTTCAATTCATTGATCAGCTCTGGTACCAGGGTCTTGTGACCGGCGGCCTGAGAGGATACACCTACCACGTGAACGTCGTTCTCAATCGCTTGTCGAGCCACTTCTTCCGGTGTTGAAAACATCGGAGACAGGTCGATATCGAAGCCTACGTCGGCGAAGGCAGTGGCAATGACCTTGGCACCGCGATCGTGGCCATCCTGACCCATCTTGCACACCAGCATGCGCGGACGGCGGCCATGTTTGGCTTCGAAGTCGTTGATATCTTTCTGAATTGCCAACCAGTCTGCGTCGTCTTGGTAAGGTGCGCCGTAAACGCCGGATATGGTGCGAGCCTGAGCATTGAAGCGACCGAAGATAGCTTCCATGGCGTCTGAGATCTCACCCACGGTAGCGCGCAGGCGCGCGGCCTTCACAGAGAGATCCAGCAGGTTGCCGTTACCGGTTTCTGCGGCGTCGGTGATTGCTTTGAGTGCAGTTTCAACCGCGGCGTTATCGCGAGAAGCTTTGATCTCGTCCAGACGCTTGATCTGGGATTCGCGAACAGCCAGGTTGTCCACTTCCAGAATTTCCAGATCGTCTTCTTCTTCAAGAGTGTATTTGTTGACGCCCACGATGACGTCTTCGCCGCGGTCGATACGGGCCTGTTTTTTCGCTGCGGATTCTTCGATCCGCAGTTTTGGCAGGCCAGCTTCGATGGCTTTCGCCATACCGCCGTTTTCTTCAATCTCTTCGATCAGCTCCCAGGCCTTGTCGGCGATATCCTGAGTCAAGGATTCCATCATGTAGGAACCGCCCCAAGGGTCAACCACCTTGGTGATTCCGGTTTCTTCCTGAATGATGATTTGGGTATTTCGGGCAATACGCGCTGAAAATTCGGTCGGCAGGGCAACTGCTTCGTCCAGGGCGTTAGTGTGCAGTGATTGGGTGCCACCAAAGACGGACGCCATAGCTTCGATGGTGGTACGAACCACGTTGTTGTATGGATCCTGCTCGGTCAGAGACCAGCCTGAGGTCTGAGAGTGAGTGCGCAGCATGGAGGATTTCGGGTTCTTCGGGTTGAACTCCTTCATGATGCGGTCCCACAACAGGCGACCGGCGCGCAGCTTGGCAATCTCCATATAGAAATTCATGGAAATGCCCCAGAAGAACGACAGGCGTGGTGCAAAGGCGTCTACGTCGAGGCCGGCATCCAGCGCTGTGCGCACGTATTCACGTCCGTCTGACAGGGTGTAGGCCAGCTCCAGTGCTGCATCGGCACCGGCTTCCTGAATATGGTACCCGGAGATGGAGATGGTGTTGAATTTCGGCATATTGTCCGACGCATAAGCGATGATATCGCCAATGATCTTCATGGACGGAGTGGGCGGGTAGATGTAGGTGTTACGCACCATAAACTCTTTCAGAATATCGTTCTGAATGGTACCTGCCAGCTGCTCGGTGGAAACGCCTTGTTCTTCACCGGCTACGATGTAGTTGGCCAGAATGGGCAGCACGGCACCGTTCATGGTCATGGATACAGAGACCTTGTCCAACGGAATACCGTCGAACAGGATCTTCATATCTTCAACGGAGTCGATGGCCACACCGGCTTTGCCCACATCACCGGTTACACGGGGGTGGTCGGAGTCATAGCCTCGGTGAGTCGCCAGATCAAAAGCAACGGAGACCCCCTGCGCGCCAGCTGCCAGGTTCTTGCGGTAGAAGGCATTGGATTCTTCTGCTGTTGAGAAGCCCGCGTACTGGCGAATGGTCCAGGGGCGACCAGCGTACATGGTGGCCTGCGGGCCACGCACATAGGGCGCCATGCCCGGGAGGGTATCGGCAAATTCCAGGTTCTCTGTGTCAGCCTTAGTGTACAAAGGCTTGATGTCGATGCCTTCGGGGGTATTCCAGGTCAATTCGCTGGGATTCTTGCCTTTCAGCTGTTTGGTAGCCAAGGCTTCCCAATCGGACAGGGTGGGCTTGTTATCTGACATTAGCGTCTCTCCGCCTATCGTTTTATCTGTTCAGTTCAGTTAATCCACCATCAAACCACACTTGGGGAACATCTGGGATTCAGAGTCTTGTCGTTATGATGGACTTTCTTGCGATTCTAAAAACCGACGGCATTTAAAATCGTGGGTTTCGGGCTATCTTGGTGGTGATAGCTCACTGCTTATTCTTAGTGGTCACCCATCGGCTGGTTCAGCTCGATCAGCACTCCGTCACAGCTCTTCGGATGGATAAAAATCACCTTGCTATTGTGAGCGCCGGGCGTCGGGGCGTCTGAAAGAAACTGGTAGCCTTTTTCTTTCAGGCGGGCGACGTCTGCCTCGATATCGTCAGAGCGAAAGCACAGGTGATGCAGTCCACCGCCTTTCTTTTCTAGGTAGCCCGCGATAGGGCCTTCGCCGTTGAGAGGGTGTACCAGTTCAATACTGGTTTCTGGCAGAGGGAAGAAGGCCGTGCTGGTTTTTGCCGCGGCGACATCTTCACTGCCTTTGTAGTTGAGGCCGAAGTCGTCCATAAAGCGCTTGATGGCTTTCTCGAGGTCGGGAACGGCGATAGCAATATGATCCAATGCAACGATCATGGTATTACTCCAATAGCTCATACAGCCCGCGAGCGGGCTGTTTGTATTTTATAGTTAGATGGCAGACAGCAATTTGTCGGTAGCGGCCTGGCGTCGCGCGGCAACTTCTTCAGCGGTCTCTTCAACGATTTTCTCGTCGGGAGTGATCTTATATAGAGGCTGCCCCTGTTTGATTATGGTGCCATCGCCTTCAATCAGAATTTTTTCAATGGTTCCGGCGAACGGCGCATTAATCTTGTTGAACATCTTCATAACTTCGATGATGTACAGTGGCTGACCCGCTTCAAAGTGGGTGCCTTCTTCAACAAACGGTGGCATGCCTGGCGCTTCACAGGAGTAGAACATACCGCCAGTTGGCGCCAGAATTTCATCGGATTTGGCCACTGGAGGCGGCACCAGAACTTTGGCCATCGCCGCCTGCAGTTCTTCATCGGTCAGATTGTCTGGAATTTCAATGCTCAGATCTTCGTTGACTTTAAGATCGAAGAATCCGGTTGATTGAGCGATAAACGGCAGAACGCCCATGATTTCGCTTCCAGCTTGATAGCCCGCGTGCGCCGCCTGCGCCTGTGACCACTGTTCGGCATCTATCCCTTGTGGAGCGCTGCCGGCCAGTGCTGCTTCTACTTCAGCGTAGCTTTCAATGCCCAACTTCGCTTTCAAGGCATCGTAGAACGCGATGGCCTGGGTGAGGATTTCGTTGTCGTGATCCCAGATCATTTCTGCGGCGGGCTTGCTGTTGCAGTAGTCCATATTCAAGAAGTGGTAGGTATCCGCCAGAATGCGAATCGGATTGGCCTTCCAGACGACCTTGCCGTTTTCAATGGCAAACTTGTCTTGATAGAAAGACAGCCAGCCGGCCAGCATATGTGGTTCTTCGAGCAGCATCTGCAGTGGACGAGTCAGCAGGATATGCTTGCGATCCAGCACTTCTTTAAGGTCTGCTTTGGTAGCGTCAGCCGCGGCCGCCAGTGCTTTCTCGCAAACCTGCTGGTAGGCGTAGTTCAGATCCAGGCTGTTGGCTTCCTGCTTTAACAAGCCTACTGCGGTCAGGTAGGGCACGATAAAGCGCGTGGTGGGACGGGCGTTGATGTTATTGCCCAGAAACCAGTTGACCAAACCATAGTGGAACTCAAGGTTGGTGGCCAGATTGTTACCGCGCAGCTCAGTAACGCGCAGTACTTCTGCCATGTGCTCGTAGGTCTTGGTGCGATCTGCGCCAATAGTCAGCAGCAGTGCAATGTTGGAATCGTAAGCACCGGCCAGATGATACTTCATGAAAACATCGGTATCAGGATTGTGCAGGCTGATGCCCTGGTCGTCGCGGATTTCGCCGTCGATGGGGTTAGACCAGTTTTCGATGACGCCGCCGGCGTGTGGCTGGAGCGCCTGGTTAGTGGCGTTCATGCGTGCTTCAACCGAGGCATTGCTGCGCAGGAAGCGGGTCGGCTTGGGCAGACGTTTACCGTGGGCTGCGATCAGTACCATGGTCTCGACCAGAGATTCGACACTGAAGCTGTCTTCCGGGTTCTCGGGGTTGGTGAATGTCAGGCCATAGCAAAGCTCGGTTACACGGTGTTCTACCTGAATTCGGGTGTTCATTTCCATGAAGTAGTGAGCTTCGCCATCGACGATACACTCAAAAGTGCCGAGAGAGTCGAGCTTCACCGCCTCACCAAAGACGGCGCCCTCATGTTCCATTTTCAGCAGGATCTCCAGATCCTTCTTAAGCTGATCCACTTCGGCGGTTTTACCGGCTGTTTCAGCAACGCTAATGGCATCTTCCAGCTCTTCTTTGGTGACCGACACCTCCAGCAGCTTCTGTTCGTGCATTTGCAGAGAGCAGTCGCGGCCACCCATGGTCATGCACCACTCACCGTTACCAACCACCTGGATTTCCTGGTGGCGGGTAGTATCGATGTTCATTTCAATCAAGACGTTTTTGTTGTCGCCAACGCCATTGGTTTTCAGTTCGATCAGACACTCGAGCACCAAAGATGGTACGTTTTCAGCGGCCTTCTCAACTTTTTCTTCCAGAGTAGCGCCTTCATAGGAGTTGGCAGACTGCAGAATACGTTGGCCTTTACCACCACCACCGGCGATGGCTTTCAGGCGGAAGCGGTTGTTGGGCTTTTCGGCCAGCATGCGCTTGGCTTCGACTTGCAGGGCGGCGCCGATGTCGGCGGCGTCGATAATGTCGATACCGGCCTCATAAGAGGCGGCCAGCAGTGCCAGCGCCTTTTCTTCATCGTCGCTGCAGGAGGCGAAATCAACCGTCAGATTGTTGTCGGCTGCGCAGCCTTCCAGGCCGTCTTTACCGTATTTGGCAAACAGTGCCAGGGAGGTGGCGTTGTTCACACCGGGGGTGACAGACACGCCGGTTTCCAGTGCAGTGCGTTTGGCTTGGTCTTTCATGCCTGCTGCTTTCTGGGTGAACGAGCAGGGGCCGATAAAGTTCAGCCCGGCTTTTTCCATTGCCTCGACCATCTCGGCGTCTTCCGACATAAAGCCATAACCCGCGTAGATGGAGTTGTAGCCGTTGCTTTTTGCAATGTTAACTATCTGCTGGATACGCACGGCACGTTCTGCTTTGTCTGCGCCAGTGTAGTCTGGAACGCGGTGTACGCGGGAGGGGTCAGTCAGCTTTCGCAGCTCAGGGGACAGAGCGTTCTGATAGGTAATGCTGTCTTTCTCTGAGAGCAGAATGCCGTATTTGTTGATCCCCATTTCATCGAAAACATCCATGGCCTCTTTACGAATCGGGCCGCGGCAGATGATCAGTGGGCGCATATGGGTGCAGTCAAAGCTCTTGACCCAATTGCTGATGGCGTTATCGAGACGGCGGTTTTGGTGGATCAAGGGGTTGTTCAAGTAATTGTCGTTCTTGCTTTTCACGGCTTAAGCCTCTTTAAATTCTTTCCGTTCGCTCTGAGGCTCTGCTTCAGAGCGTATCTAAATATGTTGTCGACCTGCTATTAGTGGAATTCCCGCTGTGGACCACTAAATGGCTCTGGCGTGTAGTGGCTCAAATGGAAATCCATTTGCTTACACAACACTTCACGCAAATCGGAAGGCATAACAATTTGAGAAATCGAACCCAGGTTCAAGGCTTCGTCGGGATTCATCAATTCCTTTTCATAGCGCTGTTTCAGCGCCGCTTCCTGCTCAGTCTGCCAGGCCATAACATCAGCTTCGGCATCGCCGGCTTTGAGGCGTTGCTTAACGGTGCCGCGAATTTCTTTCAGTTCTTCCTTGTAGACAAACTCAACACCGGCAGGGCCCATAACCGCGACTCGAGTCGAGGGCAGTGCACAGACAAAATCAGCACCTGTGGGGTAGTTATTGTAGGAGGCGTAGGCGCCGCCGAAGGCGTTGCGCACAATCAACAGGAAGCGCGGGGTACGCAGATCGATGATGGCGTCCAGCATGGCGCGACCGGCCTGAACAATACCACCGTGTTCCTGGTCAGTACCCGGGCGGAAGCCGGTGGTATCTTCCATAAAGATAATGGGAATATTGTAGAGGTTACAGAAGCGGATAAAACGAGCGTTTTTGTAGGCTGCATCGATATCGATTTGTCCGGAATCCACGGCTGAGTTATTGGCCACAAAACCGATGACGTTGCCGTTCATACGGCCCAGGGCGCAGATGGTGTTGCGCGCACGATCCGGTTGAATCTCCAGAAAATCGCCGTGGTCGCACAGCTGTTGAATCATAATGCTGATGTCCAGTGGGGTGTTAAAGCCGCTGGGGGAGTTGAAGGCTTTCTTCAGCAGAATATCGATGTCCCAGGTTTTGCGATCCGCCGGGTCCGAAGAAGGCTGATGCGGAGCCAGTTCCGCATTGTTGCTCGGCAGGTAGTTCAGCAGTTCTTTTACCTTGCGCAAAGCTGCTACTTCGTCGGGTACTACGAAATCGGTAACACCGGTGGCGCTGTGGACGTTGGGGCCACCCAGTTCGTCCGCGGTAACGTCTTCGCCCAGTACGGACTTAACAACACCGGGACCGGTCAGGCCGAAGAAGGTTTCATTAGGTTGAATCAGGAAAGAGCCCTGACGCGGCAGATAGGAACCGCCGCCAGCGTTAAATCCGAACATACACATGATGGACGGAACCACACCGGAGATTTTGCGCAGAGCCGTAAACGCTTCTGCGTAGCCGTCCAACCCACCAACACCTGCGGGGACATAGGCGCCAGCGGAGTCGTTCATGCCTACGAGTGGAATCTTACGCTTACCGGCCAATTCAAACAGACGCGCTAGCTTGCCGCCGTTCGTGGCGTCCATGGAGCCGGCGCGAACGGTAAAGTCGTGCCCGTACACGGCTACGTCGCGGCCGTTGATTTTTACAATGGCGGTTACCAGTGACGCACCATCGAGGTTTTTACCCCAGTTTTGGTAGAGTACTTGTGGATCTTCGTCGGTCAGAACACTCAGGCGTTCCCAAATGGTCATGCGCTTTTTGGCGTGTTGACGCTCGATGCTTTTTACACCCGCGGCCTTGAAGGGCTTTTGGGTTAGCTCATAACCGTGCTTCAGGTTTTCTTCATAGAGACCTGGCTGGTAGGAAGCCTGGCCCGGGATGCTGAATTCCATCTCTTTGGTGTCGTCAAAGGGGTTGACCAAAGAGGCTTTAGGTTTGCTTGAGTTAGTCATGCTTCTGAGTTTTCCAACTGAAAGTTGATGTTCGGGAGCAGTTGGCGACGCGAAAATCGGTGTTCATGCGCACATTTCATGAACCGCCGGTCTGCTCCGTTAAAGTGCACGAGATAATAGAGGTGAATGTCTATCTTGTGAATCGTCTGTTATGCTCATTGATTACCTTAATTATGTTACATAACTCATTGTTTAATAAATATTAATGTAATGTTAAATATTCAAAAACATCACAAAAAATAATATTTACAGATCACAAATCCGCTCACGATAATGCAAAAAAGCTCAATTTATTAGGCAAAAATGGCCGCATCCGTGACCTAAAAGTCACAGAATGGCAGGGAAAATGATAGTCGCTATTGGTCGAGGTGCTTTGTTTTAGGCGACATTTTGACGCTTATTTGATCCAGTTCGGATTGCTCGGAAAGGAGGTTGGTGTCAGCGGCCCTTAGGATTTGGCCTGCTTCATGGCTCGGTATTCCTTTGGTGTATAGCCTGTCCATTGCTTGAACGCACGAGTAAACACTCGGGGTTCGCTAAAATCCATTTTCTCTGCCACTTCGGCGATGCTGAGTGCGCGGTTGGAGAGTAGTTTGATGGCCAGATCATTGCGTAGGTTATTCTTGATCTGCTGGTAACTGGTACCTTCTTCTGAAAGGCGGCGTCGCAGGGTTTGCTCGCTGATATCCAGTTGCTGCGACAGTACGTCGGAGGTAGGGAGGGACAGTCCGTCGCCGGCTTTCTGAGACAACATCTGATTAATTCTTGCCGTCAGGCTAGTGTCTTCCCCGGGAATGGTGAGCATATCAATCGGCGCCCGGTGCAGAAATACCTCCAGTTCGCGGCGTGTCTTGATCAGAGGCAGTTCAAGGTAGCTGCGGTGAAACACCAGGCGGTTGAATTTACTCTTGGTGTAGGTTGGGCAGCGGTAGAGTAGCAGAAACTCTTCGCTGTCCAGGGGAGTGTAGTTGATGTAGGTGGCCAGTAGTTTAATGGGGCGGCCGATATACCAGCTGGCGAATCGATGCCAGATCACGTGCCAGTACTCAATAAAGAAGTGCTCGAAATCCAGCTCCTGGCGGCGAAACTCACTGGTGAAATAGACGCGGTCACCCTCGTAGGTAAGCGACATCTGGATTTCATCGGTGATCTGGTTGTAGAAGCGTATGCCGCGCGTCAGTAGGTCCTCCAGAGTTTCTCCGTAAGAGACCCATTCGGCCATTAAATCGAAGGTTCCCACCTTGCAGGGCTTTTCCGTAAAACCCATAAATTCATCATTGAGTTCCTTACCTATTAGGTCGTATAGTCGCGCCACCAAATGCACTGGTATACGAGCTTTGGGATCGGACAGCGGTTTTTCCGGTATGCGGGATTTGCGCAGTAGTGCTCTCGGGTCCAGGCCTTTGGCTTTGGCCCCGCCCAGGGCTGTGTGAATGTAATGCGTGCCGATTGTTGCCATGGCTGGTTATTTAAGTAATAGCTGCGGACAGTTGTGGGAGAGAATTTTGCGAATCGCTGATTCTGGTGAGTCATCATACTGCATCTGAAAATGATCACATAACCACATCTGTCGCCGGGTAATTATTTTCGGGCGCTGGTCGATACGGTAGATAATGGAATCTCGCGTGCGAGACTTCCGGAGTGGCGTAGTGTGAAGGTGGCGTCCAAGCCATTTTTAGCTACTCTGAGTAAGGTATTTGTAAAAAGGACTCTTATATGCTGGCTTCGCTCAAAGGACAGATAGAGCCAAAAGTATGGGTGGCGGCCCAGGTCGTTTGCTGGGTGGTAGCATTACTGGCGGTGTGGCAGGGAAGTGCCATGGTCGCGATTATTGCGTTGATTTTGGGGCTGGCCGCACTGGCGATTCACGAACGATCCCGGGATGTGGCGACTGACGACAGCTCAGAATGTCTCGAGAAACAGCAGGGAGTGGAGTCTGATCTTGAATACCTCAGTAATGTCTTTGGCGTAACCTATGTGCAAATCAACGAAACCCTGGATGATATTAATCACGTCAAGAGCGTAGTCAGTAACGCCAGCGCCAAGCTCAATGACAGTTTGACCGGCTTGCGCGATGCCTCAGAAAGTCAGCAAGGCATGTTGGGAGATCTTGTTGGCAAGTTGCTGCAACTGGCGCACCACCAGGATGAAACAGGGGCTGAGCGTTCCTATTCCGATGAGTCCGAGAAAGTCGTGGCAACTCTGTTGCAGGCGCTTGAGGAAATATATACGGCCAGCCGCGAATCCAGCGAGCGTTTCGCCTCTATGTTGACCGTTATTGGTACGGTAGAGGGATTGCTGACGGATATCGTCAATATCAACGCACAGACTAATCTGCTGGCTTTAAATGCCGCAATTGAAGCGGCTCGTGCTGGCGAGGCGGGTAGGGGGTTTGCCGTGGTGGCTGACGAAGTTCGCAACCTGTCGCGTCGTACCGAGGAATTCAGCGAGGAAATTCGCAACTGCATCACTCAGTTGTCGGGTGATATTGAGGCGATCAAAGGGAGTGTCGATACCGTCACCAATTTTGATGTCAGTGCTCAGGCCGAAGCGCAGATGAAAATTTCCGATATGTGGAAAGAGGTTGAAGGTTTGGCGGATAATGCCAGTCAAAGCTCTGAAGAAGTTTCACAGGTCGCATCGGAAATCGACAATATGATTGGCCAGAGCATCGTGCAGTTGCAGTTTGAGGATATCTCCATTCAGCAGTTACAGCAGCTGGTGGATCGCTTTGCAGTGATTCGCTCCTTAATGAAGGAGTCTGTGGACTACTGCACCACCGAAGATCTGAATCACGAGCGCTTCGATCGTCTGCTCGGTGAGCTGCGCCACTTCAAGCACATTGCGGTGACCGAGGGGCAGGAGTCTATGGAGACCGGAGACGTGGATTTGTTCTAGGGCCTGTTTCAGTGGGTCTGATCGCTGTCAAAATATGCCCATGGCCAGCCCGGTGGCCATCATTTGTCCCAGTTCAAAGGCCTTGTCCAGATGCTCCTGTGTGATTTCCTTGCGTGCGATATAGGGTTCCGCCGCCTTCTTCATAGGATAGCCCTTGAGTATCCGGTCACACTCGCGGACTGCGCCGGTGCCATCGTTGCCGGCTGAGATTAGAAGGGCGTAGGGGCGATTGAGTTGATACGGCTCCGCGGGGTAGAACGTTCGGTCGTAGAAGTCTTTCAGAGCCCCGCTCATATAGCCAAAATTCTCTGGCGTCCCGAAGATAATGGCATCTGACCATAGCAAATCCTCCAGATCGCCGTCTTTTGCCATGATCAGGCGCGTATCTACGTCCGTTTCCGTTTGAGCTCCGCGCAGGGCGGCTTGCACCAGTTGCCCGGTATTCCCCGATTGCGTGTGATATAGAATCAACAGATGTTTCATACGACCTCGCTATGCCCGTTATGGACATTATGCCGGACTATTGCCAATTAATTCACTAGTGAGGGCGAAGCCGTGCTGGCCTGTGTCGTGGTAGTAGCTGCTGTGGCAATGATCAGTGCATTGCCGGTTCTGCCTTCACCATCGCTGCTGCTATCTGCCTTGATTGCCTGTGGTGTTTTGGGTGCACTTGGCCGGCTCGTGCCTGTGCTTGCCAGGTTTCGCCAGCTTTGGGGTTTCGCAATGTTGGCTCTATTTGCGGCTCTGTGGGCGACTTTCTGGGGACATCAGCGCTTGGATAACCGCTTGAACGCT
>Ga0256829_1001096_pt1 | contig 23395 bp, 22 predicted proteins | sample 131447metaG_FD_185979 | JGI IMG/M metagenome (GOLD analysis project Ga0256829, IMG submission 185979) | Hydrothermal vent microbial communities from Lau Basin, Pacific Ocean - 131-447 | ecosystem: Environmental > Aquatic > Marine > Hydrothermal vents | place: Pacific Ocean: Lau Basin | collected...
TATCAGCATGGTGCCGCCAGCATTCGATGGCAGCACCAGCGGTCCGCTGCCGGGCGTGGTTGAGGGACAGGTGATCATCTCTGCCCTGAAAGTTACCGGACCGACCTCAACCCTCAAGGTCGGGGATGGTTATGTCAGGCCGCATGACCTGCGTATCGCCAACGGCTATGATGATGTGGCGACCCTGACACCGGAACGGGTGATCTGGAACATGCTGAAGCTGGGCTATCGGGACTGGATCAATCACTATGTCGGGATGAGCCATTATTTTAATCTGAGCTGGGACGGGGTCGGCTATATCGTTGACCCGGCAAAGGCAAAGCTGAATACCGCGACAACAAGCTGGCACAGGGATTTCCTCACCCGGGCGACTTTTTTTGGCTTCACGGTTATTTTCTCCCTGTCTTACGAAATTCTGGCGCAGAATATGCCGGCCCTCTGGCAGCAGAAGGCCCATGACGCGGCCCCGGCCCTGACCGGCTGGGTGCCGCCGTCGGGCCTGATTGCGCCGACAAACCCGGCAGCGCTGGATTACCTCCGCGATGTATTTCTTGCCTTTGGCCAGATCATGGATCAGACCGGGGCGGCGCATTATTTCCAGATTGGCGAGCCATGGTGGTGGATTGATCAGGGCGGCAGCGGCATTCCCTATTTCTATGACGATACGACGACGGCGCTTTATACGACAGAGACCGGCAAGGCGGTGCCGCCGAAGCATTTGCTGGCGACGGAGACTCCGACAAGCGCACAGCAGGACTATCTCAACTGGCTCGGGGACAAGCTCGGGCTGTCAACATTATGGCTGCGCGATCAGATAAAGAGCCAGTATCCGACGGCACAGGTCGGGGTGCTGTTCTTCACGCCGCAGGTGCTGAATGCGGCGGCGCCCATGGCAGCAGATGTGAATTTCCCGACCCTGCACTGGCAGAACCCGGCCTTTGATTTCCTACAGATAGAGGATTATGATTTTGTCCTGAACGGGGAATGGGGCAAGCGGACACAGGCCATCGGGCAGATTGATCTCACCCTGGCCTATCCCCGCAGCAAAAGCCATTATTTCGCCGGGTTCAACCTGCTGCCGACCACGCCGGAAAACTGGAAAAATATTATCAGGGCCGCCGGGCTGGGATTTCAGGACGGTTTTGCCGAAGTTTTCGTCTGGGCCTATCCGCAGCTGGTCCGGGACGGGATGATTTACACCAATGATCAAGGAATGAGCATGACAGGATTTCATGAAATACGCCTGCCGGAAGATATCAGCTTTGGCGCGAGCGGCGGACCGCAATTTCGCACCACTGTGGTCGAAATGGCGTCGGGCAGGGAACAGCGCAACCGCGAATGGGCCGAGGCGCGTAATGTTTATGATGTCGGGCTGGGTCTTCGCTCTGAAAATGACCTCGGGGTTTTGCTTGCCTTTTTCCGGGCGCGGGCGGGCCGGGCGTTCGGTTTTCGCTACAAGGACTGGCTGGATTATAAAAGCAGTTTGCCGCAACAGGCCGTAACCGCAACGGATCAGCAGATTGCCATCGGCGACGGGGTCATGGTTGCCTTCCAACTGGTTAAAATATATGACAGCGGGGGCATTTCCCATGTACGCGATATCGTCAAACCGGTATCGGGAACGGTGCAGATTGCCCTTGACGGGGTGGTGCAGGCCACCGGCTGGCAAGTGGATGTGACGAGCGGAATTGTGACTTTTGCCATGGCACCGGGCATTGGGGCTGTGATAACTGCCGGATATGAATTTGATGTCCCGGTGCGGTTTTCGGATGATTTTCTGGCGATCACGCTGGAGAGTTATCAGGCTGGTCAAATTCCGTCGATTCCCCTGATTGAAGTGAGGGTGTAGATGAAAATAATTTCCCCTGAATTAAAAGCCCATCTGTCATCCGAACTGACAACGATGGCGACCTGCTGGGTGCTGACCCGGCGCGACGGGGTCCGGCTTGCCTTCACCACCCATGACCGGGAGATCGAATTTGATAACCTGATCTTCAGGCCGGTCAACAGTTTTCTGCCCTCGGCAATCAGCACAACCAATAGCCTGAATGTTGATAATCTTGAGGTTACGGCATTGCTGTCGTCCGAGGGACTTGTTGAAAAGGATATTCGTGCCGGGCTGTTCGATCATGCCGCCATTGCTATTTTTCAGCTGAACTGGCAGGATACTACCCAGGGCAAGCTGTTTATGCGGCGCGGCTGGCTCGGCGAATTTACCCTGAAAGATAAGCATTTTACGGTTGAGATAAGGGGATTGACCCAAAAACTGCAACAGATAGTCGGCAGGGTATTTTCACCGGAATGCCGGGCGGACCTCGGGGCGGAAAACTGCCATGCCAATCTTGAACAATATGCGGTCATCGGACTGGTCACTGCTGCCGTCGGGCCGGACAGTTTTATGGACAGCAGCAGGACAGAGGCTGAGGGCTGGTATGATTACGGACTGGTGCGCTGGCTCACGGGGGCCAATGCGGGGATAGAGGTCGAGGTAAAGAATTTTATCGGCGGGCAATTCACCCTGTATGATATTCCACCGGAGGCGATTGTGGTCGGGGATATTTATCTGGCCCATGCTGGCTGCGACAAACGGGCGGCAACCTGCAAGGGGAAATTTCAGAATTTTGAGAATTTCAGGGGCGAAACAGCGATACCGGGAACAGATTCCCTTTACAGCTATCCCGGCCTGAAATAGAGCAGATTATTTCTTTGCTGCGGTCTTTTTCGGGGCAGCTTTTTTCGGGGCGGCTTTCTTGACTTTTGTTTTTTTAGGGGCCGCCTTCTTCGCCGGTTGTTCCTCAGTAGCAGGCTCGGATTTTTCCTCCTCAACCTCTTTCCACTGATCGGGATAGAGGCGGACATGAACCTGATTCACTCTGCTGCTGACATCTGCGATTGCCTTGAGCAGGGCTTCGAGGTTAAATCCGGTGCCGCGAAAAGTATAAATCTTGCTAATGGTATCAAAGGCCCGGTAAATATTGCGAATTTCAACATCCTTGTGGGGGCTGCTGGCAATATCACCAATAAAATCATAGAGGATATACTGATCCTTGGATTGGCCGATCCATTGATCATAGGCTTCGTCCGCATGATCAACAAGGGACAGGATGCTGTCATTATTCAGCGGGTATTGTTCCGGCAGGTCGAGTATCTCGCGCAGAGCCGCAGCCCTGTCCCGGCCTTTTTTGCGCGGGGTCCATAATGACCGGGCAATCTGGTTTGTCCCCAGCATGATATTCTGCAGGGCAAAGAACACACCAACGGCGGCCTCTTTTTCCATTGACTGGTTTAAAATATCCACGCTGGCCTCGATAAAGCGGCACTGGTTTCTGAGTTCGTGAATATGCAGCCCGATAATATTCATGTCCATAACAGACAAATCCTTTATGTAATTTTTTCTGAAGAATAGTGATAGCAAAGTTTTTTTGAAATGACCATATCAGATATGTGCAGGAGCAAGATATTTCTCACGGCCCGGCGTTGTATAGGCAGTCCTTTCCGCCATCAGGGCCGTCATCCCGAATATGGGCTGGATTGCATCGGCCTGATAGTTTACGTGGCAAGGGAACTGGGGCTAAGCCATTTTGACGTGACGGATTATAAGAGAATACCGGCGCCCGAGGCGATTTCACGCTATGCCGCTATGGCTGCATATCCCGAAAAACCCCGGTCGGAAATGGTGCCGGGGGATATTGTCATCCTGAGATTTGGCAGATATCTCGAGCATGCCGCCATTCTGTCGGACCGGGGGATTATTCATGCCTGCGAGAAATATGGCGGCGTGGTGGAACATCGGCTGGACCCGGACTGGCGGGCCAGAATCATTCTGGTTTATTCATTTCCGGCTTTTCCTGAAAATCATAAAGAGGTGATATAGTGGCAAATGTTGTGCTTACCGTGGTTGGCAGCGCCATCGGCGGGCCGGTTGGCGGATTGATCGGCGGGCTGGTCGGGCGTCAGGTGGACCGGGCCATTCTCGGCGGCTCCCCTTCCCGGACGATCGAAGGCGGGCGCCTGAAAGACCTCAGCGTTCAAACCTCGGCTTATGGTGAGTCGATTGCCCAGGTTTACGGGACGATGCGGTTGCCGGGGAATGTGGTCTGGTCCTCCGGTCTGAAGGAAAAGCGCAATGAAAAGACCGAAGGGGGCGGCAAGGGCAAACAAAAGGTTACCACGGTGACATACAGTTATTCCGCCTCCTTTGCGGTGGTCCTTTCCGGGCGGCAGATTGCCGATGTCGGGCGGATATGGGCCGATGGCAAGCTGTTGCGGGACAGTGCGGGCAAACTTGCCGTCGGGGGGAGTTTAAGAATTTACAGCGGCAGCGATTTTCAGAATGCAGATCCGCTGATTGAGGCCATAGAGGGACAGGCCAACGCCAATGCTTTTCGCGCTCTAGCCTATGTTGTATTCGACGCCCTGGAACTTGGCGAATATGCCAACCGCATTCCCAATCTTACCTTCGAGGTCATTGCCGATACCGGCGGTACAGTAGCGCTGTCGGTGATTGTCGCGGATATCTGTCAACAGTCCGGGGCTGCGGCCTGTAACGTCAGCAACCTTACCCGGATGGTGGACGGCTATATGATTCCCGGGCCGATGAAATCGCGGGCAGCACTGGAAGAGCTGGCCTCAATCTATAATTTTGATGTGGTCGAGCAGGAAAACGGCCTGCTGTTCCGTACTCTGGACAGGGCACCGGATGTGTCAATTATGGCGGATGAGATGGTAAAGGCTGGCGGAAAATCCCCGGAAAAAGTAATTCTGACCCGCCAGCAGGATCTGGAGCTGCCCAGGGAAATCGGCCTGTCATTCATTGATCCCGCCCGGGATTATCAGACCGGTTACCAGCGGGCGAGACGGCAGACTGTTGCCAGTGATATTGTGCGCGAGACGGCTTATCCACTGGTCATTTCATCCGATATGGCGAAAACAGCCGCCGAGATACGGCTTGATCTGGCGTGGTTCGGGCGCGAGGCGGCAAGCTTTACCCTGCCGCCCAAATATGGTGATCTGCTGCCGGGGGATATTCTGAGCCTGACAATTGACGGCGGGATACAGGATTTTCTGCTTCAGGAAGCAGAAACCGGGCCGCAGGGCATAACCTGTCAGGCGGTAAGATTTTCAGGCACCATACTGGGCCGCAACAGTTTTGCCGACAGCGGTCCGGTGCCGCAGCAGCAGGTACAGGCTTTGGCCGCGAGCGAGTTTTTCCCGCTTGATATGCCTGCTGTCACGGGGGAGAGTATCACGGCCCCCATATTATTCTGGGCTGCCGGGGCCGGGGCCGGGAAATGGACCGGGGCCGGATTGTTTATCTCCCGGGATAATGGCCTGACCTATGACCAGGTGGATTTTAGCGCCGTGGAGGCGGTTACCGGCACAGTCGAAAATACCCTGGCCGATGGTCCGACGGCCTATTGGGATGAGGCCGGGGACTGTCTGGTTCGGCTGGATAATCCGGCGCACAGCCTGTCGGGGGAGAGTGCGCTCGCGGTTCTTGACGGGGCCAATATCGCCCGGGTCGGTGGCGAGATTATCCAGTTCCGGCAGGCTGCGCTTCAACCTGACGGGAGCTACCGTCTGACGGGCCTGCTGCGCGGGCGGCGCGGGACGGAGCGTATGGTCGGCACACATGGCCCGTCCGAAAAATTTCTGCTGTTGACCCCGACCTCTGTCAATGCGGCGGGAATGAAGCTTTTTGATATTGGCCTGACCCGCCAGTTCAAGCTGGTAACCACGGGGCAGGATGTCGCCAATATCCTGCCGGTCAGCTATCGCTTTGAGGGGGAGGTTCTGAAACCTTTTTCCCCGGTTCACGCCATGGCTGTGCGGGACAGTGTCGGCTCCCTGACCCTGACATGGATCAGGCGCAGCCGGGTCGGCGGCGAGTGGATGGATAACGCCGATGTGCCGCTGGGCGAACTTTACGAGAAATATGATGTCGAGATTTTAAATGGCAGCATTGTGCTGCGTACCCTGAGTTCTGATGTGACAACGGTTACCTATCCGGCAAGTCAGCAGATTGCCGATTTTGGTGCCCTGCAGGCCAGTCTTGATGTGCGAATTTCCCAAATCAGTGACATTGTTGGCCGGGGATGGCCGTTAACAGTAACTCTCTAACAAAAGGATAAGTGTAATGGCTACCCAAACTCCACGGCTTAATATGCCCTATATTATTTCCTCCCAGTCCCAGAAGGAGGTTACCCATAATCTGGCGCTGAATGGTCTTGACGCCCTGATTCAGCCGGCGGTCGAGACATCCCTGCTGTCAATTGCCCCGGCCCTGCCGGGGGAGGGCGGTTTGTGGCTGGTGGCCGGTGGTGCAACCGGGGTATGGGCGGGCCATGACAATGAACTTGCACAATATATTGGCGGGGCGTGGCAATTTTACCCGGCATTTGAGGGATTGCAGCTATGGCTGAAAGACGAGAATATTGTGACGCAATACCGGGCAGGGCTGTGGCAGAAAGGCATTCTAACCGCGCTCAAAATAGAGGTTTCCGGCCAGCAGATTATCGGCGCACAACAGGCGGCTATCAGTGATGCGGCGGGGGGAACAGTCATTGACGCGGAGGCAAGGACGGCCCTGAACAGCCTGCTCGCCGCCTGCCGCGCCCACGGATTAATCGCCCCTTAACTGAACAGGTCGCCGAGCTTCAGGGCGAGGGCCATATCACCGTCGATTTTCAGTTTGCCGGTCATAAAGGCCATCTGCGGATTTAGGGAGCCGTCCATCAGCCCTTCAAAATTTTCTTCACTTATGATCAGGGTAACATCAGCGTCATTGTCATCATTGCTGACCGTGGGCGGGGTTGTTGCGCCGTCAATAAAAATGGTGCCGTCGCCCTGAAAATCTATTTTTATTTTCTTGCCGCTGGCATCCATTTCCTGTGCTTTGGCGCGTATTTCAGTCGTTATATTTGCGAGGCTCATTCGAATTTCCTTTGATGTTGTTCTACCAGTGATTTCTGAGTTGTCTGAGGGCCTTGAATACCGCGCGCGGGGCCGGCGTATCGGCAAGTTCTGAATTCTCACTCTTCAGTTTTTCAATAATGGCCGGGTTGGTCAGGCGGAAAAAGCTGTTGATGCGCCGTTCATCCGCCATGCTGGTGATATAGGCATTATGGGGGTCCTGATCGCGTAATTTATCGAGCATTTTCCTGGCTTCTTCATTGCCCGGTTCGCGGTCAAGGGTGAATTCAAGGTTATTGATAATATAATCATGGCCCGGATAGATCAGCGTATCATCCGGCAGCGGGTCGAGCTGACGCGAGAAAGTGTCATAGAGGTCATCGGGATTGCCGCCGTTATGACAGTTGCCGGCCCCGGCATTGAACAGGGTATCACCGCAAAATAATGCCGGTTGCCCTGTATTTGATAACAGGCATAGATGGCTCATGGTATGGCCGGGGGTATCCATGACGGTGAGGGTCACTGTCGTCCCGACAGAAATGCTGTCCCCGGCCTTCAGGCCGACATCGACATTGCCGATCTTTTCCATTGCGCCGTGATGGGCATAGATTTTTGCCCCGGTACGGCGCTGCATTTCCCCGTTGCCGTCTATATGGTCCCAATGTTCATGGGTATTGAGGATTTTGGTAATTTTCAGTCCCTGAAGTGCGGCGGCGTCAAGACATTTTGACACCTCAAGCGGGTCAATAACAATAGCTTCGCGGGTTACAGGACAGGCGATCAGATAATGAAAATTACGCAACGGGTTGTCGGCATATATCTGGGTTACTATCATGGCGGCATCCTATAATTTAACGGCGTGGCCATATCTGGTCGAGGGGCCTGCGGCGCGGATTTTTTCACGGGTGGTCAGGGGGTGGTGATTTTTATCAACCGGGATGACGGCGCAATCGACGACAATATTATCCGCCATATCCCGCGTCGCCCGGTCAAATGCCGCCGCCAGGTCATCTTCCTGAAAGACCGAGGCTTTTGATATATCTGTGTCCCAGCGGCTGTCTGCCCCCTCCTGAATGAAATAGACATTCAGGCCGCTGCGCAGGTGGTTGGCGGTAATAATATTCAATGAATCTGTCATGGTTCGTTCCGGGGATAATGGTCATTCCCAAATATATGGGGCAGGTTTGTGATAAAGCAAGCGCCCGACAGGATTTTTTTGCCTTAGCCCAGACGTTCAGCGGGAAGGTAAAGCGTGACGGTAGTCCCTTTTCCCGGGGCGCTGATGATTGATACCGTGCCGTCATGTTTTTCAATAAGCTGTTTGACATATGAAAGACCAAATCCGATCCCCGTGGTCGGGGTGGAATATATGTTGGACAGGTGGGTGTCGTGACAGAAAACCTTGGCGAGCTGTTGTGATGGCATGCCCGCGCCGTCATCCGTGCAGCTGATCAGGCAACAGCCATCCTTGTCCCGACGTGCGGTTATGGCTATTTTCCCGCCGGAAGGAGTGAATTTCAGGGCGTTGGTCAGCAGACTGTGCAGAACCTGTTGCAGGCGCGATTTGTCCCCGAACAGACCAACAATTTCAGGGGCAATATGATGACAAAGCTGTACGCCGCCTTTTCCTGCCTCCGGGGCTATTTTACCAAGGCACTCGGCAATCATATCCGCGAGACTGAATTTTTCCTCCCTCAGGGCGAATTCCGCTGTTTCCAGCTCCTTTAATTCCAGAAGATTATCAATCAGCTGAAGCAGGTCCTGACCCGCTCCATGAATGTCATGGGCATATTCTTTGTAGGATTCCTGTCCTATGGGTCCCAGCATCTCCGTCATGATGACCTCGGAATATCCCAATATGCCGTTGAGAGGTGTCTTGAAATTATGATGCATGGCGGCGAGCAGATTACGCTTGATTTCCCGCGCCGCGTTGTCCCGGCTGTTATTCTCGTCATTACTTTCCCTGAGGACACAGATAAATCTTGACCCCTTGTCATCACTGGTGAAGGGCCGGATGGTCATGTCAATCTCAAGCAATCTGCCATCTTTGGTGATCCACGGGCAAAATAAAATGGCTGCCTGACGGCTTGTCAGCGCCTGCTTTATCACATGACGGTTGGCGCCGGATTGGGTTGGCGCCAGAAATTCATACAGGTTATGGCCAAATATTTCATCCAGTTGATAGCCGGTCACCAGTTCAAAATGATGGTTGATATCGGTAATGACCGGGGAATGATCCTGAGTGTCGCGGGAAATAATTGCGATGGCGTTGCTGACCTCATGGAAGACACTGTCAAACAGGCCGAATTCTTTTTTATGACCAAATTCTTTTTGATGACATGCGTCCGCAAGCAGGTCGGGGGTGGAAATTTTCTCTCCTTCCGGGGTCGGGTTATCAAATAAGGAAATATTCATCATTTAAAGACCCTGTATTTAACAGGGATTCCTGCCGTAGATTCAAATCACTAGATGAATCATCTCCTAAATGATTCGCCGAATCAACTAAAAAATTAACCTTTTGTTAACTATTATGAGAAGGACCCCGTCCGTCATTGCTGTCTTTCCCTGTTTTCCAGAGGAGAAGGCAGGGTAAAACACGCCGTTCCAGACGGAAAGAATATAGTAAAAAAATAATTTTATTACAATATGTTAAGGGCAACCATCGCTGAATATAATTGTATTGTAACGGGGTTTTTGTACGGCAACCTGATAGATATCATGAGCGGCAAACATGCCCAGGCTCAACCAGCTGCTGAGATTTATAAAAATAGGCTGATAATGGTAGATTATCTCCGAAATGATGACAGTTTCCGCCGGGGCAATCGTAAAATTTCCGGGAATGCCGGTCAGATTGGCCTGGCCGCCCTGGCTGCCAATTCTGCTGGCGAGGCTACTGTTGGATGTCCCTTTGCACTGGATATCAATGGTATTGCCGCTGGCGGAGCCGGTGACGTAGGATACAAATATCTGTCCGTCTGACCCCAGCGACAGGGGCTTCATGATATTGTCCACTGCGTCAAAAATATCCCGTATGCCTCCGCTGGTCAGGGTTTTATTCTGGGAAACAAGACTGCCGACCGAGGTAACGGTCATATTTGATTTTCTGTTTGCCATAAGCAGGCGGAATGTTTCGAACCCGCCCAGCAGAAGCAACAGCACCACCGGGAAAACAAAAGCGAATTCAATCAGAATGGTTCCCTTTTCCGATTTTCTCAGATTTCGGATAAAGTAGGGAATAACCAGATTTATTTTCATGACATTATCCCCTTATGTTTTTACAGCGGCAGTGCAGCCGGGAACAGGGGACCCATAGGGTTCATTCTGGATAACGGTACTGGCCGTCAGCCTGATTTTACCGTTGGCATCTCCAATCATTCGGGAAAAGTATCCTGTCATGAAATTGGCATCATAGACCACCTGATAGAGAACCACCTGACCCGGGCCGCCGACGCCTGCGGTTCCGACCTCTGCATCCCACTGGTTATTACAATTCATATCAGTGTAGCTGTCCACTCCCGGGGTATAGGCATTGTCACCATCAATATCCGTATAAGGTTCCGGCAGGCCAACATTGCCAAAATTATCATAAACTTTCTGGGTGATTACCAGATGTTGCAGATTGATCATCCCGAAGGTTCTTTGTTTTAACAGATCGTTGATATAGGCCTCCCGCGTCAGCCCGGCGGTGGTGTAGCCGGTCATGCCCGCACGGGACGCTTCCGAAATGGCGCCTTCAAGCATGGTGGTGCTGAGCATGGTCATGCCGACTTCCAGCGTGCCGATGGTGGCGAGTGAAATTACCGGCAATACAAAAGCCAGCTCCACGAGGGCTGCCCCTGCGCTGTTTGCTCTCAGCCGTTTGAGAAATTTTCTCAAACGGCTATTTTTGGTTTTATGTTTGTTCTTCATATTAAAAGCTCCTGAATAAAATTCATGTCTTATCAAGCAGCTCTCCTTGCAATTATTTTTTCCTCATAGCAGGCTGTCGGAAATACTACAGGATGCTGGCCCGAGTAACACGACAAACAGGGTCGGCAGAATAAACAGAATAAGAGGAATTGTCATGGTGGCGGGAAGTTTGGCGGCCTTTTCCTCTGCCTTCATCATGCGATCATTCCTGAATTCACCCGATAGAACCCTGAGAGATTGGGCCAGCGGTGTCCCGTATTTTTCCGACTGGATGAGGGTCGCGGTAACGGACTGTATTGCCGGCAGGGTAACCCGCTCTGCAAGATTATTCAGGGCCTTCTTGCGGTCCGGCAGAAAGCCGAGTTCAATTGCGGTATAGCTCAGTTCGTCGGCCAGTTCCGGCCCGGTCTGGGCCATTTCCTTGACGACACGATGCAGGGCTGAATCCAGTGTCAGCCCGGCCTCTGCACAGATTACCAGGAGATCCAGCATATCGGGCAGGGCCTTCTGCATGGCCTCATTGCGCTTCAGGGTGATATTTTTCAGGACCGTTTCCGGCAGGATGGAGGCCAGCAAAACCGCCCCGCCGCTGGCCAGGGTCTTCATCATGGGGTCGAGGTTAAACAGCCCGACCCCATAAATCAGCACCACGGCGATAATCCCGATGAATATCGGCAGAACCAGTTTGAAGAACATGAAATAGACCAGCGCCTCTTTTGACCGGTATCCCCCCTGTAACAGCTTCAGGCGAAATTTTTCCGCCTGCTCATTCTTCATCAGATGGAAAGAGTTGACAATGCTTTGTATGGTCCCGAGATAAGAAGCCTTGCCAATCACCGGTTTGCGTTTGCTTGGTGCGGTATATCCGCGCTTCAGGTCCTGTCGGCGTTCCTGCAGATGTTTGACCCTGCCATGCATAGGGTCTTTGATGATGCCGCTGCTCCAGATTGCCAGAACCACAAGGAAAGCCGACATGGCCGCAAGAACGGTTATGATATCTTCTATTGTCACGCCTTCAGGCAGGTAAGCTTCCATAATCTAGGCCTCGAAATTTATCATTTGTGCCATAATAAAGACACCGATACCCATCCAGACCCCGGCCCCGGCCAGAGCAATCTGCCCGCGAGGGTCGGTGAACAGGACCGATATATATTCATAATTTGTCAGCGACAGCACTCCCAACATGAGAAAAGGCAGGGCGCCAATGATATAGGCACTGGCCTTGCCCTCGGAAATCATCGCCTTGATTTTGAGCTTCAGCCGTGTCCGTCCGCGCAGTATTTCCGTCAGGTTCCCCAGGGTTTCTGCCAGATTGCCGCCGGTTTCCTGCTGTATGGACAGACTGATAACAAAAAATTTAAAGTCCGGAGTGTCAAGCCGCCGGGCCGTTGACCAAAGGGCCTCATCCATGGTTTTCCCCAGCCGGATTTCATCGGTTATCGTGCCGAATTCCGTCGCAATGGGGTCCTGCATTTCCTTGGCGACGGAGTAGATAGACTCCGTAACCGGAAGACCGGCCCTGAGGCCACGGACGATCAGGTCAATGGCTTCCGGGAATTGCAGGGTGAATTTTGCCAGCCTTTTTTTGATTGCCCGGTTGACAAAGCTGTGCGGGATAAACAACCCGGCAAATATCCCGACCATTACAGAGGTTATCAGGGACAGTCCCACGGCGACTTTCAGCAGAATGGCGGAGACCACGGCAATTATCAGGGTGGCCAGAATATATTTTCTGAAACTGATTTTCATGCCGGTTTTATCAAGACGCCGTCTTAATTCATCGGGTTTGGGAATTAACCGGTCAAAAAGCGAGGTTTCCTTTTTGACAAACAGGGTTTTTCTGGCCTGTTCCTTGGCAAGATTTTTACCACTGCTATGTCGGGACCTTATTTTATCAAGCCTTTTGCCGATGATCTTGTCGCTTTTGCCGAGGAATCCCGATGCCGCTGCCAGTGTGGCTATAAGAATAAAGACACAGGCAAAAATACCGATAATGACTATGGTTGGGTTGTTAACATCCATAATTTTTCCTACAGGGCCTCCATCAGGGCTTTTTCCAGACCAAAATAGGCCGCTTTTTCGGCAAAATGCGGACGAACCCCTGTGGACCTGAAACGGCCCTGCAAGGTTCCGTCTGCATCTTCTCCGGTAAATTCATAGACAAATAAATCCTGTGTGGTGATAACGTCGCCTTCCATGCCGACAATCTCGGTAATGGTTGCACAACGCCGCCCGCCGTCGCGCATACGTGATACCTGAACCACCAGATCAACGGCCCCGGCGATCTGTTCGCGAACCGCTTTCTGGGGCAGTTTCAGGTCGGCCATGCCGATCATATTTTCCATCCGGGTCAGGGCTTCTCGCGGGTTATTGGCATGGAGCGTACACATTGATCCGTCATGTCCGGTATTCATGGCCTGCAACACATCAAAGGCCTCAGCCCCGCGCACTTCGCCCAGTATGATCCGGTCAGGACGCATACGCAGAGCATTTTTCACAAGGTCCCGCATGTTGATCTCTCCCTTGCCCTCAAGATTGGGCGGGCGGGTTTCGAGCCTCACAACATGGGGCTGCTGCATCTGCAATTCGGCAGTATCCTCAATGGTGACGACGCGTTCGCCGGCATCAATCATCCGCGAAAGGGCATTGAGCATGGTGGTTTTCCCGGAACCGGTCCCGCCCGAAATCAGGATGTTCAGCCGACAGGCCCCGGCGATCTTCAGCACAGTCCCCATGCTGTGAGACAGGCTGTTCCAGTCAATCATATGATCCAGAGTAATTTTCTGCTTGGCAAATTTACGGATGGAAATAGAGGCCCCGTCCAGAGCGAGCGGCGGGATAATGATGTTCACCCGGCTGCCATCCATCAGCCTGGCATCACAAAGCGGGGTCGATTCATCAACCCTGCGCCCGACGGCAGTTACAATTCTGGTGCAGATATTCATCAGATGATGGTTGTCGCGAAAAGTGACATCGGAAAGTTGCAGTTTGCCAGCCTTTTCAATATAGACCTGTTTGGGGCCATTGACCATAATTTCGGTAATGCTCTCATCGCTCAGCAGCGGCTCCAGTGGCCCAAGCCCCAGCATGTCATGGAGCAGCATATTGACCAGATCACGCTGTTCGCGCAAATTCAGGTTTATTTTCTCCTGGGCCATAAGTTCATTGACGGCCTCACTCACCTGTTCGGCAAGCTCCGAGCGGTCCATGTCATTGGCCGCAGAGGCATCAATATATTCAAGCAGCAGGGGCTGAAGCCTGTCCTTGGCATTCATGATGCTGTCCTGGCTGACCTGCTGTTTATGCTCGTTTGTTTGTTTCTGGGCTTTCTTGCGATGTTGAACGACGTTGGGTTCTTTTTCGGTCTTTTCTGTTGGTTCTTTCCGGCTGCCACTGCTTGCCGAGAGAAGATCATTCAGCAATACGGTGACAAGGTCGCGCCGTTCCAGTTCATTCAGTTCTATCCGGTGCCGTCTGGTTTCCTCATCAATGATATTTTCAATGAAGCCGGTGATTTCGTCATGCTCCATTTCCCTGACCATCGCCGGGTCTGTCTTCTCCTCCATAACGGAACTGATCAGGTCATAGGCCTTGTCGACAATATTTGCATCCGAAATAACCGGCTTGTTCCCGACAGCGGAAATTGTATTGGAAGCCCCGTTTGATGACGTCAACTGTCCTTTGCCAAAGCCGTTCGCTTTACGAATTTTTTTCGCAATCAGGACCGATTTATGATCATGGTTTGTTTTTCTGCCAAACGCTGGTTTCATTGTCTCTCACGATTATACTGAATAAATCACTTAACTTTCCTGGCCGGTCCGCCGGTCAGTTTTTTCCAGAATGATTCTTTTGATTTTTCTGCATTATTGCCGGTAATATCTGAACTTATTGTCTTGAGTGTCTTGACAATCTTGCTCATTTTTGCCGCCTGCGGCAGGGGTTTCCCGGCTTTTGCAACCTGAACCATCAGTTTTGGATCAAAGGGGATTTCCCAGTCGATTATCCGTTCTATGGAGGTCTCGAAATCTTTTTTATTCACCTCGACCATGCCCGGGCCGGCCAGCTTGTTCAGGACTATTCTGACGGGGGTTTCCGGGGCCACGCTTTTGCACAGGGCCAGAAAGCGAATGATGTCGCGCGCCGCTGCCAGCGACAGGTCAGTGACCAGAATAATTTCATCGGATTCCGACAGCATCAGGGGATATTCGGCGGCCATATTCCGTGGAAGGTCCATAATGACATAATTGAAATTATGTTTTAATTCGGACAACAGATGGCTCATCGCCGACGGGTCGGTATAGGTTGGATCATTCAGCGAGGCTTCGGAGCCGAGAATTGACAGATTGTCACTCTGGCGGATCATCGCCCGTTCGATGAACAGGCCGTCAATCCGGCTCGGATTTTCCAGAGCGTCACACAAGCCGCGTCCCGGTTCCAGATCAAAGGTCAGGGCGCCGGTTCCAAAATAAATATCCATGTCCAGAATGGCCGTATTACGGTCTATCTCGTTGGCAATAATCCAGGCGCAGCTGCTGGCAATCATGCTGGCGCCGACGCCGCCCCTCATGCCGATAACGGCAACCAGCTTGTCGGTTTCATTCTCGATCACCTGAACTTCCGCTTCGTTCGCCATACGCAGGCTGGTTTCTGCGGCCAGAATGGATTCTCTGATCTGTTCTGTTGTTACCGGTTTTACCAGATATTCCTGTACCCCTGAATTGACCAGATTCCGATAGAGATTGATATCATTTTCCTTGCCGATGGCAATCACCATGGTGCCCGGCTCACAAACCTCGGCCAGGGCGTTCATATCCTCCATCGGGTCTTGTGATTTTGATAAATCAACAAACAGGAATTTGGGCGGATGAGACGTCGCCAATGTCCTGATGGCATTTTCGATGCCGCCGTTTTTGATCAGGGACGGACTCCATTCCCGTTCATTCAGGACAGGAATCAGCGCCTGTGTGGTTTCATCATCACAGATATAGGCCTCGAATTCATCTTCGATGGTTTCATTCTTTTTCAGCAGTGAAGCGATACTCATGATCTGTTCCTGTTACTTGCTTTTTCCGGTGGTCGAGGCGGAAGTTGACCTGGCCGGTTTTTTCGTCCGGTAAGTGTAAACCGCCTTTGCCACCCTTGACGCATCGGGCTGCCCGCCTGTTACCCCGGTTATCAGGTCGCGCGGATTGGCGACCATAAGACCGAGATTGGCCTGATTGGCACAGCCAAAATTAACCGTGGGGGCATTGCCGTAGTTATCGGTGGACGGCTGCGACCAGTCACCGCAGCGCGGCGGCGTTACCACATAGCGTGAAATCAGGAAACGGGCCTTGTCCGGTGCCGGGCTCATGCCATAAGGGGTAACCTCGGGCGCCAGCCGCAATCCGCGTTTTTTCATCAGTTCGGACAGAAAAGCCATTCTTTTGCGGTTTTGTTCGGACAGTTTGCCATCGCGCTGCAGGGGAAAATCCATACTCAATTCATCTCCGTAACCGGCATTGCTTTTCATCAGGAACATGTCAAGCTGTTCAATGGCGTCACCCGACAGCTGTGATGCGCCTTTTTCAAAGCTGACCATAAAGGGAATTCTGATCATTTCCACTTCATTGCGTAGTTGGGTGTCGCCGGTCGCCATATTTGACATGCCGCTGCATCCGGCCATCAGCAGAGTGACCAGAACAGACAGCAGGGCAGGGACCAGACCTGAAAAATATGATTTATTTTGTGTCATCGGTATTTTCTGCGCTATTTTCTTCATTTAATTTCCTGTCTCCTAATCCAGTATGAATCCGGCGGCGCTTTTTATTTTATTGCCGTTTCTTCCCTGCACAGGCTGGGGCATATCCGGTTTTCTGGTGGCATATGACTGGCCCTTGAGATAACGGTCCGCATCATTGGGCATTTTGAGGCCATCCGTGGGCAGGGGCATGGTGCCGCCCTTGTGGGGCTGGACGATATACGGGGTTATGATGATAACAAGTTCGGTTTCCTGACGGCGGAATTTGCTTGACCGGAACAGGGTGCCCAAAATTGGCAGATCGGCGAGCCACGGAAATTTTTCCAGATCATGGGTGACATTATTCTGCAACAGGCCGGCAATGGCGAAACTCTGGCCGGACCCAAGTTCAACAGTGGTTTCGGCCCGGCGGGTGCTGAGGGCAGGGACATTGAAGCCCTGAATGGTCACCGCACCATTGGAGGACAGCTGACTGACCTCTGATTTCAGATGCATGTTGATCCGGCCATCACTTAACACGGTCGGGGTGAAGTTAAGGGAAATACCGAATTGCTTGAACTCAATCACGACATTCCCCAGCCGGTCAACGGTCGGGACAGGATATTCGCCGCCCGCCAGAAAATTTGCCGGTTCCCCGGTCAGGGTTGTCAGATTTGGTTCTGCAAGGACCGACAGGACCCCTTCCGTTTCCAGAGCATCAATGAGATAGTTGATGTCAAAATTACCGGCCCTGAATCCACCGAAAAGACTGCTTCCGCCAGCACCGCCAACCGCAAATTCCTTTACCAGATTATTGGTCAGCCCGGTAGGGTCCGGGATCATATTGACAACATTGGCCCCCCGGACCATGCCGATGCTTGTCCCGCCATTGGCGAAAAGATTTTCCCAGCTAAAGCCAAGATTCTTTTTGGTATCGCGGCCAATTTCAGCAATCCTGACCCGCAGGTTAACCTGAACCGGGGTGGCAATTTTTAATTTGTTGATGATGGTTTTTTCCTTGCCGATAAAATCGGCAGCCATGTTGCGGGCATCCTCTGATTCCTCGGGAGTATCGACATTGCCGGTCAGGACCAGCAACCCTTCATAGGATTTAACCTTGATACGGGCATCAGGGATGACCTGATTGAGCGCGGCTTCGAGACTGCCGAGGTTAAGATTGACGGAGATAGTTCCATTATACACCACCCGGTCATTGCCAGTTACGGCATAGAGGTTGGTTTCTCCCTGTTGTTTGCCGAAAACATAGACCAGGGTAGGTGATTTGACTTTGATGTCAGCGACATCGGGATTGGCGATAAAAACATTCTTTACCGGTTCCTTGAAACGGATCAGGGTACCTTTGCCGACCTCGATAAATTGCCGGGCTGATTTTTTCGCCATGGCGCTATTTGTCATGGGAAACACCAAAAGGCACAGGGACAATAATGTCATGACCAGATTTCGTTCACCCTTTGAAAAGGCTTTTGATATGATTTTTGCTAATATTGTCATCATTCCCGTGCTCCCCCCTGTATTTTTGAGGTTAGAATTTTATCAAATAATTGATTAAAACTGAGTTTTTCGGTTTTCTTCACTCCGCCACGGAAGACCCGGACAGAAAAACGCCTGCCGGAGGCAGACCGGCCCGACTTCCCGGAAAGCTGTCGGCTGACATCACTGTCCCAGGTGATTGACGGACGCTCTCTGGAGGTATTCTTTTTTGTTCCCAGACTTCTCAGGCTAAGGGTTATTTCACCCATATTTTTCATCAGAGCAACTTTTTCAGCCTCTTTCGGCGTGACTTCCAGCGTGGCGGTTTGGCCGATTGCCGGCGTGTGGGTTTCATTCCCGGTACGCTGGTTAATGGCCAGAACCCGGATATTATGCAGGATGGTTTCGCTGATCTTTGCCCTCTTTCTGCTGCGGCTTCTTATTTTGACCTCATGGTTGAGCATGATGTCAACCCGGTCGCCGGGAAATATAAAACCGGCATTCCCGGTTGTCGGGGTGATCCGGATGGAAACGGCCCTTTTCCCGGCAGGAAGAATAGCGGCCATAAACCCTCTGTTGCCGGGCTTTACCAGCCGGTTTTTCAGAATTGGCTCGCCGGCGGACATGGGGGATTTGACGACGGCCCCGGCGAAAGAGGCGATTTTTATGCCGGAGTCCATGCGGATATAGTGTTTGTTGACCGTTTCATCCGGCCAGGATTGCCAACTCAGGTCGTCGGTTTTGATAAAATGGCCGGCGGGCATGTTCGATGTGGCGATCAGTATCTGCATTTTGGATTTTTCTACAGGGGCCACGGCCTGTTGGTCGCCTGCGGCCTGGGGCTGCGGCTTGCTGACAAGACTTCTGGCAAGCATGGCCGTAATACCGGCAACCACCAGCGCAATACCGATAAGGACGATGCTTCTTATATTTATGTTCATTCGTATAATCCCTGTTATATGCTTTTCAGGTCAAAAGCGGCATATAGCTGAAAGGCCACATAAAGTCCGCCGATCGCAATGCCGACACCGTAAGGAACCGCACTTTGTTTTATATTTGCCATGGAGAGGTTTATATTTCCTGAAGATTTATAATATTTTGACTGATTTCGGCGATTTCTGATGATAAGGGCAATGGCAAACAGTCCGCCCGTCACAGAAGTGATAAACAGATAGGGCAGAAGGTGACCTGTGCCAGCCCAGAGGGCGACCGCCGGCATCAGTTTTACATCGCCACCGCCCATAAGATTCAGGGCAAAAAAACCGGCACAAATGACAAAAATTATGACTGCCAGCGCCAGTGAGATCAAAATTTCTTCCAGAGGCAGGCCACGGCCCTGTATCGACAGGGTTAAAAGATAGACCGGATAAAGCAGGCCAACCGCAAGACATAATCTGTTCGAAAGGGTATAGCTTGACAGGTCCGAATAAGCTGCCCGCAGCATGAGAGTGGAAAATATTATGAGGGTTATTATAGTTAACAAGATTAGGGTCCTGACCTGCCATATATTTTTTACCTGTCTGAAAAATATACAGAAAAGATGTTTTTTTCGTTAACCATGTCTGGAAGATATTCTTCTGGATTCTCCGGGTCTCTGCGAGCCTTAATTTGCCATCGCGCTGGATACTCTGGCAGCGCTATTGTTAAAGTTGAGGACAACGGTGCTGCTCATGGCCTTGAGGGCGCCCATGGAGACAACAACTATCAGGGCAACCACCAGGCCATATTCGATTGCCGTCGCGCCCTTTTTACAGGAAAGTATTTTTCTGAAAAATTCGCTGTTCATAATTTTACACCCATGCCGGAATGAAAACAGGGACTCTGGAAAATACTTCCAAAGCCCCTGTCAAGAATTAGGTAAATTTAAACAGTGAAGGCTGTTTACTGCAATGCGCTGTTAATCTGGGTGAACTTCGCGGTCAGCGAGCTACCAACTGATGTCATGGCCGCAATGGCTGCAACGGCGATCAGGGCGGCAATCAGACCATATTCAATGGCGGTTGCACCCTTTTCTGACTTGCGTAGTTTTACAAAAAATTTTCTCATTTCTAAATCTCCAAATATACTCAGGTAAAAATTGTTCCAATGCCTTGATTGTGCCCCCATTATGCGGAGAAATTATGAATAAAAGGTTAATGGATAATGGAAATTCTTTTTTGTTTACAAATAGTTATTCAATATAATTTAAGAAATAATTAATTAAAATTTTAAATTAAATGATCGGGCAGAAGACTGTTCCCGCCGGGAGCATGGCCGGGGAAAACATGTTATCCGGATCAGGACAGATTAAAAAAACAAGTGGATACTATAGGTTATGGGACGGTTCATGGTTGCTCAGGGTAAGGACCAGATGGGTCAGATATCCCCCTGCGCTATGGGTGGAAATGTCCCCGCCAATCAGATGAGCCAGACTTTGGGCAATAGATAATCCAAAGCCGGAAGAGATTTTAGGCTGGTATTTATGGTCACTTTTCCGGCTGTTTTCCTGTGTATCAGGCACCGTTTCAAGTTTCTGGAAGATTTTTTCTGCATCTTTTTCCGCGATTCCCGGCCCGAGAATCGGCATTTCGATTCTAATTCGTCCATTGCTGTTTATCAGGACCGACAGCGCGATTGTCTCGCCCTCATCGGCCCGCTTGATAATGCTGGTCAACATTTTGGTCAGGCATAATTCAACGCTTTGTATATCATTATAAAGGATGACATCAATATTATCGTCACTATCCGGAAAGAGGAGATGTTTTTCACTGGCCATGGCCTCGACATTTTTCCGGCAGTCTTTCAGGACGGACTTCAGGGAAAAGGATTCAGGGGTAATTTGCATCAGCCCGGCCTCAAGTCTGGCAGAGTCCAGAACGTCATTGACGGCTTCCTTCAACTGAAAGGCGGCGGCAAGGATATTTTTTATATTGTGATGATATTGCGGATTCACCGGTCCCCATGTTTCCATATTGATCATTTCTGAAAAACCAATGATGGCGTTCAGGGGTGTCCTGAATTCATGAGACAGATTCTGTAGCAGCTCTGCCGCTATTTCCTCGTTGCAGGCCTCTGTCTTTGCTGCTGTCGCTCTTTCATGGCTGAAAGCTTTCAAGGCCTGCGTGGCAACGTAATCCTCCAGAGCCTGTTCCTGCCTGCCGGGGGCGTCCTCTGTATTATCTGCCGATTGCGGCTCTTCAGATATTTCTTCAGATACTTTTTCAGATACTTCTTCAGATATTTCTTCAGATACTTGGGGGGGGATTTCTTCGGGTATTTCTGTCCGGGCGCTGCCTCGGAATCCGGTAAAACGTCCGGTATGAATATCAAAAACGGCGATGGCGCTGATATACCACAGGGTTTTTTGCCGACTATTGTCGGTAATGTAAAAGGGGATATTGCGGAAAGAAGACCGGCGTTCAAACAGGGCGTCAAGGCTTTGGCCGGCCCGCCCGTTATCATTATCCGCCTCGTTGGCCGCACTGCATAGAGAGATAAAATCCGTGCCGACAAGGGACGAAGAAGGCTGGCCAAACACGGTGAAGGCCTCATCTGACAGAAAGGTGATGAACCCCTCCCGGTCAACCTCCCAGAACCAGTCGGCAACGGTCCGGACAAATTCCCGCTGCCGGATGGTTTCACTATGGCTTTCTTCCACCTGTTGCCAGATGTCATCCTCTTGCTCCGGCGCGCGGTCTGTCATGTGAATAACGCTGTCCGACAGGGGGCTTTCGGTCGGGGCCGCATCATTGGCCGGGGGGGCGGCCTCGGGCTGGGGAAAGGGTTTTTCCGATGTTACGGCGCTATCCGCGTTTTCCGGCGGCTGTTCAGGGTAGGGACTGTTGATATGCTGGGCGCGCAGAAGTTCGAGAATATTCGCCGTTGTCTCCTCGTCCAGGTCCGGGGCCGGGTCCCCGGCCTGCCTGTCAAGTTCGCTCAGGCTGTATTTCAATTTTGATCCCTCTGACTGCTGATACGCCTTTTCCAGTTCATGGCGTACCAGCGGGGATAATCCGAAGCGCCGGGAAATATGAATTCTGTGGGCTTCCGTGCCATAACGGATAATATGGATCAGTTTTTCATCGGGGAGAATCGCTTTTTCAAGCAGGGGACCTGATACTTCAACCACATCCTCACACATGATGCTGACAAGTTCTTCGGGGGGGCTGGTGGCCGTGCACAGCGTAGAGGCCACATCCTGACGTACAGACAAGGTCACCTGGGCAAGAAGTTCTTTCAGTATTTCCGTCAGCATCTGTCTCTGGGTCGCCGACGCCATGGGTCTTTTCTGAAGGAAAAGATCACAGATATGCGAAAATAGTAAACTTCTGCTATGTTCGGATTCGTCTTTGGCGAGCGCAATCAGATTACGGATTCTGTCATCAAATTGAGATCCTTTTGGCACTCTGTCCCTTTTCCCAACCTGCAATAGCGGTAGTTTTATTGCCGTCACAGCTCTGGCTTTCTGCTCATAAAATAATAAAAATCTCCACATAAAGATATAGCTTTTTTCAGGATTGAAAGCCAGTTAAAAGATATATTTTCCCGCTGCAGAAAATTACATGTTGCAAATCAATATGATAAAAATTTGTATTTTATTGTGTGAATTGCGGGCAAAATAATATAATCTGTCAAGGATAGGAAACTTTATTGCGGAAACCCCCGTTCTGGCAAAGCTTATATAGCGAAGGGGATATTATTGCCAGCCGGAATTAGTCGTAAGGAACAGACAGAATGCATCATGTGAAACTGGATGATATAGATTATCGGATTCTGGATAATCTTCAGGAATCCGGGCGAATTACCAATGTTGACCTTGCGGAGAAGGTCGGGATTACGGCACCGCCCTGTCTGCGGCGGGTCCGGGCGCTGGAAGAGGCCGGCTTTATCCGTGGCTATCATGCCGACCTTGATGCCGAGGCCATGGGATTTGGCCTGACGGTATTTGCCATGGTCGGATTGCACAGTCAGGCAGAATCTGATCTGAAGGCTTTTGAGGAGCTTGTCGCCGGGTGGCCGCTGGTGCGCGAGACCTATATGCTTAATGGCGAGATTGATTTTATTCTGAAAATAGTTGCCCGCGATCTGGCCCAGTTTCAGGATTTCCTGACCACCAGATTAACCCCGGCTCCCAATGTTGACAGCGTCAAGACATCCCTGAGTATTCGCTGTGCCAGAAAGCTGCATGGCGTGCCGATTGGACCTGTCGGGGAATAGACTATTCAGACAGCCGGGCAATATGGTCTCTGCCCCGAATTACGATCAATATCCCCCCCAGTACCAGAAGTGATGACAGCATCAGATGCAGGGAAATGGTTTCGCTGGCAAATATGACCCCGCCAAGTGCCGCCATGACCGGCACCAGAAGTTGCACCACCGCCGCCT
>Ga0256829_1001097_pt1 | contig 23377 bp, 20 predicted proteins | sample 131447metaG_FD_185979 | JGI IMG/M metagenome (GOLD analysis project Ga0256829, IMG submission 185979) | Hydrothermal vent microbial communities from Lau Basin, Pacific Ocean - 131-447 | ecosystem: Environmental > Aquatic > Marine > Hydrothermal vents | place: Pacific Ocean: Lau Basin | collected...
CATACTCATGGGCAAGATGCTCAATATCTGACTTTTTTTGGTGAATTTCATCAAGTAACATCATGCCTCCTTGCTATCATTTGCATGTGATTCATGGCAATAGCATGGCAGTAAGCTTATCAGATTGCAAAAACAGATGAGCCATCATCTGCTCGTGTAAGAGCGCTGCGACATATGGAATTTCTGCAATAGCATCCTGTTGCGAAGTTAGCGGTACAAAGCCGGCATCAACCAAGCCTTGATCGACCATCATGGCAGCCTGCATGGCGTTTTGGGCATAGATGAGTTTGGGTTGTAAAGCACGCCATAGCCCTCGCTGTTGCAGCGCGACTTTTGCGGCTTTGCCCAATGGCGCGACATCTGGATTGGCGATGGCAATATGGCGGATGGATGGATTGGTCAGCATGCTGAGCTCTGAAATGATCCGTTTGCCGACCTTCACGCCAAGATAGCCTTGGCTGACTGCATATTGCGCCGTCGCCTTGTGTTGGCGCATCAACAGTGCCGGTCTCTCCTGATCTGCGGCAATAAACAGGTCAAACGGTGCGCCCTGCATAATCTGGTTGTAGAGACGCCCTGTGGAGCCCGGCACCAGTCGAACAGTCACATGGTGCGCTCTCTCAAAGTTGGCTGCCCGCTGCTGCATCACCGGGTACAAACTCGAAGCCACCGCCACTGTCAGTGTCTCAGCGGCTTGCGAAAAAGAACCACAAAGGCACAGAGACATAAAGAAAAAGAGTGGTTTGATGCTGCTTTGTGCCTTCGTGCCCTTGTGGTGAAACAGGTTCATGTTTTAACCACCAATATGAATCATGGAGCGCTTTTCACGCTCCGTATCAAACTCATACAGCCCGATCTCCGGCTTGAGCATCGCTGCGCGCAGAAAGGTCGCACGGATGGCTTCATCGCTGCCGCCATCGCGGATCAGGTCGCGCAGGTTGAGTTGATGATCCGCCGGCAGACATGCGCGCAGACCACCATCAGCTGTTAAACGCAGGCGATTGCAACCTTCACAAAACCGCTCCGACATCGGCATGATAACCCCCACCTTGCCGCGCCCCGACTTCAAGGGCAGATAACGCGCCGCACTATTGCCCGTTGGCATGGGCGACAGCTCCACACGCTGCAGCAGATCATCGCGTTTTAGGATATCATCGATGGCAATGTAGTGTTGCTGCCAATCCATCCCCTGTTTCATCGGCATCAGTTCAATAAAACGAATAGTTGCGCCGCTATCGGAAGCAAAATCAATCAAATCCGCCACTTCATCATCGTTGATGCCGCGCATCAGCACCGTATTCAATTTGATCGGCGATAGGCCTGCCGCTTTGGCTGCTTGGATGCCGGCCAGCACCGGTGCCAGCTCGCCGCCGGTCAATTTGCGAAAGCGCAGAGGGTTCAGGCTATCGATGCTGATATTGATACGTTGCAGCCCCGCTACTGCCAGATCATGCGCATATTTTTCTAACAGCGTGGCATTGGTGGTCATGCTCAAATCGGTGATGCCCGGGATATTGGCCAGCTGCTCCACCAATCGCGGCAAATCGCGGCGTACCAGCGGCTCACCGCCGGTCAGGCGCAATTTTGTCACCCCCAATCCTGCCGCTACACGGACAATGCGTTCGATCTCTTCATAGCGCAAAATCTGCGCATGGGATTCCGCCCTGTACGCATCCGGCGCAGGCCGACAGTAATCACAGCGCATATTGCACCGATCCGTCACCGAGATACGCAGATAGGTGAGCTGGCGAGCAAAGCGGTCGCGCAACTGCTCGGGCGGGCGCGGGTAAAATGAGATCGTTTCTGCGTCCATTACTCAGCCATAGAGATGAAGTGTTCGGGAGAAACCGCTAACTCGGGGAATGCTCTCAACACCTTCTTGTCTGATGTGACCAACAGCGTCTGGTGCCGTTTGGCCAGCGCGAGAAATTCGCAATCATAGGCGCTGCAACCCGATTCGGCAGCCAGCGCCAGCACGTCAGCCGATGCAATATCGACCCCCATACCAAATCGGCGTTCGGCGAACACCATGATCTGAGTCGCCTTATCCAGCGTGATCATCCGGTTGCGAACATATGACATCAGTACGCTGCGCAACTCACTGCGCCACAGTCGGGGCAGTTGCCAGTGCGCATCCCGCGCATACACCCGTTCTGCCCATGCTGTTTTCTCTCCGGGTATGAGCAGATAGGCGATGAGGTTGGTGTCGGCGACGATCACGCGCGCCCTTCACGTTTGGCCTGCTCAAGCATGCTATCGTCCAACGGTGGTAGCTCCGCAAGGCTGTTTCTCAGTTCGCGAGCCTGTAACAGCCAGGCCGCATCGTCTCCCGGATCATCCCGTAGCACCTTTTCCAGCAAATATAGAACTTCCTTATTCAAACTCCGGTGATGGTGCATCGCCTGTTTTTTCAGGATCTGATACAAATCATCCGGAATGTTGCGTAATGTCAATGCAGCCATGTGAACTCCTGTCCGATATTAAAACAATCGACCTATTGCAATAGGTAATAGCATCATAGCGATATCATTTTGCATTCAATATGGAATCATATATCATGTCAAGATCGCACTAACCGTGCAGTAACCGTTTCATCTCCGGCACACATGAGCCGCAGCCGGTGCCGGCCATGGTGCAGGCTTTGAGTGCTTCGATGGAGTCTGCACCATCGCGAATTGCCGCTGCCAGCTCCAGTTCACCGACATTGTTGCAGGCGCAAATGATTTTCCCCTTGTTGTCCGCCTTGTTGACCGGCCCGCCGGGTGCCAACAGATAGGGGCGTAACTCGCCAATATCTCGCCCTTCAAGCATCAGCTTGCGTAACCATTGCGCTTCAGCAATATCGCCACCGACCCAGCGTACCGCCACCAAACGACCGTCGGACAACCATGCTTTGCGATTGATGCCCTGTTTGCGATCCGAATAGGTGAGTGTTTCGAATGTTTGCCCCTGCTCCAGCATCTGATCGAGGCGTCGGTATTGTTCCGCCTTCAGCGGTTTGGTGCAGGCCAATTCGATCGCTGTCACTGGATGATCGCTGCCCATGCAGGCGACGACGCCATAGCTATATCCCTCAATCATGCTGCGGCCGAGCGCCAGTTGTTGGCCGGCCATCAACATGGTGCCACGCCATGCCGGCTCAAATCGTTCCACCTGCACGGCGGCATGCTTGAACTCCGGCTCTTTGGAGACGGGGTCAACGACCGCTTGGGTCAGATTGTTGGCGCGACCACCGCGCGCGCTCATCTCCCCCCAATGCATGGGCAGAAACAGCACACCCGGCCGCACATCGCGGCTGATCTGCACCGCTACACATCCTTCACCACGGCGTGAAACCACCCGCACCAAATCCTCTGCGCCAATACCGCGCACCGCTGCATCATCGGGATGGATCTGCAGTTGCGGCAGCGGCATGTGTTGCATCAGCGATGGCACCGCGCCGGTTTTGGTCATCGTATGCCACTGGTCGCGGATGCGGCCGGTGGTGAGCGATAGCGGATAGTCGGCATCGGTTGGTTCGGCAACCGGGCGATAGCTCACATCCAGAAAGTGCGCCTTACCATCGGCCGTTTCAAACTGGCCGTTTTCGTATAATCGACTGGCCTGTCCAGCTATTGAACCGACGGGGAATGGCCACTGCTGCGGCCCCTGTTCGTCCAATAGCCGATACGTCAGACCAGTGATGTCGATATCCGTGCCGGTAGTCAGGCCGCGATGCTCGTTGAACACCGATTCCGCGTTTTCATAACTGAAGGCATGGCGCCAGTCTTGCCCCAGCTTTTCGCCCAGACGCACACCAAAATCGGCGGCAATCTGCCAGTCCGGACGACTGACTCCGGCAGCGGGCAGCGCCTGCTGCAGATGCGTGATACGGCGCTCAGAGTTGGTCACCGTACCCTCTTTTTCCGCCCAGCCGGCGGCGGGGAACAGGATATGGGCGAATGTTGTCGTATCGGTCGGGTGGTAGGCATCGGAGACCATCACCAGCTCGGCCTTTTTTAGCGCGGCCTCAGCGCGTTTGGCATCCGGCATGGAGACAATCGGATTGGTGCAGGCAATCCACACCGCTTTGACCGTGCCCGCTTCCAGCGCATCAAACAGTTCGGTGGCCGTTAACCCCGGTTTCTCGGATAGAGCATCCACACCCCAATAATCCGCCACTTCCTTGCGATGTGCCGGATTGGTGTAATCGCGGTGCGCCGCCAGCATATTGGCCAGACCGCCCACTTCGCGGCCGCCCATGGCATTGGGCTGGCCGGTGAGCGAAAACGGCCCGCAACCGGGCTTGCCCACCTGTCCGGTTGCCAGATGCAGATTCAACAGGGCGTTATTTTTATCCGATCCGGAGGTGGATTGGTTCATCCCCATTGTCCAGAACGACAGGGTTCTGTTTTCAGCAATCCAGAGCGCCGCCTTGACGATATTGGCAGCCTCCAGTCCGCAGATTTCCGCCGCCCTGCGCGGCGTCATCGCTGCCACCTGCGCCCGCATAGCATCGAATCCCTGCGTATGTTCGGCGATATAATCGTTGTCGATCAAATCTTCCCAGATCATCACATTGAGCATCGCCTGCAACAGCGGCACATCGGTGCCGGGCTTGAGCGGCAGATAGAGATCGGCAATCGAGCAGCTGTCGGTGCGGCGCGGATCGGCGACGACGATCTTCAGATCGGGATTGGCCTCTTTGGCCTCCTCCATCCTGCGAAACAGGATTGGGTGGGCGTAGGCCGGATTGGCGCCGATGATGAAATAGGATTCGGCCAGCTCAATATCATCATAACAGGTCGGCGGCCCATCGGCGCCGAATGCGCGTTTGTAGCCGACCACTGCCGAGGACATGCAGAGCCGTGAGTTGGTGTCGATATTGTTCGAGCCGATAAAACCCTTCATCAGCTTGTTGAAGACGTAATAATCCTCGGTCAACAGCTGTCCCGATACATAGAAAGCCACCGCATCGGGCCCATGCTCACGGATGATGTCGGCGAATTTCTGTGCGCCATGTTCCAGCGCGGTATCCCAATCGACCGGCGCAAATGGCGCGCTCAACGCAGTGCGCAGCTGCGGGTGGAGCAGGCGGTCATCTGTGCGCACGGTGTGATGCAGCTCGCGTCCCTTCGAGCACAACTTGCCCCGATTGGTCGGGTGCTTTTCATCGCCTGCCAGCGAGATAATCCGCTGACCATCACTCTCCAACCGAATCCCGCACCCCGTACCGCAATAAGAACAGGCGCTATTCACTATCCGGGTCATTCCAACTCCTGATTTTTATTAAAGACGATCAACCACAAAGGCACGAAGGCACAAAGTATGACCTTAGTATGCTTTTCTTTGCGCCTTTGTGTCTTTGTGGTGAAAAATATCCAATGAACTCAATCTACAGGCTTAAAAACACCTGATCGTTTTCAATCTTCACCGGATAGGTCTGCACACACCCCTCCTCCGGCGGCACAGCCTGACCAGTATCGAGATGGATCCGCAGATTATGTAGCGGGCAGAGGATATCATCGCCGGAGACCATGCCCTCGGCCAGCGGTCCCTGTTTGTGTGGGCAGCGATTCTCCACCGCCTTCACACGGTCATCGCTCAGCCGGAAGAGGGCGATGACCGTATCGCCGGCACGCACTGTCCGCGCCGCGCCCTGTGGGATTTCATCGAGTTGACATACTGCCGTCCAGTTCATTGCTCGCTCCTGTTTCATCACGCATCCACCCGGATCGGGATATCAATCGGCTGATACTCTGCAAATGTGTGCGCACCCGCTTCGGCGGCGGCGATGCGCGCCTGCCACGGATCGCGATCCTGTGTGGCCAGATAGGTGTGTAGGCGTTCCACCAACGCTTTGCGCTGCGCCAGGTCATCGACGACAACCGCCTTGATTTTCTCCAGCCCCACCCGCTGCTGCCACGGCGCACAGCGTTCATTGTGGCGGCCGGTTTCGCGGTAGTGCTGCAGATAGGCTTTGACAATCTCCTCCACCTCTTCGGCGGTTTTGACAATGCAGAGCAGCTCTGTCGCCACCACATGCACGCCGCCGTTGCCGCCGCAGTGGATCTCCCAGCCGCCATCGACACCGACAATGCCGACATCCTTGATCGTCGCCTCCGCACAGTTGCGCGGGCAGCCGGAGACCGCCAGCTTCACCTTGGCAGGGAACCACATCCGCTCCAGCTCCTTCTCCAGATGGATGCCGAGCGCGGTGGAGTTCTGCGTACCGAAGCGGCACCACTCGGAGCCGACACAGGTTTTCACCGTGCGCAATGCCTTGCCGTAGGCGAAGCCTGAGGGCATGTCGAGATCTTTCCACATCGGAATCAGATCCTCTTTCTTCACGCCGAGCAGATCGATCCGCTGGCCGCCGGTGATCTTCACCGTTGGCACATCATATTTCTTAGCGATGGTGGCGATTTTGATCAGATCATCGGGCGTGGTTTCACCGCCATAGATGCGCGGAATCACCGAAAAGGTGCCGTCCTTCTGGATATTGGCATGCATCTTCTCATTGGCGATACGGCTGGTGCGATCATCCTCCGCCTCTTCCGGCCAGGTCATGGTGACATAGTAGTTGATCGCCGGCCGGCAGACGTGGCACCCCTCGCCCTCCCAGCCCAGCACATGCATCACCTCACGCACATGGGTCAGATGCTTGTTGCGAATCTGCTCCTTCACCTGCTCATGGTTCAGATCGGTACAGGCGCAGATCGGTTCATGATCGGACTCGACAAACGCCGTACCCAGCGTCGCCGCCAGCAGCTGATCGACCAGTCCGGCACAACCACCGCAGGAGCCGGCCGCCTTGGTGCAGCCGGTAATCTCTTTGCGCGTGGTCAATCCTTCGGTGACAATCGCATCGACGATCTGTTTCTTGCTCACGCCGTTACAGCCGCAGACGATGGTATTGTCATCCATCTGCGCCGCTTGATCGAGCCCCGAATGGCCGGAATCGCCGAGGCCGGAGGCGGAGAAGAGCAGCGTGGAACGCAGTTCGGAAATATCTTTGCCATCCTGCATCCACTGGAAGAAGGTCGGCCCGTCGGCAGTGTCGCCGAACATCACCACGCCTTTGATTTTATCGTCTTCGAGCACCATCTTTTTATAGACGCCGCCGACCTTATCCATCAGCTCGATCACATCCGCGCCCGGTGTACCCATGAAGTCACCGGCCGAGAAGACATCGACACCGGAGATCTTCAGCTTGGTGGAGACCACCGAACCTTCGTAAGTTTTCAGCCCTTGGCCGGTAATCATGTAGGCCAGTGTCTTGGCCTGCTCAAAGAGTGGCGCCACAAGGCCATAGGCAATGCCGCGATGCTCGGCACATTCGCCAACCGAGTAGATCGACGGATCGGTGACCGTCTGCATGTAATCGTTCACGACAATGCCGCGATTACAGAAAATGCCGCAATCTTCGGCCAACTGCTTATTCGGACGGATGCCCACGGCCATGACGAGCAGCTCACAATCGAGTGTGGAGCCATCCTTGAATTTCAGTCCGCTGACGCGCGCATCGCCGAGCACCTCGGTGGTCAGGGTGGAGACTTTGAACTTCATCCCCTGTGCCTCCAGCTCGGCGCGCAACATCTCACCAGCCACCGCATCGAGCTGCATATTCATCAGCGTCGCCTGATCATGAATCACGGTCACATCCATACCCAGATGCAACAGCCCCTTGGCCGCCTCCAGACCCAGCAGGCCACCACCGATCACCGCCGCTGTTTTGTATGATTTCGCCGCCTCCAGCATGGCATCGCAATCATCAATATCGCGGAAGGCCATCACGCCCGCTTTATCGTGACCGGGAATCGGAATAATGAACGGGTTGGAGCCGGTGGCGATGATCAGATTATCGTATTCAGCCTCCGTGCCATCTTCTGCCACCACCTTGCGATAGCCGCGCTGGATCTCCTTGATCCGCTTACCCAGATGCAACGTGATACCGTGGTCGGCGTACCACTGCTCATCATTGAGGATAATATCCTCGATCGTCGTATCGCCGGCGAGCACCGGCGAGAGCATGATGCGGTTGTAGTTGGGGTATTTCTCTGCGCCGAAAATGGTGATATCAAACATATCCGGATTGGCTTCGAGGATCTCTTCAATCGCACGTACACCCGCCATGCCATTGCCGATCATCACCAGTTTTTTCTTGCCGTTCATATGCACCTCGTTTTGTCACGCATCTGGATGCGCCGCTTATTGCTTCACACAGTTGTCATGCACAGAGCAATCGCAGTGCCACGAAAGAAAAGGCTGAATTTTCCCAAAACTGGCTGTCTCAAGCCTGTAGTTGCCTAAAAAACATGCATGTAATGCCCAAACAACAGGCAGTCCATCGCAACCTGATGCGCTTTTCTGTTGAAAACTGGTGCAACATCGACAACTGCCCGCATGGCAGTGGCCTTGCTCCATGGACACCATCCATCACGCAAGCCAAGGAGCAGATCATCACATGAGCGAATCATCCATGCGCAGCAACTTCCTCTCATTCAAGAGCCGAGCAAAAATCCTGCATATGACCTGGTTCGCCTTCTTCGTCACCTTTCTGGTCTGGTTCAGCCATGCGCCACTGCTGCTGGCGATTCAGAGCTCCATGGGGCTCTCCGATCAGCAGATCAAAACGCTTTTGATCCTCAATGTCGCGCTCACCATTCCGGCGCGCATCATCACCGGCATGCTGGTCGATCACTTCGGTCCGAAAAAGATGTATGCCGCCATGCTGTTGCTGACCGCCATCCTCTGTTTCTGCTTCGCCTTCGCCACCAACTTTGAAACGCTGGCGCTCGCCCGTTTCCTGCTCGGCTTTGTCGGCGCGGGCTTTGTGATCGGTATTCGCATGATCAGCGAGTGGTATCCGGCCAAGCAGCTGGGGCTGGCCGAGGGGATCTACAAAGGGCTCGGCAATGTCGGCTCAGCTGCCGCTGCCGTTTCGCTGCCCACCATCGCGCTGATGATCGGCGGCGATGATGGCTGGCGCTACGCTACCGCGTTGACCGGTGTGATCGCCTTGATCTATGCCGGCATCTACTACGTTTCCGTCAGTGACACGCCGGCCGGCTCCACCTATTTCCGTCCCAACAAATCGGGCGGATTGGAGGTCTCCAGCCGCGCCGATTTCTTCTTCTACCTGCTGATGAATGTGCCAATGTATCTGGCCATGGCCGTGCTAGTCTGGAAAATTACCGGCTTAGGGCTGGTGACGCCGATGAGCGCCAATATCATCTACGCCCTGCTGCTGGGTATTTACATCTACCAGAGCAGTCAGATCCATCGCGTCAATCGCGAGGTGTTCATCAAGCCGGTCGCTGAAATTCATCGCTACAAATTCAAACAGGTGGCCATCCTCAGCATCGCCTACGCGGTCACCTTCGGTACCGAACTCTCCGTGGTCTCGATGCTGCCGATGTTTTTTCAGGAGACCTTCATGCTGCCGGTCGCCATGGCCGGTATCTTCGGCGCCTGTTTCGCCGCCACCGATGTGATCTCCTGCCCGTCCGGCGGCTTTATCAGTGACAAGTTCGGACGCAAACGCGCGCTGGTCGTGCTGCTGGTCGGTGCTGCCATCGGCTTCTTTGCCATGTCCCAGATCAACGCGGATTGGCCGATTGCACTGGCGGTTGTGGTGATGATGCTCGCCTCGCTCTGCCTCGGTGCGGCTGCCGGTTGCGTGTTTGCGGTCGTGCCATTGATCAAACGCCGCCTCACCGGCCAGATCGCCGGCATGGTGGGCGCTTACGGCAATATCGGTGCGGTGCTCTTTCTCACCGTCTTCTCGCTGGTCTCCGCCGATACCTTCTTCATGGTGATCGCCGGCGGCATTGCATTCGCCGCTATCTGCGCCATGCTGCTGGATGAACCGAAGGGGGTGATGGTCGAGATGTTACCGGACGGCACAATCGAACGGATTCAGATCCATTGATATCCACCGAGGAGCGACACAGATCCGCATGAGCGAACAGTTAAAAGTTGCCGCCGGCCAGTGTTCACGGGCGGGCGTGAAGGCGCAGAATGAGGATTGCTGCGGCATCCGTATCCCCGAAGGGATGGAGTTGACGCATAAGGGCATCGTGGCGGTCACTGCTGATGGTGTTGGATCCAGCGAGGCAGGGCGCGAGGCCAGCGAATATTGTGTGCAAGGGTTTATCAGCGACTATATGAGTACGCCACAATCCTGGCGCGTGGAAACGGCGGGAGATCGCATGATTCGCTCGCTCAATGCTTGGCTCTATAGTCAGGGGCAGCGGCGTTACCAGTCGCAACTGAGTCTCGCCTCCACACTGGCCGCACTGGTGCTGAAATCGACCACCGCGCATATCTTCCATGTCGGCGATTCGCGCGTCTATCTGATTCGCGACAATGCCATCCGCTGCCTGACCAAAGATCACCGATTGGTCGTGGATCGCAACAAAACCTACCTCGCGCGCGCCATGGGCGGTGAACCGGAGGTGCACTACGACTACCGCAAACTCCCCATCCAATGTGGCGACATCTTCCTGCTCAGCAGCGACGGTGTGCATGAGTTCCTCGATGATGGACAGCTCAAAACGATCGCATTATCCGCCGAGCCGGAGTCGGCCGCAGCGGCGGTGGTCAAAGCGGCGCTGGATGGCGGTAGCAACGACAATCTCACCTGCCAAATTCTGCGCATCAAACAGCTGCCCAATCAGGATGAGAATGCTTACTACAGGCAGTTGACCCAGTTACCCTTTCCGCCGCCACTGGAGGCGGGGATGATCCTCGATGGCTACCGCATCATCCGCGAGCTGCATGCCAGCACGACCATTCAGATCTATCTGGCCGAAGATATCGACAGCGGCGAAACGGTGGTGCTCAAAACGCCTTCGGTCAATTTCGAGGATGATCCGGCCTATATCGATCGCTTTCTGCATGAGGTGTGGGTCGGCAGGCGAATTGACAGCCCGCATGTTTTCAAGGTGCACCATCTCAAACGCCCGCGCAGCTGTATCTATTACGTCACCGAATATCTGGAGGGCGGCTCGCTGGCGCAGTGGATGCTCGACCACCCCGAACCCGATCTCGACGAGGTGCGTCACATCACTGCCCAGATCATCAAAGGCCTACGGGCATTCCATCGCCGCGACATGGTGCATCAGGACATTAAGCCGGAAAATATCATGATCGACCGCCACCACACGGTCAAAATCATCGATTTTGGCTCCACCCAAGTCGCCGGCCTGCAAGAGGTCTATACACCAATCGCACAACAGATGATTGGCGGCACCGCTAACTACATCGCTCCGGAGCTCTTCGACGGCTATCAAGCCACCCCGAAGAGCGACCTCTTTTCACTCGGCGTCACTGTCTACGCCATGCTCTCCGGCGGCAAGCTACCCTACGGCAAGCAGGAGTCGGCCAAGCGCAGAAAGCGCTACGACTACATCTCAGTGCGCAAATACAATCTGCATGTACCGATCTGGATGGATGGCGCCATTCGCAAGGCGGTCGATCCAAATCCCGATAAACGCTATGAGGTCATGTCCGAGTTCTTCGCCGATCTCACCACGCCCAACCCCGCATTGATGCGCACCCACGCCCCGCTACTGGAACGCGACCCCGTCCGCTTCTGGCGCGGCCTATCCATGATCTTGGTGATGGTGAACCTGATTCTCATCTTCCTCCTGTCCAGATGATTGAAAGGAGGGGTTGTGTTGGATTTCTCACCACCTGAGCGGTCGATCGCGGTGATGTTGAACAGTAAGCCTTTAGTCGGCGTTTTCTCTGCCGATAGATGACCAGTAACAGGGGCGATGATCGTTCTTTGGACTTTATGCACGGAGGCGGCGTATGACAGGTTATAAGGCGTATCAGGGAAATCAAGTTGAGGGGGCGGGGCCATTGGGGTTGGTACTGTTGACCTATGATGCTCTTTACAAATCATTGGGGCGGGCGCGACTTGCCAGTGAGAGTGGTGATATCGGTATGGAGGCCAATCAGACTGGTATTGCCCTGGAGGCACTGATTGAGCTTTCATCCTCGCTCAATATGGAGGCTGGCGGCGATATTGCTGTGGATTTGGCTCGTCTCTATGCCTACATGATGCGGCGATTGAGTGACGAGATGTACAGCGGTTCCACGCAGGCGTTGACTGAGGTGATGTCACTGGTGCAGACCCTGCGGGAGGGGTGGCAGCAGTTGGATCAGTCTGCTGCAGCGCAGTCATCGACAGCAGCGCAGGTGGCGAGTGAAGCGCCGGTTGCACCACGCATGGCGATAGCCGGCGGTCTCTCTTCTCCGGCGATGGCGTATGGCCTGTGATCTGTTGTGACTGCTGAGGTGCTGCTGGATCAGCAGCTTCAGCACTGTCGGAGCTGTCTGGATGCCTTTGCCGATGCGGTGAGGCAGCAGCGTTGGCATGAGTTGACTCCGTATCAGGAATCCTTTTCAGTCAGTATGGATAATTTGCGCAGTCTGGTCGCTGCGCAGCCGGCGGACGTGACAGAGCATGCGCTGCAGTTGCGTGATCTAGAGATTCGTGTGCGTCGTCTGCAGCGCCAGTTGATGGAGCAGATGGCGCGCACGCAAGGGGATATCACCATGCTGGAGCAGGGTATTCGCCGTGGCGACGCGACATTGCGAAAGTTGGCTGGCTTGGCGCTGCCCTAGGCGCCTGCGACAGCTGCAGTCGCTGTTTTCGTATCACAGCTACTTTCGTAATATGCGTGCGGGATGCTTTTTTGTGCGGCGTGTCACATCTGTGTCACAGAGGGGTGATATGATTCGCACCGTTGCGAAGGCGCAGAATGATTTTCCTATTTGAGAAGGCGGAGCGTGCAAACTCCGCCTTTTTCTTTGCCTGTTTCTCTATGCCAGTAGATCGGTGAGTTGACTGTGGATGGCGATGGTCGCTGCGGATTTGTTGAGCGTGTAGAAGTGTAGTCCGGGTACGCCGTTTTCCAGCAGTTCGCGGCACTGTGCGACGGCCAGTTCGATGCCCATCTGTTTCACAGCCTCCAGATCATCTTGAATCGGTGTCATTTTCTGATGCAGCCAGTCGGGGATCGATGCGCCGCACATGGCGGAGAAGCGGACAATCTGGGCGAAATTGCCGATCGGCATGATGCCGGGGATGATCGGCAGGGTGATGCCAGCGGCGCGGCAGCGGTTGCGGAAATCGAAAAAAGTTTTGTTATCAAAGAAGTATTGGGTGACGGCGGCATCGGCGCCGCGATCCTGCTTCTCTTTGAGATAGCGGATGTCATCGGCCACGCCGCCGGCGGACTCGGGGTGCCCTTCGGGATAGGTGGCGCAGGCGATGGAGAAGTCGCCCTGCTCGCGCAGGAAGGCGATCAGATCGGTGGCGTGCGAGAAGCCGCCGGCGACTGCCTCGAAACGATCCATCCCCTCGGGCGCATCGCCGCGCAGGGCGAGGATGTTTTCGATGCCGGCGGCCTGGTAGTCGGCCAACAGCTCTGCCAGTTCGGCTTTGCTGGCGCCGACACAGGTGAGGTGGGCAACTGGCGAGAGGCCGGTCTCCGACTGAATGCGGGTGACGATCCCCTTGGTACGATCCTGTGTGGTGCCGCCGGCGCCGTATGTGACTGAGATATAGGCGGGGTTGATCACCCTTAGCTCATCGAGGCATTGCCACAGATTGGCTTCGCCCTTGTCGGTTTTGGGCGGGAAAAATTCGCAGGAGATGAGCGGTTTTTCGGCCGCTGCAAGGATGTTGGAGAGTTTCATAAATTATAACCTCGGCACGGTGACGCCCGTCTGCCCCTGATATTTGCCTGATTTATCTTTGTAGGAGGTTTCGCATACCTCGTCCGACTCGAGGAAGAGGAACTGCGCCACCCCTTCGCCGGCGTAGATTTTGGCTGGTAGCGGTGTGGTGTTGGAGAACTCGAGGGTGACATGCCCCTCCCACTCCGGCTCCAGCGGCGTGACATTGACGATGATGCCGCAGCGCGCATAGGTCGATTTGCCGAGGCAGATGGTCAGCACCGAGCGCGGGATGCGCATATATTCGACGGTGCGCGCCAGCGCGAAGGAGTTGGGCGGGATAATGCAGACATCGGATTGAATATCGACAAATGAGCTGGGGCAGAAATCTTTCGGATCGACAATGGCGGAGTTGATGTTGGTGAAAATCTTGAACTCATCGGCACAACGCACATCGTAACCGTAGGAGGAGAGGCCGTAGGAGACAATGCCGCTGCCATCAGCCTTGGTTTTGACCTGACCATCGACAAACGGCTCGATCATGCCGTGTTTTGTCGCCATATTGCGAATCCAGCTGTCCGATTTGATGGACATGAAGCACCTCCGTCACGCATTGTGACGGCGCAGCATAGCTGTGAAGGGAGGGAACGCAATCAGATTGTGGGGTAACTATTTAGCTCATCCCACGGTTTGCCCGCTAGCCGCGTTGAACATGCCCATGTGCAGCAGCACACTGCGCGTGTTCACCTTGCTATCGAACAAACCGCGGGCGATCTGAACAGTTCCAGCACGTAGATAAACAGTTACATTGTGGGCGGATTGTGGTGTGGAATCTTGCAGTTGGCGGCGCGATAGGGGGCTGTTTTAGTGCCCGGGATAACGTTGCTGAAGCTGCTGATAGAGCTGGGTGACGGACTGCTGCAGTGTGCTTGGGTCGCCATTATTGGTGATGATGTAGTCGGCTTTGGCGCGGCGCAGTTGGTCGCTGCATTGGCGCTGTACAATAGCATCGAAGTCGGCAGCGCTGCGATCACCGCGTTGCACGACCCGTTGTCGGCGTAGGGCAAGCTCAGCCAGTACACAGATCACGCTATCCATGCGTGCTTCACCACCCGACTCCAGCAGTACCGATGCTTCAATGATCACGAACGGCGCCTGCTGTCGGCGTAGCCAGTTGTCTTCGGCAGCGGCGATGCGCGGATGCATGATGGCGTTGAGTTGGCGCGTGGCGGCCGCATCTTTGAAACAGTGCGCAGCCAGATGGCGGCGGTTGAGCGAGCCGTCTGCATGCAGGATCGCATCACCGAAGGCATCACTCAGGGCTTGCAGGCATTCGGAGCCGGGTTGACAGAGTTGGTGGCCGACACGATCGAGATCGAGCGTGGGTACACCCAGTGAGGCGAAGATGGCCGCGACGCTACTTTTGCCGCTGCCGATGCCGCCGGTGAGGCCGATACGGTGGGGGAGGGCGGGGCTGTTCATAACGGAGCAAACTGGCGATACCAGTGCAGGATCGCATCCCCCCAGATGAACCAGACCATGCCGGCCACTGCCAGATAGGGACCGAAGGGGATCTCGCTACGCATGCCGCGCCGGCTGGATGCGAGGATGATCAGGCCGGCGAAGGTGCCGATCAGCGACGAGGCGAGTACGATAAATGGCAGCGCCTGCCAGCCCATGAAGGCGCCGAGCATGGCGAGGAGCTTGAAATCGCCATAGCCCATCCCTTCGCGGCCGGTGGCGAGCAGGAAGAGTTTGGCCACAGACCAGAAAACCACATAGCCGGCGAGCGCGCCGATCAGTGCGTTCTGCCACGACCCCCAGAGCAGTTGCAGGAGCAGGCCGGTGGCGATGCCGGGGTAGGTGATCGCATTGGGAAGCAGGCCGGTCTCCAGATCGATGAAGGTGAGAATCCAGAGGAGGAAAAAGAGGATGCAGGCGATCAGTAGATCGGGGGTGTAGCCATAGTGGGCGGCGAGTGCTCCCCAGCTGAGCGCCATCAACAGCTCCAGCAGGGGATAGCGCCATGCGATGGTGCTGTGACAGTGGCGGCAGCGTGCACCCAGCAGCAACCATGAGAGAATCGGCAGGTTGTCGTACCAGGCGATGGCGTGTTGACAGTGCGGACAGTGGCTGCCGGGCAGCAGGATCGATTCGCGGCGAGGAATGCGATAGACACAGACATTGGCAAAACTGCCGAAGAGCGCGCCGAGCAGGGTGGCGAGGGCGATGATTGGGAGGTTCATGCCTCGTTCGGCGGCTGTTTTTTGAGACGGTAGCGTAGTGAACGGAAGCTGATGCCGAGCGCCTCAGCGGCACGGGTGATGTTGCCGCCGCTGGTTTCCAGCGCTTCGTGGATCAGTTGTTGTTCAAAGCGGGTGACCCACTGGTCGAGGTCGCCCCCCTGCTGCTGGAGTGTGGCCAGTGAGGCTGGCGCCGATTCGCGGCTGCCGAAGTAGAGCTCATCGAGCAAGGCAGCGGTCAATTCGCCATCTTCGCTGAGTGCCAGCATGCGCTGCAGCAGGTTCTCCAGTTCGCGCACATTGCCCATGAAGGGGAGCGCGGTCAGTGTTTTCAGCGCATCATCGCTCAATCGCGCGCGACCACCGCTCCACTGGCGCACGATGTGTTCGGCGAGCAGCGGAATATCTTCACTGCGCTGGCGCAGCGCCGGCATGTGCACAGGGATGACATTGAGGCGGAAGAAGAGGTCTTCACGAAACGCCCCCTGCTTCACCTCGGCGGCCAGATCGCGATGCGTGGCGGCGATAATGCGGACATCGATCTCGCGCTCGTAGTCATCGCCGACGCGGCGCACCTGCTTCTCTTGCAGTGCACGCAGCAGTTTGACCTGCACGTGCAGGGGGAGTTCGCCGATCTCGTCGAGGAACAGCGTGCCGCGGTTGGCGGATTCAATCAGTCCGGTGCGGTCATGGTCGGCGCCGGTAAATGCGCCTCTGCGGTGACCGAAGAGTTCGGACTCAAATAACCCCTCGGGAATCGCCCCGCAGTGAACGGGAACAAAGGGACCTTTGGCGCGCGGCGATTGGACGTGGATGATGCGTGCGGCCAGCTCTTTGCCGGTGCCGGTTTCGCCGGAGATGAGTACGGTGAATTCTGTACTGGCGGCACGTTTGAGCCGATCGCGTACCCGCTGCATGGCAGTGGAGTTGCCAATGAGCAGGGTATCGTTTCCCGCAGGCATAGGTGTGGTGGTGCTCTGGCTGTCGGCTTGTGATTGGCATTTGTCGCTCAAGGCGCGCTCGACGGCGGCGGCCAGCTCCTCGCTCGATACCGGTTTGGTGAGATAGTCGAATGCGCCCTGTTTCATGGCGCTGACCGCAGTATCAGCACTGGCATAGGCGGTGATCAGGATGACCGGCGTATCGGGCTGTTGTTGTCGCACGCAGTCGATGACTTCGAGCCCTGCGTCGCGCCCCTGCATGCGTAGATCGGTGAGTACCAAGTCGACTGGGTGCTGCTGCAGGTGTGCCTGCGCGGTAGCGAGATTTTCCGCACTGAATACCTGATGGCCGTGCAGCTCCAGTCCGAGGGCGAGCACCTTGCGGGCGTTGGCCTCATCTTCGACCAGTAGAATATCAGCCATCGGCGTGCGCTGTGGCCGGGGTGCTCAGGGCATGGACGATGAAGCAGGTCTGCCCCGACTCTTGCTTCAGCGCGACCTGCCAGTGATTGGCGTGGCAGATCTGCTGCACAGTCGCCAGCCCTAAACCGATGCCTTGCGAGCGACCGCTCACGAAGGGTTGAAAAATCTGCTCCACCATATCGGCGGGGATGTTACCGTGATTGCAGAGAGAAAGTGACCATTTTTCTTCTTCTGCTGCAAGTGTGATGGTGACATCGCCGTCGCTGTTCTGCAGCGCATTGGTGAGCAGATTGTCGAGCACAATACGAAAGTGATCCGCATCGATATGCAGCGTGTCAATCTGACAGTCGTACTGGATGCGTGCGGGGTCAATACCGCACTGCTGTATGGCGCTTTCAATCAGCGACGGCATCTGTGTTGCGGCTGGGTGTGGATCGAGCGGTTTGGCATATTCGAGCATCATATGTACCAAACGCTCCAAGCGGTGGAACTCCTCCTGCATGATCCGAGTGAGCTCCGTGCTGTGCTGCGGCGATTGAGTGATCAGCTCGAGGCTCTGCGACATGGTATTGATCGGATTGCGAATCTCATGTGCCAGCATGGCGGCCATTTCACCGAGGATGGCCATCTTCTCCTGCTCGATCAGTTTTTTCTCCAATCCGCGCAGATGGCTGATATCAACAATGGTCAACAGCCACTGCGCTTCGGTATGTTGTGAGAGACGGCGCAGGGTGAGCAGCAGCTCTTTGTTTTGGTGGCTATATTCGCATTGGCAGCTTGGATGCGCCTGCTGCAGACAGCTGCGCAGCTCTGGCTTGGTTAATATTTGTGTGATCAGGTCATCATTGACCAGATGCCGTGCGGCATCGTTCATGTCGCGGATCTGCTGCTGTTTGTCGAGCAGGATCACCCCCTCATGCATTTCGCGCATGATGTTGTTGTGCAGTTCAGTCAGCCGATGCTGCTGGCGGATGGCCTGACTGCTCTCATCTTGCAGTGCGGCTTGCCGTTTGGCGATGTAGGCCATGACACCGCCGATCAATAGCAGCGCGGAGACCTGCAGCAGTAGGTGCAGGGCCTGATGTTGGCTGGGCTGGCTGTTTCGGATAAGCCAGAAATCGGCATAGATGGCGCAGAGGTAGCCGATGCAGCTGAAGACGGCGATGACAATCGGCAGGGTGCGTGCGGCGTGGCTGCCGGCGGCGATGACGATCAGGCCGAGCAGGAAGGCGAGCGGGCTGTCGATGCCGCCGGTGGCGAAGATCAGCAGTGCGGCGAGGAAGGTGTCGGAGGCGTAGAGGTAGCCGAGCTGATTCAGATCGTGCGGTGTGCGCCGCTCCAGCAGGGTGAAGATGAGCAGGGAGCCGGCAAAGAGTAGGGCGGCCATCTGCATGAGTTGCTGATGCAGGGGGCTGGCCGCAGGGTAGAACCAGAGGCCAAGGAGCACACTCAGAAGGAGTGAGCTGATCAGATGGACGGTGATGACGCGCACGGGGCGGTGGTTTAGCGGGCTTTGTTCATGGGGAGGCGTTAGACGATGGAGGCCATTTTGAAGATCGGCAGATACATGGCGATCACCAGTCCGCCGATCACCACGCCGAGAAAGGCCATAATCAGCGGCTCCATCAGCTCCTGCATGTTGTTGACGGCGGTGTCCACCTCCTCCTCGTAGAAGTCGGCGATCTTGCTGAGCATCTCCTCCAGACTGCCGGTCTGCTCGCCGATGGAGATCATCTGTGTGACCATCAGCGGGAAGATTTTACTCGCTTCCAGCGGTGCGGTGAGGGTCTCACCCTGACTGATGGAATCTTTTGAGGAGAGGATCACCTCTTCGATGATGACGTTGCCGGCGGTTTGCGCCACGGTGTCCAGTGATTCGAGAATGGGGACACCGGCGGCGGTGAGGGTGGAGAAGGTGCGGCAGAAACGGGCGACAGCCGCCTTGCGCAGGACATCTCCGAGCACCGGCAGATTGATCAGAATTTTATCGAAAAAGCGCCGTCCCTGCGGTTTTTTATAGGCGAAAATGATGCCTGCCACTAGCACAATCGGGACACCGACCACCAGATACCAGTAGGCGACAAAGGCGTTTGAGATGGTGATCGCCACCTGTGTGGGCATCGGCAGCTCGAAGCCGGAGTCGGCAAACATCTTCGCAAACACGGGGATTACTTTGATCATCAGAATGGAGGTCACCACAAAGGAGATGACCAGAATAGAGACGGGATAGACCATGGCCGATTTGATCTTCGCCTGCAGAGCCAGCGCCTTCTCCTTATAGATGCATAGACGTAGCAGGATGGTATCGAGGATGCCGCCCTGTTCACCCGCCTCGACCAGCGCACAGGTGAGACGGTCGAAATCTTTGGGGAATTTGCGCATCGTTTCACCGAGCGGATTGCCGCCCTCGAGATTTTGACGCACGTCGCGCAGCAGTTTGACCATCGCCTTCTTCTCCGCACCACGCTCAGCCAGCTCGAAACACTGCACCAGCGGCAGGCCGGCATTGATCATGGTGGAGAGTTGCCGGAAAAAGACGGAGATATCCTTCTCATCGACCTTCTCTTCAAAGAGCTCGATCTCCATCGGCTTCTTTTTGACGCTGACACCGCTCAGCCCTTTGTGGCGCAGGATCGCAATCGCCATGGCGCGGCTCTTCGCTTCCAACTCGCCGCTCTCCTTGGCGCCCTGCCGGTTTTTGCCTTCCCAGAGAAAAACAGGCATCAGTCGGCCACCGTAATGCGCAGACACTCTTCAAGCGAAATGTCTCCCTGTTTCACCTTTTCCAGTGCCTCCATGCGTAATGTTTTGACACCATGCTGAATCGCAAGCGCGTTGATGGCGTCGGAATTTTCGCCAGCGTACACAGCATCGCGGATATCATCAAAGATCGGCATCACTTGATAGATACCGGTGCGCCCCTTGTAGCCGGTGCCGTTGCAGGTCGGGCAGCCGCTGCCCTGCATGGGGTGGTAATCTGCCACCTCCTCCTCAGGCACGCCGGCATCGATTAGGGCGGCGGCGGGGATGTCGATCTCTTTGCTGCACTCCGGGCAGTTGCGCCGCGCCAGACGTTGTGCGGAGATGAGGTTGATCGCCGAGCCGACGAGAAACGACTCGATGCCCATATTGATCAGTCGGGTCATGGTCGAGGGGGCATCGTTGGTGTGCAGGGTGGCCAACACCATGTGGCCGGTAAGTGCCGCCTTGATGCCGATGGCGGCGGTTTCATGGTCACGAATCTCACCGATCAGGATGACGTCAGGATCTTGACGCATGAATGAGCGCAGGGTGTTGGGGAAGTCGAGACCGATATCGGGCTGTACATTGACCTGGTTGATGCCCATGAAGTTAAACTCGACCGGGTCTTCGGCTGTGGAGATATTGACGCCCGGCTGATTGAGTTCGGCCACAGCCGAGTAGAGGCTGACTGTTTTGCCCGAGCCGGTCGGGCCGGTGACCAGCACCATGCCGTAGGGCTGGTGGATCGCATGCTTGAGCCACTGCAACGACTGCTCGCGGTAGCCGAGTTTGGTCATATCCAGCTGCAGACTGGAGGGGTCGAGCAGACGCATGACCACCTTTTCGCCAAACAGGGTGGGCAGAATCGAGACACGGAAATCGACGGTTTTGGCGCGTGAGAGGCGGAGTTTGATGCGCCCGTCCTGCGGGATGCGCCGTTCAGAGATATCGAGGCGTGCGAGGATTTTCAGGCGTGAGACGATGGCATCGCGCATCTTCAGGCTCGGGCGCATGATCTCATGCAACACACCATCGATGCGGTAACGCACCCGCAGGGTGGTTTCATACGGCTCCAGATGAATATCGGAGGCGCCCTTTTTGATGGCATCCATCAGGATCAGGTTGACCAAGCGCACCACTGGCGCCGCTTCGACTTCGGCGGAGAGGGTGACCTCATCGACGTCGTTCTCCGTCGTATCGACGACCTCCACATCCATGGCGCCGAGATCGGCCATGACCCGCTCCAGATGTGAGTCGCTATCGCTTAAACTCTCCAGCTTCTCAACCAGCTGCGATTCGGCGGCCACCACAATGTCGAGCTTGCAACTGCTAATAAACGATATTTCATCCAGACTATTGATATTATATGGATCCACCACCGCCACGCGCAGTTTTTTACCCTCCCGCTGTAGCGGCAGGATAAGGTTTTTACGCAGCATCTCGGAGGGGATTTTGGCGGCTTTCGGATCGATCTCGCACTGATCGAGATCGACCACCGGACAGCCGAAGGAGCGCGCCATAAAGGCGACCAGTTCATCTTCACTGAAGATCTGCTGCTTCACCAGCTGGCTGGTGAAGGTGTCGCCGTGCAGCTTCGCTTCGTGCTCGATCCTGTCGAGCTGTTCGCGGTTGATGCGCTGCTGTTTGAGGAGGATATCCCCCAGTCTGGAGCGGCTGATCACGGCTGCTCCCAGCCCGGCAGGTTGATGGTTGGGCGCTTGAGCTGCTGTTCGATGCGCGCCAGTGCGCTGCGACAGTCGGGTAGCGGACAGTCGTGCCACCAGCTGAAGGAGGCTGCGCCTTGCGCAATCAACATCGGCAACCCATCGGTGACCATGCTGCAGCCGCCGTTGGCGCGGGTGAAGGGGGTGTCGCCATCGGGGCGGTAAACAGCATCGATGGCCAATGCATCACCTGTCGGCACAGGCAATGTAAAGGGGAAGGGGGCATCATCTTTCAGGCCGATGGCGGTGGTGTTGATGCGCAGTGCTGTTTGCGCGGCGATCTCGTTGACTTGCGTTTGCGACCAATCCAGCGCCGCACAGTGGAGCGCGGGGTAGTGGCGTGCGACATCATCCAGCAGGCGCGCGAGGCGATCGGGGTTGCGGTTGCAGATATATACCCGCGCCGGCTTGAGGGTGTGCAGGGCATGCAGTACGGCGCGCGCAGTGCCGCCGGCGCCAAATAGCAGTACATCCCGCCCGGCGATGGGTCGCTGCGCCCCCTCCACCACGGCTTTGAAGCCCAGCCAGTCGCTGTTGGTCGCCTGCCAGCCATCACTGCCGCGGCGCACCGTATTGACGGCGCCGATGCGCAGTGCCGCATTATCGGCATGCACCAACGGCATGACTGTCTCTTTGTGGGGGACAGTGACATTAAAGCCCTGAATGCCCAGCGCCCACAGGCCGTCGAGTGCCTGTGGCACGGCGTCGGGCGCTACCGGAAAGGGGAGGTAGGCGGCATCGAGTTGCTGCTGTTCGATAAAATCGCGTTGAAACATAGGGGAGAGCGAGTGCGCAACCGGCCAACCGATAATGCCGTAGAGAGATGTGGAACCGCTGATATTCATGCCTCGCCACTTTAGAAATCGAAAGGGGATGTGTCAAAGCTTCTGCTGAAATTGGCGGAAAATGTGCTAGATTGGCCGCGTCAAACGCTGTGGCGAGGGGTGGTGTATTGAGTCCGACAACAGAAAATCGAGATAGTCAGCTGTTTTTGAATCGTGATCTGAGCATGCTGGAGTTTAACCGGCGCGTCTTTGAGATGGCGGCGGATGCGTCGTTGCCGCTGCTGGAGCGGTTGCGTTTTCTCTGTATCTCCACATCGAATATGGATGAGTTTTTCGAGGTGCGGGTGGCGACCTTGAAGCATCTGCTCTCGGCCGGCTCCTTGGCGACGGCGGCCGATGGTATGACGGCGGCGGAGATTCTGATGCGCATTCGCGAGCGGGTGGAGGCGCTGGTGGATGATCAGTACCAGCTGCTCAACCGCGAGCTGCTGCCGGCACTGCAGGAGCAGGGCGTGCAGTTTCTCAAACGCTCGGAGTGGAATGAGGCGCAGCAGACCTGGATCCGCCGCTTTTTCCGCCGTGAGCTGCTGCCGGTGCTGACACCGGTCGGGCTCGATCCGGCGCACCCCTTCCCGCGCTTGGGCAGTAAGGTGCTCAATTTCATTGTCGCGCTGGAGGGGAAGGATGCCTTCGGGCGCGAATCGAAATATGGCATCGTGCAGGCGCCGCGTTCGCTGCCACGGGTGATCCGCCTGCCGGAGGAGATCTCCGATAGCGAATATGCCTATGTCTTCCTCTCCTCGATTATCCATGAACATGTCGGTGCCTTTTTTCCGGGTATGGAG
>Ga0256829_1001098_pt1 | contig 23361 bp, 9 predicted proteins | sample 131447metaG_FD_185979 | JGI IMG/M metagenome (GOLD analysis project Ga0256829, IMG submission 185979) | Hydrothermal vent microbial communities from Lau Basin, Pacific Ocean - 131-447 | ecosystem: Environmental > Aquatic > Marine > Hydrothermal vents | place: Pacific Ocean: Lau Basin | collected...
ATGCAGAAGTCCGACCGCCTGATCGGCGTATCCATGCCCGAACCGGGCGTTTCCAAAATTGTCGCAGTCGATCTGAAAAAATGGTCTGTTTAATCATAAGCATAAATCTAATGTGGAGAACCCACCTATGAATACCTTCTGGTGTTGTTTATGTTAACCAAGAGAAAGTTTTATGTTTGATGTAGAAGAGTTATCTCAGTACGCATTGCTCGAAAAGCAGGTGCGCCTAGTTTACCAGAATATTCGCAATGGTTGGGTGGGGCTTTTGATTCTGCTTGGCGGTATTATGTATATTGCTGCTTCCAATGATACGGATACCCAAGTATGGAGTATTGTTACTGTATGTGTCGCGCTTGGGCATGGTTTGTTGGTGCAATTGTTTTTATATCGGGACAGAACCGGGAAAATAAGCAATTACAAGCAGTGGGGCAGAGTAATTGCCTCGTATTCATTGCTTGCTGGTTTGATGGTTAGTTTTGGTGCCTGCCTTGCCTTTAATGATGAGGCAATGGGTTGGAATTACTTTCTGGTTGCTTTGATGATTATGCCGGGTTTTGGTTCTGCTGTGACATCGGCATCTTTTTTGATTGTACATATTTGTTGGGTGCTGGGAACCAATCTTCCCGTGGGTTTATATCTACTGTCGCAAGGTGATGAAGTTTTTCATTTTATGGGCTTGCTCATCGTGTTTGCGGGAATGCCGATGATGATCATACTTGGGGTAGGTTATTCACGTATCTACCAACGGAATATCGCATTGCAGTTGCATAATCTTGATTTGGTTCAGGCGCTGAAGAAAAAAGCTGATGCTGCCCAGCAGGCAAACCTTGATAAATCGCGGTTTCTGGCTGCAACCAGCCATGATTTACGTCAGCCACTGCATGCGCTGGATTTATTGCTGGGAGCGATGTCATCTGAGATTAGTCCTACCAATCAGTCCGAATTAAATGAGTTGCTTATTCGAGCCAAACACTCCAGCCAGGCGCTGGGTGAATTGCTCAATACCTTGCTGGATGTGTCGCGTCTGGATGCAGGCGAAGTGATGGTCAATTGGCAGGTGATTGATTTGCCATCCATGATCCAGGAACTTGCAGACGAGTGTTGTCTGGACTTTGAACAAACAGGCAGGGATCTTCGATTGAAAGTCTTACCTGTTAGCGTGCAATCGGATCCGGTTCTTCTTATGCAGTTATTGAGAAATCTTGTTGTGAATGCAATCAAACATACAGATGGAAATGTGTTAATCGGTGCACATAAACGAGGAGAATTCATCCGAATTGGAGTCTGGGATCAGGGGAATGGTATTTCAAAGGATGATCAAAAAAATATTTTCTCTGAATTTTTTCAGATGGATAACCCTGAGCGAGACCGAAATAAGGGGCTTGGGCTTGGGTTATCGATTGTGAATAGAATCTCCGGCTTACTCAACCACCCCGTATATATTAACAGTCACGTGGGGCGAGGCAGTTGCTTCGCAGTCGATGTACCAAGCATTTCTTTGAATATGACTGACTTGGTCAAACTGGATTCGACTCCCGATATGAATGTTGCTGGAATTTTCGCACTGGTGATTGATGATGAAGCGCCAATCAGGGAAGGCATGTTGCTGCTGTTGCGCAGTTGGGATTGTGAAGTGCTCTGCGCCGCCAGTGGCGATGAAGCATTGCATGAATTGCAGGGGAACCCATATCCGCCTCCGGATATATTGATTATTGATTATCGTCTTCGACATGGCAAAACAGGTACGCAGGTTGCCACACAAATTTGCAGCCTGTTTGGAATACACATTCCCACCATAATTATCAGTGGTGATACGCATGTTGAACTTGCAGATACGTGTCGCCGCTTGCATTATACATTGATGCGGAAACCGGCGGATTCGGACATGCTTAAACGAAAGATAGATGCGCTGACTAGTGCTGGCGGTATTTAACCTTTCAATATTACAGGTCTGCAGAAACCCCTAAAATGGCATGGGCCTTGATGGCTGCCTGGGTGCGATTAGCAACATTCAGTTCTTCCAATATGATGCTGACATATTGTTTCACGGTGCCTTCTGAAAGGTGGAGTCGTTTGGCAATATCGCGGTTGCTGATACCTTCGACCAGACACGCCAGCAATTGAAGTTGTTTGTTACTCCATTTTGGCTGATGAACAAGGTCAATGCCTGGTGGTATATAATGTTTCCCGTTCAGGATGGACTTCAGGGCATTGAGAACTGCTTCGCCAGCGAAGGATTTAGGAATATATCCGGCAATATTGGTTGCCATGCAGTTCTGAATGGTGATCGGCGATTCATCGGCGGATACAATCACCATCGGAGCCGGTGCAGCCAGTGCACATAATCTGTTTAAGCTTGAGATGCCATTCATGCCCGGCATATGTAAATCAATCATGGTCAGGTGATATGCGTGATTACTACCTAATAATTGCAAGGCTCTATTCATTGAGTCCGCATGATCTACAATGACTTTGTAGTTTAGACGCTGGAGCCAGACTGCCATGGCTTCACGAAACAGATCGTGATCATCGGCCAATAGCAGACGCAGTGATTCGAATGGCAGGTCTCGCACATCATACCCCTAGTAAAAAGTGTGGTTTTAAATGTTGAAGTAACTAACTATAGTTAATTATCAAGTTTTTGTATAGTGACTATGGTTTGGCACTTGTTGAGGTTGTGCTATTTCCGGATTCAGCATATGGGAGGGCTATTGAAAATGCGTGGCATAACAATGAAGTCCGGACTCTTCTTATGCTTGGGCATCATGCTCTCTTCGGGCTACCTTGATGCGGAAGAAGTAACCGGTATTCAACAAGATCAAACCTCGGCCATTTTACAGGCGGTCGAGACATGGCGCGAAAAATGGAGCAGTGGCGATGCCGATGGTTATTTCTCTGCATACGCTGCTGACTTTCATCCTGAAAAAACAATGTCGTTTGCCACATGGAAAAAGCATAAGCAGTCGCTGTTTCATGCTCGCAAGGATATTCATGTTAAAACTGTCAACATCCATATCAAAGATGCTGGAGATGCCAATCATGTTGTTGTCAGCTTTTACCAACAATATAATTCGAAAGCGTACAATAGCATTGATAACAAAGAACTGACGCTGTCCAGGCAGGAAGGGGCATGGAAAATTGTTCGCGAGCGTGTTATCCCATTTCCCAGGGTTGAAGTGATTGCGGATGGCGGCGCGAATAAGAATACAGATAATCCGACTACAGATCAGCCAACTGCAGAGAATCCGGCAGAAGCGCCTGCGGATCAAAACAGCGACATTGCAGTAAATCAGATTTCGCCGATCACGCCAGCCAGTGACGTCCCTGGCACCGATACGCCGCAAGAGAAGGCTGCCACAGCCGAATCCGGGCATGAACCCGCAGTTTCCCAAAGCACCAATATGCCTGACCAACAACCTGTACTTACGACCGCTAAGACGGAGCAGCCTGCGGTTGCGGCGGAGCAACCTGATGACTGGAATCAATCTGCAGATATGGCCGATCTTAGCACGATCTTCAGAGACGCTCTTAAAAATGATCCGGAACTGCGATCCTCTGTTTTAGAAACAGAAGCTCAGGAGGATATCAGAAAACAGGCAAGAGCAGGCTTTTTGCCTACGATGTCGCTAAAAGCAAGCCGAACAGAAACATATCAGAACATTACAAGTAGTGATAATGTGGTGTTTGCAGCAGGAAAGACCCACTTTCCTACCAATGATGTCACATTGACGCTCCGTCAGCCCGTATTCCACTATGACGCCCTTATCAGTTACCGGCAGTCTGAAACTAATGTGAAAAAATCACAGATAGAACGCGCTGCTTCCAGACAAGATATGATCATTCGCGTTGTTGATGCTTATTTAACCGTGCTTTTCAGTCAGGATGATGTGACCAGAGCTCGGGCTGAAAAATCTGCGGTTGAACACAATCTGAAGTTTGTCGAAGCCAAGCAACGCGCCGGGCAAGCATCACGGGCGGATGTTCTGGAAGCCAGAGCGCGTTATGGCGCCGTTCAAGCCTTAATGGTCGAAACTCAGGACGCATTGGCCAGAAGCCTGGATGGGTTACAAATGATTTCCGGGCATCCTGTTGTCAAAATTGCGTCGCTTGATGCCACGCATACGTTGCCGCGACCTGATCCTGAAGATGTAGGTGAATGGGTGGATGCCGCTGGCACGGATAATCTCAAAGTTCAGGCTCAGAAAATGGCTGTGGACGTTGCGGAAAAAGAAGTGGCTCGTCTCCAGGCGGGTCACTATCCCACAGTTGATCTGGTCGGTCGCTATAATTACAAGGATACCAAAGGCACCTTATTTGGCGGTGGCAGCAAGGTGGGTACTGCCGATGTTCTGGTGGAGCTTAACGTGCCGATTCTTGAAGGTGGTCGGGTTGTCTATAAAGTCAGGGAAGCTGAAGTACGTTATCAGCAGGCAAAGCAACATCTGGAAAAATTGCGCCGTGATGCAAAGCGCGAAGCACGCTCCTCTTTTTCCAGCGCTGTCAGTGGTTTGTCCAAGATGGATGCCCTTCGCATGGCTGTTGAAGCTCAGGAAGGTGTATTGCAGGTGAAGCAACAGGGCATGCTATCCGGTCTGAATACCAGCCTTGAGGTGCTGGATGTTCAGCGCAATCTGTTTTTTGCCCGGCGCGAGTATGCCAAGGCCAGATATGATTATCTGAAATACAATCTGCATTTGAAAAAGTCAGTTGGGCGACTTTCGGACAGTGATATTGAAACACTGAATCATTTGCTACACCATAACGGAAGCGATTCATGAATTTGTTTGCGCGTATAGCAGATTCGATTCGTTCAGGAAGCTATGCCCGGCGGGTGCTGCGTAGTCGGAGACGCTTGATATTCGAACCCATGGAAAATCGGCTGCTGTTGTCTGCTGATCTTCTGCCACCTCCGCCTGATCCCCAACTCAATCAATCGATACAGACCAATCTGATCGCGCAACAAGTTCAGGCCAGCCAGCAAATCAACAGCAATCTTACCGCCTCGCAATCAGCTTTTGCGCATCAGGCGACAGTGGCATCGGTGCTATCCAACGCGCAAGTATCTCATGAAATTGTATTTGTGGATGCGGGCGTGAGTAATTATCAGTCCTTGCTGGATGGGATTAACGGCTCCAACCGTGCCGGAGTCCGCGATATTGAAGTGGTAATGATTCAGGCCGATAGCAATGGCATTGATCAGATTACCCAGGCTTTGGCAGGCCGGCATGATATCTCTGCCATTCATATTCTGTCGCATGGTGCCAGCGGCAGTTTGCGGCTGGGTCAAAGCAGGCTTGATGGTACAAGTTTGAATGCGTATGCCGGTCAGGTGGCAGGCTGGGGCAATGCACTGAAGGCGACTGGCGATATCCTGATTTATGGTTGTAATGTTGCGGCAGATGCCTCCGGCATCGATTTTGTAAATCATTTATCATCGCTGACCCGAGCTGATGTGGCTGCTTCCAGCAACGTGACGGGTGGCACCGGTTTTGGCGACTGGAATCTGGAGTTTTCTGCCGGGATGATCGAAACCAATTCGGCCTTTTCTCAAGCGGTGATGGGACAATATGCCGGGTCGCTGGCTCTTACCCCAAACCCGGCAACAGCGCCCAACTATATTTTTGATGTGACCGGTATTACTGGTGTGGTTGCTGCGAATGTGGCCGATCCAAACGGAACGGGTGTTTTGGACTTTAGGGCATATTCAGCAAGCAACCTTTCTTTTAATGTTACTGCCCCTGGCGCAGTGTCCATTACGCAAGGCGGGGCAACCTTGAATGCAACCGGCATTACCAAAATCATTGGTGGCAGCGGTAACGATACTTATAATTTCCAACCTGGCTGGGGAAATATTACCATTCAGGATGCGGTAGGTAATAACCAATCAGATTTTGGTTTGGTAGCGAATAAACTGACATCAACGGTTGGAACAGGAACTTTTACATTAACCGATGCTGCCAATCCTGCCAATTCAGCCACACTGGATTCAGGCTTTGGGCTGAATCTTAATCTAACCAACTACACCACCCAGATCGATGCATATCTGACCCAGCTTCAGGCATTTGGCAGCTCTCTGAATACATTGGGGCAATTCGCCAATGCACTGCCGGGTATCAATCAATCACTGGGCACTGTGCTGAATGCGGCAGATATGCTGTTGCAATTTCAGAATGACTTATCTGGCTGGTTAAATAATACGAATAATGTACGCGGTGCGGCGAATCCAACCAGTGATGGTCTGGTTACATATTTGAATGGATTGGCTGTTGCTGCAACGCCTAACGCATTAGGCGCAATTTCAGGGAGCTATGGAACCGCAGCCATTCCAGTAGTCTCTCAAGTCAATGTCGCGGCTACTACTGGTGTCGAGCTTGGTTTTAATCTCGATTTTAATGTGAAACGTACCGCCAATTGGGCGATGGATTTGGGTTCGAATGCATCGATGCAGGGAGTTAAATTCCCCAATATGAATGTTTCGGTGAATGCCGTATTTGATTTGAATGCAGTGTTGGGTATTCAATTAAATGCGGCACCTTCGTTGTTTTTGGATGTGAAGAATTTGAGTGCCAGCGCATCGTTTACAGCAGCAACGGCAGGCATGGCCGTGGATTTTGGTTTTCTCACGGCAACAGTTGGGGCTGGTGGCGCATTTAATATGTCCGGGGCGTTGCTCCCTGTATTTGGTGACCCCGGAGTCAATGATGTCAATAAATCTGCGGGGACACTTACTCGGATAAATTTGAGTGAGTTGCAAGCCGTGAATACACTGATTACAGGATTTTCTTTGACCAAGGTAGATGCTGCAGGACTGCCGCTTGCAGGGACTACCCCCACATTTAATTTGTCCCTGCCTATTAATGTGGATCCGGCTGGACTTGATGCGGCGATGTTGGCCGGATTTACCGGTGCAACTGTTACTGCTGCAGCCACGGTGTTTGGTGGCCAAAGCCCACAGATTACAGCCACCAATGGTCTAACCGATTTCGGAAAAATCGGGGCGACCGATATGCTGGGTATGCTCCAGCAACTGGATACATGGTTAACGCAATTATCGGGCACTTCCGTTTTAAATCAGAAAGTTCCCTTGACCCAAAGCACGACGATTGGTGATACCCTGAACTTTGGTGTCGCCTTTAAAAACGATGTATTAAATAAGCTGTTCACCACGGATGCACAGGGCAATCAGACGCCGAAATTTTCCAGCGCTCAGACACTGGCCACAATGCTGGCCACGGCTTTGGGACTGGCTCCCGGAGCGCTGCTCGCAAGCTATGCTCCTGCGACCAAGGAGTTGCGCTTTCGGCTGAATTGGGCTCACACCTTTGCCAATGCACTGATCCCCGCCAATTTCCAACTTAACCTGGGCTCGCTGGCCAATATTCAATCCACGAGCATGATTCCAGTGACAGCCAGTGGAACCCTCGGGTTTGATTTTGGAATTAATCTTGCTTCCGGTCAGCAATTGACAATTGCGCCGCCTGCGTTTGTGCCCAATAGCAATACGACCAATGCAAGCGGGAAGCTGGTTTCAGTGGTGCCTGCCAACGGCCAGCTTTCTGCCGACGCTTCATTTTCGGTTACATTATTTGAAACAACTGCCGGGAAACATTTTACGCCAGTGACTAAAACGGTCACGGTTGCAGCTGCAGATACGAATGGGGCAAAAACTGGAACTGTGGCCAATGCCTCGGCTGCGGATTTGGTGCTTGATGTTCAAACTGTTCTGGATGCTTCTTTTGGAGCATCGAAAGTGCTGGCATCATACGATGGCAGCCGGATAGTCATTAGCGGTGTAAGCACGGCTAACACCACCCGGACAGTTGAAGTCGGTGCAAAGGTCACCAACAAAGCATATACCGAAATGGGCTTGTCGCCATCAGTATTGAATGCCAATGCAAACTTTTCCGTGACTGTGACAGAGGCTGCACCGGGAACTGCTTTGCCCGTCACTAAAAATGTCACGGTTACCGCTGCAGATACGAATGGAACAACTACCGGAACAGTGGCCAATAACTCGAATGCGAATTTGGTGGCAGATGTTCAGAATGCCGTTGATATGGCGTTTCATGGCCAGCTACGTGGCGGTGCTATCGCGCTGGGTCTGGTCGGCAATCAGCCTGTTGATTTCAATGCGTTATTGGCTCGTGATCAGGTGTTTCAATTGCAGGTGGTCGATGGAGCCACAACGATACCGGTGAAAGTGACGATTCAGGCAAATAAATTGGCAACAAACCTTTCTAATGCAGTTGGGCATGGTGGAAACAACCAGTTTTCCAGTGAAATGGATGCTTTAAGAGCGACGATTCAAAGCGCAATTAATGCTCAGCTTGCAGTTACTCAAATATATCGAGTCACCGTTGGAGTCAATGGCGAAACACTTTTATTGACAGGAAAGTTTCAGAATCAATTGGGTCAGCACGCGGTGACAGTGAATGTATTGCAGCCGGATGTGATCGTTAGCGAAGTTGGTGGCCGGATTGTGCTCAATGCCACTCCGACAATATTAACGACGAGTGTGAATGGCGTTTCAACTACGGTCAATGTAAATCGAAGTATTGATACAACGGCAAAGGCAACTGACCCGGCCTATACGGTGTTGGGTTTGCTGAACTATCCGACGCCATCGACAGGGGTTCTCAGTACAAACGCGGAATTTAACCTGATTGTCGATGGCACGACATATAATATTGTCATCAAACCAACGGTCGCCCCTAACTCCACTATCCAGACGCTGGTTGCTGATATTAACACAGCACTGACTACAGCAGGGGTGGCTGGAGTGGAAGCCTTTCAGGTTGTTGACTCAAAGGGCATCCTGATCGATGCGGTAGGTTTTCGAACGGTTGCTGATGCTGCTGGTAAATTTAATGTTTCCAGCCTGACTGTATCTGTGCCACAGAACCTGACTGCTGGCGGAGTCAATGCTGCGGCCACTGATCTGGGTTATGACCCCAACATCGATATCACGCAGGTTTCTCGCGCCACGGACTTTTTCCTTGATAATACTTCCCTCAGCGGCACAGTCACTTTCGATACCAGCAAAATTTCAGGTACCGCCAATTTCGGATTTTTGGGTGTTGATATTCAATCAGATCCGGCATCGTTGAATGCCATTACCGGCACTGCATCATTAAATCTTGTCAATCCGAATGCTATTACCCCGAATAATACGCGTGTCAGCCTGAGTACGCTGATGAGTAATTTAAAATCCGGTAATATTGCGAGTGTTGTGCAAGGCAGTGTTTCCGGCGCAGTAGATGTTCATTTATTGATGACGCCGCAGGCCGGATTCTTTGATCCGGCAGGGGGAATCCCTCAGGCGGCTTTTGCGATTACATTGCCCACGTTTCAGTGGATGACCAGTGCCGCAGGTGTTATATCCGGTATAGAGATTACCAATGCCACCCCAACTACAGTCCCGCCTACGGGTACGACTTACGCACAGGTCAATACGAATCTGAGTATTATTAATGGCACGTTATCGGACTTCACCAGTTTTGAGCGAATGAGTTTCAGCGATATCCTGACAGGGCTCAATCAGACGATAACTTTTCTGCACACTACACAAGGTACGCCTGCCGGAGGCGGTGCGGCCGGCACTTCGCTGGTGAGTGCCCTGGATCAAAAAATCCCTGTCATTAATCAAAGCGCAACTGAGCTGATTAGCCTGGCTGATCATTTTGCAACCATAGTAAGCAATCTGGAAGCCAAGGCGGCATCATCTATTCAGCAGGCGGATCGATTTATCAAACTTGCATTTGGCTTGCCGATCCTGCAGGCGAATGGCGTTACACCAACGGCTTCTATTTTGAAATTTGATGCGACGTTACCCACGCAGACATTGCGTATGGATATTCCATTCTCAGTGGCCATCAATCGCGCCGTGCCGCTAAATCTGGATCTAATTGCGTTGGGCGGTTTGGCTGGTATCACCTTCCCGTCCAGCATGCGCAAGTTTGTCGGTGTAAATTCTACCGGAGACCTGAATCTCAGTGCTACCGCAAATTTGAATCTTGCTTTGGGACTGAAAATTGGCGGCACTGTGCAAACGCCTGTTGTGTCGCCATTTCTTTATACGGGTGCGGGTAATACGAGCTTTAATTTCAATGTGTCTGCGGCCGGAAGCAATTTGAACTTTACTGCTCAGGCAGGGCCGTTTGGTATTCATGTGATTGGCGGTACGGCAAACTTTAGTGAAAGCATTCAGTTTGATATGTTGGCCGGTAGTGGCCAGCATTTATTTAGTGCCGGCTTTACCAGCGCTGATTTTTCTGCTCCAGCGTTATCTGGCCTGGCGGATGCAAGGCTGCCTACATTCTTTCCCTCTGCCTCTGTCCCTATAGGTGGCGCTGGCAATAATATTTTTCAGATAAAGGCACTATCTTCGCCCGGCAGTTTGTTTGATCAGGTGAGTTTCCCGAAAGTGCCATCATTTAATGGTCTTATTGCACTTACACCGCTGGGCATGCTCAATAATCCAGCCATCATCATTGATGGACTTGATCAGTTGCTGCTCACCTTGCAAGACGGGTTGAATAGCCAGGTTTTGAACGTGAATTTGCCATTGCTTGGTCATGCTTTGCAGCCAGCGACCCAGTTTATTTCAGGATTCCGCAACGATTTGCTGGCACCTCTCAGTTTGAATCTGCAGGCCGCCGGGGTGAATCAGAATACAGGTATGGATCAGGTTGTTGTAAACACATTGTTTGATGTGTTCGGCTCACAGGCACAGGGCGCCAATTTATTGTATAACAATTTTGGACAACTTGGGTTGTTAATGGATCTGAATGGTGATGGCAAGATCAACCTCAGCGATATTACAAAAACAGGTTTTGGGCTGACTGATACGTTTGGTCAGTTTGATATGCTTATAGGCCAGACGTATACCTGGAATCAGCCGATTGGCTTCGATCTTGGTTTGCCTGCTGTTGGGCTCAATCTGAATGCGTCTGTGCAGTTGTCTATTAACTGGTCGATGCGTTTTAGCTTTGGTGTGGATCAGAACCTGGGCTTTTATTTTTATACAGGCAATAATAAACCGGTTGTTCAGATCAACCCGGTCAGTGGATTCAATGATCTGGTGATGGGTAATACAGCGTATTCCAACCCGAATGAATTGAAGGTTTCAGTTGTCGCCTCCCTGATAGGTGCCGCCGGTTCGCCTGCAAGTGCAACGGGAACGCTGGGCTTCCTGAAGGTCAACGCAACCGATGGGGTTCTCCAGCAGACTACTGGCCTCAAGCTTATATTTGCTGTTGATTTACTGGATCCGGGTCAGAATGATAACAGACTGAGCTTTGCAGAAATGGTGGCGCCATCGACCACGTTCAGTCAGATTATTTCAGCTCAGGCCACTGGCTCTGCGCAGGCAAGATTTGCCACGACGGTCGATTTCAGCGGTCTGAATCTTTCGATTCCGGGTCTGAGCGTCGCATCCCTGTTGCCGAAAATTACACTGGATTTCGTCGGAGACTGGAGTTTCCTGAACAGTAATCCATCTTTGGGAAACTTTGGCAAGGCTCCTGCGCTGGCATTCAATAATATCACTCTGGATGTAGGTTCATTCATCACCGACTTTGCCAAACCTCTTCTGGATCAGATCAGTATGGTGCTGGGGCCGTTGGACTGGCTGATTGGCCCTAACGGCATGCTAAATATGCGCATCCCCATGATATCTGACCTGATGGGGCGAACCATTACCATGGTCGATCTGGCTGAATTGTATGATCCCAAGGCCAATATCAGACCATTCATGAATACGGTAGTGGATATTTATCACCTTATCGATATGGCTACTGCAGCGGCGCAAGCGCCGGGTAGTTTATTGCTGCATTTTGGGAGTTATAATTTGACCGCAGCGGATCCTGCTACCGGTCAGTCTCCTGATCTGCGTACTTTAAAAAACATTAAAGGATTGAATAACCCCGGCGGTGCTGTTTCAGTGAATACTCAATTTGCCAACGATACATCAAGCAAGGGTAAATTTATGAAGTCCAGCACGAAAACGGGCGGAGCATTTGTATTTGATATCCTCAAACCTGTCACTGTGTTTAATTTGTTGCTTGGTAAGAATGATGTGAATCTGGTGACAGTTGTTTTGCCGAAACTGTCGTTCAACTTTTCATATTTGCAACGCTTTCCGATTTTCCCTCCTCTTTTTGCGACGCTGCAAGGCGGTTTCTCAGCAACGATTGATTTGTCGATGGGCTATGACACTCGCGGTTTAAGTCAGTTCAGTGTAACAAATAATGCCAACGATTTAATCAATGGCTTCTATTTTAATGATCTGAACTTGCAAACCGGCGTCGATAAGGCGGAGGTGACCTTGACCGGAACAATTGCAGCGGGCGCAGAAATTAATGCGTTTGTGGCTTCAGCCGGTGCGCAGGGCGGCATCTTTACGGGTGTTTATTTTAATTTCAATGATCCGAATCATGATGGCAAAGTCCGTTTGAATGAAATGGCTGCCAATATGTCATTAAATAATAATAACCCGGTGGCAATTTTTGATGTGAGCGGGAAGATCGACTGGTTTTTTAAGGCCTATGTGAAAGTGGGTACGGATGTGCCTGGCATCGGCTTTGTCGGTTGGCAGAAAACCATGAATCTGGGTGGCGGTACGCTGTTTAACTTCAATATCGGGTTTACACGCCCGCCGATTCCTGCTCAGGTGGTAAATGGTGAGTTGTGGGTGAATACCGGCCCGAATGCTTTTGGGCGGATCAATGGGAATATCTCTGATGGCAATGAAGTCGTCAGCGTTACCAGCATTGGTAATGGCGGCTATAATGTGACCTATAATGGAACGACTCAATTATACACGGGTATCAAAAAAATATTTATCGACGGTGGAGCAGGCAATGACACAATTACCTTGAATGGCCCCATCAGTGCTCCGATTGAAATCCATGGTGGCAAAGGCAATGATACAATTACTTTAAACAATGTCAGTACTGGTCTGGATGCTCTAACAGGTAAACCGCAAATTAATATATTCGGCGATGACGGCAATGATACCATTCTGGTCAACACCACAGCCGCTGGCGTAGCCATGGTTCGTGGCGGCAAGGGCAATGATAAAATCACTGGTGGTGCAGGTGCTGATCAGCTATTTGGTGGTGAGGGTAATGATACCATTACAGGTGGGAAAGGTGCTGATCAAATCACCGGAGGCCTGGGTAACGATGTGTTGGCTGGTGGGTTGGGCAACGATACCTATTTCTTTGCCAACAATTTCGGCAATGATACGATCAACGATAGCGGAGGTGCCCTGGACACTTGGGATTTCTCTGCGGTGACGACAGATATGGCATTTACCCTGGATTACGCCAATGCCTTGCAATCGGGGGTTCGAGGCGAAGTGTTTACATCAGCGCAAAACCCGCCAGTGGTGACCGATAGCGTTAGCGAACTCACAAATCTATATGCAGTGGATAAACTTATTGGCGGGCGCGGTTCCGATAGCTTTGATATTTTCCAGACTGATTTGAACCTGCCTGTGGCACCCGCTACCGCGCACAACATCACCATGGATGGCGGTGCCGGGTCAGATACCTATACGGCGCATTTTTCGCAGCCTGCGGTGGCGATGGAAACCACCATTCAGGATTCGGGAAACCTTTGGGACAGAGATGCGGCGATTGCGCTTGGAGCCAATGATCCGCTCAATGGCGATAACATGGTGGTGAGCGATCAAGCAGTGATTGCTGCCTTACCTGCGGGGGGAACCCAGAGCTTTAAATATGGTGGGCCAGGATCGGGTCTGGAAGTGCTGGAAGTGCTTGCCCGAGCAGGTAATGACACTGTCACAGTGAAAAGTACGCCAGCCAGTATGGCTGTCACTGTGGATGGAGGGGTAGGCAATGATGTGATTGTTGTTGGCTCTCCCTTGGCAGGAACTCAAATCATGCAACTTGATACCAATGGTAAGCCGGTTTTGGATGTCAATGGCGCGCCAAAATTAAAGACAGTATTTGGCCTCAATGGCATACAGGGTGATGTGTTAACCGGAGCTCTGACCATCAAAGGCGGCGCAGGGCGCGATACGCTCACTGCCAGCGATGCAGCTGACTCGTTGGTAAATTCGGGGCAATTGACCGGAACCAGTCTGAAGGGGCTGGGTATGGCGGTAGGCATCGATTATCAAACGATTGAAACGATCAATGTTTTGCTGGGTTCAAATGCGGATACGCTCAACGTGCTCGATACCATTGGCGGCACCACCAATGTGTTCGGCAATAATGGCGCGGATAAAATCAATGTACTATCGGCATCCGGCCTGACAAATATCAATGGTGGTATGGGTAATGATACCATAAATCTGGGTAGCAAGGTGCCACACCTCGGAGGTTTGGTCGATCCAATTCAGGCTGCCATTCGCGTCAGTGGCGGTGCCGGCATAGATATTATGAATGTAGATGACAGCGGCGATATCACCAACAATACCGGTGTATTAACCGGCACAACGCTGACCGGGCTGGGCATGCGCCATGGCATCACCTATGACACGCTGGAAACAGTCAATATTACTTTAGGAAAGGCTTCCGATACGTTTAACACGCTTGGCACTACATCTATAAGTAATGTATTTGGCGGTGCGGGGAGCAACACGTTCAATGTATCATCCGATGCTGCGGCCAATCTGGGTATTCTGGATGGAGTGCAGGGGGTTCTGAATATCACCACGCAGACTGGTGGTACGGATACGCTGAATATCAGTGATTTTGGCCGTGTGTTGCCGGATACTGTTGGTATCACCCGCCAATCTGTGACCGGAACAGCGCATGCTCCTATCAATTATTTTGAGGCCGGAGGCAAGTTTACAGGGGGCATCCATATCTGGATGGGCAGTGGTGCTGATACAATTGGTGTCTCCAGCACGTTGGCCCGTGATGTGACACTTATTCACGCCAATGCAGGCAATGACAATATTACTCTCATCGATGATCATACGGGCAAAAACGGGCAAGTGGCTGTGTTTGCTGAGGCCGGCAATGATGTTATTGATGGGTTAGCCTGGAATAGCACACTGTTTGGATTTGGCGATTTTGGCGAGGTGATCTTTAGCGGGGGGCAAGTAAGCAGGGCAGGCAGCACGAATGTCGTAAGTGGTGGTAGTGATGTGGTGAAGGGTGGAACTGCCAATGATTATTTGTTTGGTGGAGCGGGCAATGATACCGTCGATGGGTCGGTCTCGAATGGCACACTGTTTGGATTTGGCGATTTTGGCGAGGTGATCTTTAGCGGGGGGCAAGTAAGCAGGGCAGGCAGCACGAATATCTTCAGCGGCGGCAGTGATGTGGTGAAGGGCGGATCAGCCAATGATTATTTGTTTGGCGGTGCGGGCAGAGATGTTTTATATGGTAATCTTTCGCAGGATGTGATGTTTGGTGATAACGGGCGTGTCAAGTTTTCCAATGGCCATGTGGATTTTATAGTGACATTGGGGCAGATGCCGCTGGATTTGATTACGGCATCCATGTTTGGCCTCTACGTTAGCCCGTTTGCTGAAACAATCGGGTCATCGGAAGCCAGCCCATCAATGCCGCCACTTATCGGGACGCTTTATGGCTTTAATAACCATAATAACACAGGACAGTCCGATAGAGTTAGTGTGGATTCGGCACTGCCTGAAAATAAATCAGCTAACATCTATCGCTCCGGGGGATCTTTGCTCTACAACCTGAATAATGGCGATGCTTCGGGTAATAGTTACCAGCAGATATCAGCAAGCCATTATGCTGATACGCAGGCTCAATCTAGACCAACGGTTAAATCGATAACAGAGAACCAGACTGTAGGATTAAATACTGGAAATTTAGTGGGTGAACTGTCAGTGGATGAAAACAGCACGATATCAACGCTAAGTGGCTCCACGATTGCTGCTCTGGCCGGCTGGCAAGTGTTTTCTTCAGGTAAGAAATCCGGTGTATCCAATAAGAAGGTCCGCAAAGGCGGACAAAGCAAGTCCGGGGCAACTGACCTGAAGAATTCAGAGCATTGGTTATTTGAGACGCGCGCGCCTGAGCAAGATAACTACCGGCTGCAGGTATCGGGTGGCGGCGATAAAGATGTGCTTGTACGTTGGCCTTAAAATAGACATATTCCAGCAAGACATAAAAAGGGGGATTTATGAGCGACAATGATAATGGTGGTGCTACAGTTGCACCGAATGTGAACTGGGATGATTCCGAGATGATCAGCACCTACGCGAATGTCTGCAATGCCAGCAGCACGCGTGAAGAGGTGATGCTCTTTTTTGGTACCAATCAGACATGGAATCCGGCTCAGGCTCAAAGCGAGGTCAACATCAAACTCACCAACAGAATGGTGCTTAGCCCGTTTGCCGCCAAGCGTTTAAATCTTATTCTGGCCAATGTGGTGGCAGAATATGAAGCCGCGTTCGGCCAGTTAAACCTTGAGGTGGGTCAAGGGCTATCCTCTCAAGCCGAGGATGCTCACGCACGAACCAATTAACAGTTGCCCGTGAACGATCCGTTATCTGGCGTTGTAGGAGAGCGCTGTATCTATCTGGATCAGGAAATCTGGCAGCGACTGGAGGCGCAGACCTCCAAACAGGATTTTTGTGCGGCGTGGCTGGAGCTTCAGTGCGCGCTGTTTTCCCAGCTTCAGTGCGGCGTGGTGATCTTGCAAGATGGTGAAGGCTTTGCGCCTTCTGCCAGTTGGCCCGAACATTTCAAACCTACATCGCAGCTTGCTGATGCATCCGAACGCGCGCTGGAACGACGTCGTGGCGTTGTTTTAAAACCGGAAAGCAATCATGCAGGCGAAACGGCTATTGCCTATCCGGTGATGGTAGGTGGTGAATTGTTTGGCGCGGTTGCCTTGCAAGTGTCACCTTGTTCTGATGATGCCTTGCAATTGGTTCTGCGAATGGTGCAGTGGGGCATCGTCTGGATTGAAAATTACTTCCTGCAACAACAGACAGGCCATGACTACAGCCCTCCAGAGCATGTTGAACAGACACTGGATATTTTCGCGCTGACGCTGGAGCAGCATCAGCTTGATGATGCAGCTCAGGTGCTGTTGAATGAAATGGCCACACGCATGAACTGTGATAAAGTCAGCCTGGCTTTTTTACGCAAAGGCCGTGCGCGTATCTTTGCGATGTCTCATAATGCCAAATTCGACAAAAAAATGAATCTGTTTCATTGTCTTGAATCGACCATGGATGAAGCGTATCTGCAAAAGGAAACGATTGCATTTCCCGGCACAGAAAATGGGCGGCTGATTATGCGTAACCATGCTGCGTATTCCGAACAATACGGCGCTAAATATCTGCTCACGCTGTTACTTCAGGATGGTGATAAAACGATTGGCATGATCACCTTGGAACGCACTGAAGGATCGCTATTTTCTGCGCCGGAAATCTGTTTTGCTGAAACCATAGCTTGTCTTGCCGGCCCCGTCATGCAGGCCAGAAAACAACTTGCACGGCATTTATTTTTTAAAGCTGTTGATGCAGGAAAAGGGCAATTGGCAAAAATATTCGGGCCGAATTATTTAACCAGAAAAGTCATATTACTTTTGCTATCCATGCTGATCCTGTTTTTTTCGTTGGCCGAGGCCGATTTTCGAGTCAGTGCGGATGCTGAAGTCGAAGGCTCGGTTCGCCGTACCGTTTCCACGCCTTTTGATGGTTATATTGCCAAAGCTTTTTTTAGAGCCGGTGATCGTGTCAAACAAGGCGATGTGCTATGCCGGATGGATAAGCGGGATATCGACCTGGAAAGAAATAAATGGGTGGGTAAATTGAATCAGTTTACCGATCAATACCATGATGCTATGGCCAAGCATGAAAAAGCAAAAATTCAAATATACAAAGCAAAAATAGCGCAAGCGCAGGCGCAGGTAGATTTGTCTGGACAACAACTGCAACGGGCAGAAATTGTTGCGCCGTTTGATGGCCTGGTGGTTTCAGGGGATTTGACACAATCGCTGGGATCGGCCAGGCACAAAGGGGATGTGTTGTTTGAAATTACGCCTCTGAACTCATATCGCGTTATTTTGCAGGTGGCCGAGCAGGATATTACCCGCATCCACAACAAGCAGTCTGGTTCTTTGCGTTTGACATCGTTACCCCGCCAGGCTTTCAAGCTGTATGTGGAGAAAATCACACCAGTCAACACAGCCAAAGATGGCGGTAATTTCTTTCGGGTTGAAGCCGCGCTGGAAGGGACACCTCACGGGCTAAGGCCAGGCATGAAGGGTATAGCTAAAGTCAATATAGAGCCAAGGAAACTGGTTTGGATATGGACGCATGAATGGGTGGACTGGTTGCGCTTATGGATATGGTCCTGGTGGCCGTAAAAACTGTGGTATATTGATCTGATGATGTCTGAGTCATTATATAGCGAGTCATGGTATCGCATTGCAGCCATGAAGCCTCGACTGCGAAGTCACATCCAGATTCACCAGCATCAATATCGCGGCGATAGCTGGTTTATATTGCAGGATCATGCAACCGGCAAAGTGCATCGTTTTTCTGAAAATACTTATTATCTTATCAGTCTGATGGATGGCCATCGAACGATTGATGAGATATGGAAAACGCTATTAACACATCGTCAGGGTGATGATTTACCTACCCAGGAAGAAATTGTGCATCTGCTGCATCAGCTTCATGCTGCCGATGCGCTGCAATCGGGAATACGACCGAATGAAGAAGAGGTGGGAAAACGTAGAAAGGAGCAGAACAAAGCTGATTTTCTGGGTTATTTCATCAATCCGATGGCGTTGCGTATTCCGCTGTTTGATCCGGATCGTTTTTTGCAGCGACTGTTGCCATGGGTGCGTCCATTGATGGGACGACTTGCTTGCGTGGTGTGGGTGTTGGTTGTGGGTGTAGCCATGGCTCTGGCCTTGCAGCACTGGCAAGGTTTAAGTCATAATTTCAGTGACCGGATACTATCAGAAAACAACCTGTTGCTGCTCTGGTTTTTATTCCCTGTCATTAAGGTGTTCCACGAGTTGGGGCATGCTTTTCTGGTCAGGAAATGGGGTGGTGAGGTGCACTCGATAGGGTTAATGCTGCTGGTTCTGGTACCCATTCCCTATGTGGATGCGACAGCGACTGCATCTTTTACGCGTAAATATCAGCGCATGCTTGTTGGCGCTGCAGGTATGATGGTGGAGCTGTTTTTGGCAGCTATTGCCATGTTTGTCTGGCTCAATGTTGAGGATGGGATGGCGCATTCTCTGGCCTATAATGTGATGGTGATTGCCGGGGTTTCAACGCTGATATTTAATGCCAACCCGTTATTACGTTACGACGGTTATTATATATTGGCTGATCTCATTGAGATTCCAAACCTTGCCGTACGCTCGAATCGATATTTAGGTTATTTGATTCAGCATTATTTGTTCGGCGCAACAACCATGCAATCACCTGTATCTGCCGATGGTGAAAGAGGTTGGTTTGTTTTTTATGCATTGGCATCGTTTGTATACAGAATGAGTATTATGGTCATTATGGTATTATTTATCGCCAGGCAGTATTATTTTATTGGTGTCTTATTGGCGATTTGGGTGGGTGGAATGATGTTCCTGATGCCCTTGGTTAAAAGTATAAAATCTGCTTTTAACAACCCATTATTACAGCGTAAACGTATGCGTATGTTCACCCTGTCATCCGGTTTGCTTGGGGTTCTTTGTATGGTGCTATTGTTTGTGCCATTTCCATCGTGGAGTAATGCGGAAGGCGTTGTATGGGCTCCGGAACATTCAAAGGTGCGCGCCCATGCATCCGGTTTTATAGAACAGGTATTTGCTGTTCCCGGCAAGCCGGTTAAAATGGGTGATGCACTGTTTCAGTTGTCAGATCAGGAGCTTTATGCGCAACAGCGAATATTGCAAGCTGAGTTGGCAGGTTTGAACATCAAGCTGACGGCCATGCTTATTGAAGATAGGGCGAAGAGCCTCCAGGTGCGTAAGGAAATCCAGCAGACGCGGGCTAAAATTAGTCATAATACGGCCATGATCGCAGCGTTGTTGGTTCGAAGTCCTGCTAGCGGTGTCTTTGTGCTATCCGGGCGAGCGCAGGATATGCCAGGGCGCTATGTCGACAGAGGGGCGCTGCTGGCCTATGTGGTGGGAAAAACTGAGACATTGATTCGCACTGCTATTTCCCAGTCGGCAGCAGATAAGGTGGGCCATGATAGCAAGCTGATTACTGTGCGGATGGCGAATCATGTGTCGCATATTATGGTGGGAACACTGGTCAGAGAGGTGCCAGAGGCAACGGATACACTACCTAATCTTGCGCTCGGTGTTGAAGGGGGCGGTGAAATTCCTGTCGACCCGCGTAGCCGGGGTGACGTGCACGCCTTGCAGAAATATTTTCAGTTTGATATCCGCGTATCGGATGCAAAAAATGCCGCTTTTATTGGTCAGAGAGCTTATCTGAGATTTGAGCATGAGCCAGTACCGTTGGGGCAGCAATGGTATAACATGATTCGAGAGTTTTTACTAACTCGGTTTCAGATTTGAAATGATTGCAAGTCCGATCAAACATAGCAACCTCTATGCTGAAAAAAAAGAGGACTCCAACCGGTTTGCCTGCTTGATGAAAGGTGTTGGTAATCATATATCACAACCGGTGTTACGTCAGCGTATGTTCAGATTTCCTGCGCTAGTAGATCAGTCAAATAAAGGCGTGGTTGATTTGGCGACATCAGAAATTCCTGACTTATGCAGGCACATGGGATTAAAGTTTCTCGAAAGCGGCTTTGACGATGCCATCGTCGCCAAAGGCTTTGCACTGGTTCGGCAGGTGGCAAGTCAGCAACTTGGGCAAATGCATTATGATGTACAGTTAATGGGAGGCTGGTGTCTGTTACACGGCATGGTTGCTGAAATGGAAACCGGTGAAGGCAAAACTCTGACAGCTACTCTGCCTGTCAGCATTGCTGCGATGGCAGGTATTCCAGTTCACGTTATCACATCCAATGATTATTTAACCCAACGCGATGCAGAATTAATGCGGCCGTTATATCACGCATTGGGCTTGACGGTGGGCTATGTGATTCATGGTATGGAGCATGCACAGCGATGTCGGGCTTATGCATGTGATATTACCTATTGTACGAATAAAGAAATTGCCTTTGATTATTTGCGCGACAAAATGGTCACGGGCAATGGTCAGGGTGCATTACAACGCCGGATACACCGTTTAAGGCAGCGAGGCGGCCAATCATTGCTCTTGCGGGGGTTGCACTTTGCCATTGTGGATGAAGCAGACAGTGTTTTGATTGATGAAGCCAGAACCCCTTTGTTGATAGCACAAGACAGCGATGATCAACTGGATGCAAATACCATTCAGCAATCATTTGCGATTGCAGCATTATTAGTCGAAGGCAGGGATTTCCGATTGGTCAGAGAACAATCCCATGTGAGCCTGACCGATCAGGGTAAAGTGGTAATATCCAGGCAAGCTGAAGGATTCAATGGCAATTGGTGCAACAGGGTGTTTCGAGAAGAATTGGTGACTCAGGCGCTGGCTGCACATCACCTTTATCGAAAGGATGAGCATTATATGATTGCCCAGGGGCAAGTGCAGATTATTGATGCGTTTACAGGGCGTGTCATGCAAGGGAGATCATGGGGACGCGGTATTCAGCAGATGATTGAAAGCAAGGAGGCTTGTGCAATCACACGGCATAAAACAACCCACGCCCGCATCAGTTATCAGCGGTTTTTCAGACGCTATATTCACCTCGCCGGCATGACAGGAACGGCGAAAGAAGTCAGAAATGAGTTCTGGTCTGTCTATGCCCTGCCAGTTATGCATATCCCGACCCGTCGCATCATGCAGCGTCAAGCCTGGTCGGTACGCGTATTTGCGAACTCGAAAAAAAAACATGCGGCTATTTTGGCGCGCATTGAACAGTTACAGGCAGAACGCAGACCGGTTCTGGTGGGTACACGTAGTATCGATGTTTCCGAGGAGCTGGGGCGGTTACTTGAGAGCCGGGGTATTCGTCACCAGTTACTCAATGCCAGGCAAAGTGAATTTGAAGCGGACATTATCAAGCACGCTGGAGAACAAGGATGTGTGACGATTGCAACCAATATGGCGGGTCGGGGAACGGATATCAAATTGGGACAGGGAGTATGTGAACGTGGTGGATTGCATGTGATCATCAGTGAAGGGCATGAGGCGCGCAGAATTGACAGGCAACTGAGCGGGCGCTGCGCCAGACAGGGAGATCCCGGTAGTTATGAGATGATGATTTCAGTTGATGATCAGTTATTTCATCACCATAGTGGCATGATTGGTGAAAGGTTCTGGCATGTCATTTTTGCATTCAGTCCTGGCACAGCTACATGGTTCGCAATCAAAATGGCTCATTTTTTACAACGGCGCGTCGAACGTGAGCACTATAAAGCACGCCGTGAAGTCCTGAAAATGGATACCAGGCTTGGAGACATACTCGCTTTTTCCGGCAATCTTGAATAACGGTGGAGATATAATATGCGACTGCCATTAAAAAAAACTTACTTCTTATGGACGATACTGTTGTCATCCACCTTGGCGAATGCTGCAGATTATGATGGTTTGCTTGAGCCGTATCGTATTGTGCATGTCAGCAGTGCCGTGACGGGGGTGCTTGATGCCGTATTGGTAGAAAGAGGTGATCGTGTTCGAAAAGGCCAGGTGATTGCCCGACTGAAGTCGGGTGTTGAACGCGCCAATGTGAATTTGGCGAAAGTTCATTATGAGTATTCAATCAGGAAACTGAGTCGGAATCGAACACTGATTAAAAAAAAACTCATTTCAGAAAGTGACAGGGATAAACTGGAAACAGACGCACAAGTAGCCGATGCCGAGTTAAACGTTGCTCGTCAGAAGCTCAGCTTGTTGACCATTCGCAGTCCGGTTACAGGCGTGGTGATGGAGCGCCAGCATTCAGCTGGTGAATTTGTTCGAAATGATGAAATAGCACAACTGGCACAGGTTGATCCATTAAATATAGAAGTAATTTTGCCTGCATCCATGTTAACAACAGTAAAAATGAATATGGAGCTTGACGTTAGCATTGGTGCGCCGCTAAACAAAACATTAAAAGCGAAAATTGTAATCATTGACCCGGTTGTTGATGCGGCAAGCAATACGATTGGCGTACGGTTGAATTTACCCAATGAGAAGCTGGCGATTCCAGCCGGCTTGAAATGTAAGGTACACATTCCAGATTAATTGAGTTATGAAACTGGCATAAATCCTGCTAGAAGTGTTCACTTACGGCAGGAGAAGCCATGCCCAATCAGCAACAAGCAGCAGCGGACACACAGCATCAGCTATTGATGCAGCAGTTGAAGCAGTGCCCCGGTGGCAGCTTTGCT
>Ga0256829_1001099_pt1 | contig 23355 bp, 20 predicted proteins | sample 131447metaG_FD_185979 | JGI IMG/M metagenome (GOLD analysis project Ga0256829, IMG submission 185979) | Hydrothermal vent microbial communities from Lau Basin, Pacific Ocean - 131-447 | ecosystem: Environmental > Aquatic > Marine > Hydrothermal vents | place: Pacific Ocean: Lau Basin | collected...
AATACCGCCTCTACGCCGACGACCCCTTCATCCCATCGGCTGAAGCGTCGCTCTTCGCCGGCCTGTCGATGCCGACCGGTTCGATCAACAAACGCAACACCACCCACCCGCTGGCCATGCGCCAAAAGGAGCTGCTCCCCTACAGCATGCAGCTCGGCTCTGGCACATGGGATCCAATCATCGGCCTGCTCTATCAACGCTCCACCTCGCCCATCTGGTGGGGCGTCAACGGCCGCGTTACCCTGCGCAGCGGCCACAACAAGCGCGGCTACCGCCTCGGCAACCGCGCCCAGCTCGATGGTTATGTGATGTACCAGCCGCATGTCGCATGGGTGCTGTATGGCGAGCTCAACGGCGACTGGCAGGGGCGCATGCATGGCGAAGTCGATGAGGCGCGCAGCGGTGCCTCCGGCCACGCCACTCAGGGCAATCCGAACTCCCCCTACATGACCCCGCTCTGGGATCCCGCCAACAGCGGCAAATCGCAGCTCTTCACCACCCTCGGCGTGCAGTGGCAGCCGGTACCGCTGCAGATTGTCGATGTCGGCGTGCAGCTGCCGCTCTATCAGCGCATGAACGGCCTGCAACTCAAAGACCAATGGCGGGTGATGCTCACCTGGTATATCGAAATCCCGACCAGCAAGAGCATCCGCGCCCTGCCAACCAGCCATACGCCGGCCGACGCCGCGCTCGGATTTTAGGAGGAGATCATGAAGACAGTGATGAAAACAATCGTTGCCATGCTACTGCTGACATGCACCACACCGGCATGGGCGACCGCCATCCCCGATGCCGATTCGGCGGCAGCGCAGACCTATACGGCTCGCTGCAGCGTCTGCCACAGCCTGCCGCATCCGGCGCGGCTCGACTGGGCGCACTGGCGGCATATGCTGCATGTGATGAAAGAGCGTATGGCCGAGCGGCAGATCACGCTGCCCGATGAAGATTGGCGGCAGATCGCCGGCTATCTGCAGTCCCATGCGCGTTAGCCGAATCATCTTCGGCATCATCGGCCTGATGTTGGTGGTCGGGGTGTTCATCACCCCGACCGCGCACGCCGACACGCTCTCCGCCATGCACACATTCGGCGTGCAACTGCCGCAAACAGAGAAACCGGCGCCCGATTTCACCCTGCGCACGCTCTCCGGTAAACCCGTCACGCTGCATGCGCTGCGTGGAAAATTTATTCTGCTCCACTTCTGGGCGACGTGGTGCGTTCCCTGCCGAGAAGAGATGCCGAAACTGCACACGCTGGCGCAAACGTTTGCAGGCCAACCATTGCAGATCGTCTGCATCAACGTCGATCGCGGCAATCGCGACGGCGTACAGCAGTTCATCGATCGCGTGACCCCCGGCTTTCACACCCTGCTCGACCCAAGCGGAGAGGTGCGCCGCGCCTACGCCATCCGCATGCTACCGACCACCTACCTCATCAACCCGCATGGCCACATCATCGGCCGTATCATGGGTGAACGCGACTGGTCATCGCCCGCTGCCCATGCCATGCTCGCCCCGATGATCCAGACCATCACCAAGGAGAATCATCATGCCACAACCCATCCGTAACACCATCATCGCCACCCTGCTGGCCATCACACTGGCCGGCTGCAACGATCACGCAGCGCAGATGCAGAGCCAACTCAACACCATTCGCCTGCTGGTCAAAGAGTCCGCCGTCCTAGCGACACAGGCCGCCTGCGCACCGGCATCCACCAAAAACGACATCATCCACGCCTCCGTAACCCTGCTGCGCCGCGCCATGGGCGGCAAAGAGATGGCCGCCATCCACAAAATGATGGGCGCCATGCCGGACATGGACAACAACAGCATGCACAATAAAAAGATGACACCAGCCCCATCGAGCAATGGCATGGATCAATCCCATATCGCCATCCACGATGCCGGCGAGGCGGTATTTGCACTACTGGACAGCTACGGCAGCAGCCACGCCCCGACCTGTCAACAAGTTCAACCCGCCCAACTCGCCGCCACCGCCGCCCTACTACGCGAAACCGATGGCCTACCCCTCCAGCAAGCCGAAACGCAACTCAATCAGACACAACACAAGCTACCCGCCAACAGCCCCGAAAGCGTCCATCAACTGGCCAGCACACTGGCAGCGATCTGAGCAGCGCCATCAGCATATGACTGAATGGGTAACCATTCAGTCATATGCTGGAACTGTTCAGATCGCCCATGGTTTTGTTCGATAGCAAGGCGAGACTGCCCTGAACCTACGGGTGCATCGCCTCGACGAAGATGCGGTCGATATTCCCCTGCCACGCCTCGTGGTAGGCGGCCAGCCAACCATCGGCCTGTGTTTGGCCGCTCTCCACGGCTCGCATGAGTGGGCGCAGGAAGATGCTCTCATCGTCACCGCGCGCATTGCGGGCATCTAGCCGTTTCAGTCCGTTCTTGGCGATGGTTAGCATCTCTTCGGCCAGTTGTAGCACGCTGCGATCCCGGAATGGGGTGCGCAGTGCATCAATCGGCACGCGCTCGCGCAGCGCGATCACCTCGTCGTGGCGCCAGTCGGCGATCATGGCCCACGCCGCATCTTCGGCCTGTTTATCGTAGAGCACCCCTTTCCAGAGCGCCGGCAGCGCGCAGATCCATGGCCAGCCGCCGGCATCGGCGCCACGCATTTCGATGAACTGTTTCAGCCGTACATCAGGAAACAGCGTGGAGAGATGCAGTTCCCAGTCATCCATGGTGGCATATTCACCCGGCAGCTGGGTCAGACGCCCGACGAGAAAATCGCGGAAACTGGCGCCGCTGCAGTCGATATAGCGATCCTCACGCATGACAAAGTACATCGGCGCATCGAGCGCCCACTCGGTGTAGGTGGCGAAGCTGAAATCATCGTCGAAAAAGCAGGCGGGCATGCCGGTGCGGTCGGCGTCGGTATCGAGCCAGCAGGCGGCGCGGCGCGAGAGGTAGCCGCTGGGCTTGCCCCCCTCAAAGGGGCTGGCGGCAAACAGCGCCGTGACTACCGGTTGCAGGGCGGCGGCGATGCGCAATTTGCGTGCCATATCCGCCTCGCTGGCGTAGTCGAGATTGGCTTGGACGGTGGCGGTGCGCAGCATCATATCGAGCCCGCCGGCGCCCACCTTGGGCATATAGCGGCGCATCACCGCATAGCGTGCTTTGGGCATCCAGTCGATGTCGCTGCGCTGCCATTTCGGCTGGAAACCGAGGCCGAGGAAGCCGATGCGCAGCTCGTCGGAGATCTCGCGCAGCATCTGGTGGTGGCTGCGCGTCTCACAGCAGGTCTCGTGAATGGTGGCCAGCGGTGCGCCGGAGAGCTCCAGCTGCCCACCCGGCTCCAGCGTGACCGACGCGCCATCGCGTTTGAGGGCGATCACCTGCCCCATCTCCTCCACCGGCTGCCAGCCACGCTCGGCCAGCATCTCCAGCACACGGCGGATACTACGTGCGCCGGCGTAGGGGATTGGCTGGAAACTGTCCATGCAGAAGCCGATCTTTTCGTGCTCGGTGCCGATGCGCCAGTCGCTGCGCGGTTTGCAGCCTTGCGCGAACCAGCTATGGAGGTCGTCAGGGGTAAGGGGTTGCGGCATGCGGCAACGCTAACCCGAGTTGACGGTTGATGAATAGCAGGAAAATCATTTGAGGCGGGCGCTTACTGTTGATAATAGTAGTCGTATTGATTCAGCAGCGACTCGGTGATCGACCACGCTTCGGCGTAGGAGAGGCCGCTATCATCGGGGAAGACGATGCGCACATAGAGGCGGCGCTGATACTGCGCTTTCAGAGCATCGAGCCGACGGTGCAGCACCGCTTCGCTGACCGTTTGATAGGCCGGATCATTCGGACCGCGGATCTCGGCTTTTAGTTTGCCCTGATGCTTGCTGTAGCGCACCAGTACGACCACTTTGCCGACTGCCGAGCGGGCGGGGCGAATGAGCTTGTTATATTTCACCAACAGGTCGTTGTGCTCCAGATTGAGGTGCTGATATTTCTCGACCTGCAGATCGTAGCGCTGTTGTAGGGCGGCCAGCTGGTTGTTGCTGGTATCGAGCGCCTGCTGTTGCTGTTGCAGGGCTGCTTCGCGCTGTTGCAGCTGGGTCTGCAGTGTCTGCTGGGCTGTTTGCAGGGTGCTGTTCTGCTGTTGCAGCTGAAGCTTTTGCTCGTTCGCCTTGGCCAGCGCCTGCTGCAGTGCCTGTTGGGCGGTGACGCTCTGCTGCAGGCGCGCAATGTTGCGGCTGTTCTCGTCATTCAGATTGAGCAGCTTCAGCTGCAGCATCGCCCGCTCCTCTTCGAGTTGGTGCAGGCGCATGTTGAGCTTGGCGTTGGTGTCGCTGGTCGATTGCGCCTGCTCGGTGGCGGCGCGTTCGGCGGCTAGCGAGGCGCGCAGCTGTGCGACCAGATCCATGTTTTTGATCAGTAGCGACAGCATGGCGAGCAGAAAAATCAGCATAATCACCGTCATAATATCGGTGAACGAGGGCCAGAAGCTCTCGCTCTGCTGTTCATGTCCGATCCTTAGATCAACAAAGCCATCCTGCATCGATCAGGCGCCCGGCAGCCGGAATCCGTCACGCAGCAGTGATGCCAACTGCTGCAGTTGCGCCGACAGCTCCGCGTGTTGGCGCTGTGACTGCTGTTCAGATGCTTTGGCCGCCGCCTCGATACGCTGGGTGATGGCATCGGGGTTGAGCGCCTCGAAATAGTCGTGCAACGACTGTACCAGCAGCTGTGCCTGACTGACCAGTTCCACCGCCCGGCTCTCGACGGCGGTCGCGCTGCTCTGCAATCGCGGCAGCAGGCGGGTCGAAGTGAAATACTCCAGATCGGCCAGCAGGCGGCTCTGCACCCCCTGCAGCGCGGCATGGAAGTAGGCGAGGATCAGATAGCAGACAATGGCGCTCATGGTGGTGGAGAGGGCGGTGGACATGCCGTGAATCACCATGCCCATGCCGCTGGAGGAGACCGCCTGTTCCAGCAGCGACGAGGCGCCGACCAGCGCGATGGAGAGGGAGACGATGGTGCCGAGTACGCCGCAGAGGATCAGGATATTGTGAACAAAGCGGATGGGGGCAGTGCGGTTGTTCTCATTGGCCAGCAGGGTGGCGGCAAAGACCTGATGCTGGATTGGCGCGTGCTGCAGCTGCATGCTCTCCATCGCCTCATAGCGGCGGGCAATCATGCTATGGGTATCGACCTCTTCGAGCAGATTGGCGCGCTGCTGATCCATGTTGCGGCGAAATGTGACTAGGCTGTGCTCTTCGCGCGCATAGTGCACAAGCAGGGTCAGGATCCGCAACATACCGATAAGAAAGAGCAAACAGATCAAACCATTGAGCATGAGGCCGGCGGAGGTCTGTTGATGGGAGAGGTAGATCTGCTGCAGCGTGTCGGAGAAGTGGAATGCCAGCGCGATCACCAGCAGCGCGACGACAGCCATCTGCAGCATGATCTTCTGACTCATGTGACGATTCGCGAGCATGTTCACCTCCATGACCGCCGCCAGCCTGACGCTTCTATTTCCGCCCTTCAAGCCTCGGCTGTGCAAGCCTGCAGGCGTGGGATAGATGTGGATCAACGTAAAGAGGGTGGCCGAAGCCACCCTCTTGAATCGTCCGGCTGAGAAGCAACCGGAAGCAGGGAGATCGCTTAGATCTTGCCTGCTGCTACAGCGTCGAAGAGCGCTTTCGCTGCTTCATCTTCGTGGCCTTTGATCAGGTGTTTGAACTGACCGGTCATCAGGCCAGCTTTGCCTTTCCACTTGCCGTTAGCCTGGATCATCTTGCGATCGCCTACCTTGAAGCCGCCTTTGAAGACAGCTGCCAGTGCGTCTGCACTGCCATATGCGGCTGCAACGTCTTTCCAAGCCGGACCGACTTTGTTTTTAGCAACTGCGTGGCAGGCCTTACATTTCTTGACGTTGAATGCACTTGCTTCTGTCGCAACACCCATCATGCCGATAGATGCTACTGCTGCGATAATTAACGCTTTTTTCATTATTCCTCTCCTTGAGTTTTCAGTTCTGGTGGGCAGGAAACCGACTGCTCGCCGCCCCTCCCTCTTGTGGCAATCCTTGCGACAGGGCTTGCATCACCACAGCTGCGACGCTGCCGTAGGGCAAGGACGGCTTCTAGGCGTAATAATTCCCCCACCGGGGAGGGAGGTGCCCGGTGGGACAGTGGCAATACCATCGACTCAGGCGCTGCGAAACGCCTCCGCATCGTCGGCCAGCGCCTCACCGCAGGTCAGTGACAAGGCGAGAGTATCACTCTCGCGGGTGACGCAGATGGTCGATTCTGCTGCCGCTTCGCCGGCAATCAGCAGGCGCGCCAGCGGTGTCTCCAGCTGATCCTGCATGAAGCGCTTCAGCGGCCGCGCGCCGAAGGCGGGGTCATACCCCTCGGCAGCCAGCCAATCGACCGCCTCGCCACTGACCACCAGATTGAGCTGCTGCTCGGCCAACCGTGCGCCCAGCTCGGCGAGGAAGAGGCGCACCACCGCGGCCACATCGCGGCGGGTGAGCGGCTTGAACAGCACCCGATCATCGAGCCGGTTGAGGAATTCGGGGCGGAAGTGCGCCTTCAGCTGCGCCATCACCTGCGCCCGCGCCGCCGCATCGATCTCGCCATCCGCGCCAATGCCCTCGAGCAGATGCTCCGAGCCGAGGTTGCTGGTCATGATGATGATGGTGTTCTTGAAGCTGACCGTGCGACCGTGGCTGTCGGTCAGACGCCCATCATCGAGCAGTTGCAGCAGGATGTTGAAGACATCGGGATGCGCCTTCTCCACCTCATCGAGCAGCAGCACGCAGTAGGGCTTGCGCCGCACCGCCTCGGTGAGCTGGCCGCCCTGCTCATAGCCGATATACCCCGGCGGAGCGCCGAGCAGACGCGACACGGCATGCTTCTCCATGAACTCACTCATATCGATGCGCACCATATTCTCCTCGCTGTCGAAGAGCGTGCGCGCCAGCGTGCGTGCCAGCTCGGTCTTGCCGACACCGGTCGGCCCCAAAAAGAGGAACGAGCCGATCGGCTTCTGCTGATCGCGGATACCGGCGCGGGCGCGTAGCACCGCATCGGCGACCGCTTTGACTGCCTCATCCTGACCGATCACCCGCTCATGCAGCACCGACTCCAGCCGCAGCAGCTTCTCGCGCTCGCCCTCCATCAGGCGGGTGACCTGAATGCCGGTCCAGCGCGCCACCACTTCGGCGATCTCCGCCTCGCTCACCTCTTCACTGATCAGGCTTTCGCGCGATTCGCTGGCCGCCTTGGCTGCCTCCAGCTGCTTCTCCAGCTCCGGCAGCTTGCCGTAGCGCAGACTGGCCACCTTCTCCAGATCATAATGACGCTCGGCCGTCTCGATCTCCAGCCGCGTCGCCTCGATCTGCTCGCGCAGCTGCTGCACCTGATCAACAGCCCCCTTCTCCTGCTCCCAGCGCGCCCGCATCGCATCGCGCTGCTCCTGCAGATCGGCCAGCTCTTTGCGCAGCAGTTCGAGCCGCTTCTTGCTCGCCTCGTCGCTCTCCTTCTTCAGCGCCGTCTCCTCGATCTCCAGCCGCATCACCTTGCGGGAGAGTTCATCCAGTTCCGTTGGCATGGAGTCCATCTCAGTGCGGATCGAGGCGCACGCCTCATCGACCAGGTCGATCGCCTTGTCAGGCAGGAAACGGTCGGAGATGTAGCGGTCGGAGAGGGTCGCCGCCGCCACCAGCGCGCCATCCATGATACGCACGCCGTGATGCAGCTCGAAACGCTCGCGCAGGCCGCGCAGAATCGAGATGGTGTCCTCGACATCGGGTGCATCGACCTGCACCGGCTGGAAGCGCCGCTCCAGCGCCGCATCCTTCTCAATATACTGGCGATACTCATCGAGTGTCGTGGCGCCGATACAGTGCAGTTCGCCGCGCGCCAGCATCGGCTTGAGCATGTTGCCGGCGTCACTGCTGCCCTCTGTCTTGCCGGCGCCGACGATGGTGTGCAGCTCATCGATGAAGAGCAGCGTGCGCCCTTCGGAGGCTTTGATCTCCTTGAGCACCGCTTTCAGCCGCTCCTCGAACTCGCCGCGATACTTGGCACCGGCCATCAGCGCGGTCATATCCAGCGCGAAGAGGGTGCGGTTCTTCAGCCCCTCCGGCACATCGCCGGAGACAATACGCTGCGCCAAGCCTTCGGCGATGGCCGTCTTACCGACACCCGGCTCACCGATCAGCACTGGATTGTTCTTGGTTTTACGGGAGAGAATGCGGATCACCGAACGGATCTCACTATCGCGACCGATCACCGGATCGAGCTTGCCGGCACGCGCCATCTCGACCAGATCGGTGCCATACTTCTTCAACGCCTCATACTGCGATTCGGGCGCGTCGCTGGTCACCCGCTGATGACCGCGCACCGCCTCCATCGCCTCGAGAAAACGGCTGCGCGTCAAGCCGGCCGTTTTCAGCAGTTTGCCCGCTTCGCTCTGTTCACCCTCCTCGATGAAGGCGAGCAGCAGGTGTTCGACAGAGATATAGTCATCTTTGAGCTGCTGCGCCTCATCACCGGCGCGGACAAAGAGCTGCTGCAGTCGCGCGGTGATATAAACTTTATCTGCCTCCACTGCGCTGCCGCTCACCTTCGGTCGCTTGGCCAGCGCATCCTGTACACCCCGCGTGATCGCCTCGAGCGAAACACCGGCCTGCTCCAGCAGACGCGGCGCCAAACCATCCTGCTGCGCCAGCAATTCAGCCAGCAGATGCTCACCATCGACCTGTTGATGCGACAAACGCACCGCCAACGCCTGCGCGGCTGCAATCGCTTCGTTCACTTTCTGTGTCATCCGGTTCAGATCCATCATGACCTCCTACTTTATTTCAATCGTATCTCAACGCAGGGAGGTCTGTAGGGGTCACGGCTGGGAAATCCAAGGGTGAGTTGCACAAAAAATAGGCAGCATCAGTTCATTCGCTCAACACACCATGGGCGCGCATGGCATCGAGCAGCTGCTGGCGTGTGAACGGTTTGCGGATGAATCCGGCGAGGCCGAACTGCTGTAGGCGATCAACCGCCGAACTCTCCGAAAAGCCACTGCTGAGGATAATGCGGGCATCGCTGCGAATCTCGCGGATGGCATGGAACGCCTGCTCGCCATCCATCTCCGGCATGGTGAGATCCATCAGCACCAGCACGATGCGCTCGGCATAGTGGCGGAACTGTTCCACCCCCTGCCGTCCGTCATTGGCGGTCAGGACAGCAACGCCTTCGCGCTCCAGCAAGCGGCGAGCGACGTTGCGTACCGCTGCCTCATCATCGACCACGAGTACCAGCCGATCGCCGGCTACAGGCGCTTCCGATTCCACCTCCGCGACCACCTCTGCTGGCAGTGCGGGTAGTGTAGGCTGTGTATCATCCCATAACGGCAGATAGATGGTGAAGCAGGAGCCGGCGCCGGGCGCACTACGCAGATGGATGGCACCATGATGCCCCTGTACCACACCGAGTAGCGCTGCCAAGCCAAGCCCGCTGCCGGTCTCTTTGGTGGTGAAGAAGGGGTCGAAGATCCGTTTTTGCGTCTCGGCATCCATGCCGCTGCCGGTATCTTCCACCTGCACAAAGACATAAGCGCCCTGCTGCACATCCTTGGCCAGATACATCTCGTTCAGGTCGGCGTTGTGCAGATATTTGACGCCGGTTCGGATGCAGATGCGCCGGGGTGGTGCCTGCATCGATTCGGCCGCATTGGTGATCAGATTCATAATCACCTGTGTGAGCTGATTTTTATCACCATAGACCGACGGCAGCGCCTGCATCAGTTCCTGCTTCAACTCCACCTGTTTATCGATCACCGCCCCGAGCAGTTCGGAGATGTCGTGCACCAGCGTGTTCAGGTTCTGCTCGCCCATCATAAACTGCCCCTGACCGGAGTAGGCCAGCATCTGATGTACCAAGTCAGCGCCACGTTGTGCCGATTTGTAGATATATTCGAGATATTGGCGCAGTGGATGGTGTTCATCGGTATCGAGCATGGCCAGCTCCGCATTACCCATCACGCCGACCAGCAAGTTATTGAAATCGTGGGCAATGCCACCGGCCAACACACCGATACTCTCCATCTTCTGCGCCTGCTGCAGCTGCTCGGTCAGTTCACGGCTCTCCTGCTCGGCACGCTTGCGCTCATTGATGTTGCGCACGTTGCCCTCGACACCGGCGACATTGCCGTCGTCATCGTAGTAGTACTGCGAATTGGCCTCCGCCCAGACCCGCGAACCATCCTTATGACGCAGGCAGATCTCAAAATGCTCGATCGCGCCGTGGTTGGCGACCAGTGCATTAAGCAGTGATTCGCGGGCACCTTGATCATAGTAGATATCGCCCAGCGGGCGGCCGATCAGCTCTTCGCGGCAGTAGCCGAGATGGCGTTCACACGCCTGCGAAACCCAGATCACCTTCTGATCGAGATCGGTGCGGTAGTAGGCATCCTGCATCTGGTCGAGGATGTTTTTATACTCCGAGCTGATGTTAGCCAGCTCCGCCGTGCGCCGCTGGATGCCACGCCGCAGCTGCAGGTTATAGAGATAGAGCAAGCAGATGAGCAGCAGCAACAGCGTCACACCGATCTCGTAACGGTAGTGCCACAGTCGATCGCTCAGTGTGGGTTGTGGATGGTAGAGGAACTGCTGCCAATCGACATGGATCGGGTAGCCGAGATTGTTGAATACGGTGGCGATATGTTGCCAGCGCTTCGGATTGGAGTAGCCGACCGGCACAACGCTGGAGAACATCAGCTGGGCAATCTCTTTGGCCTCGAATGTCAGATGCGCCACCGACTTGTGCTGGCTGTTGTAACGCTTGCGAATCAGCCGAATGACCTCCGCCTGATGGGCGATGGCATACTCCCAGCCGCGAATGGTGGCACGGCGGAATGCAGCCGCCCGTTCTGGATGCTGCTGCAGCTCGCGTTCGGTGGTGATCAGGTTGTCGCCATAGAGATCGACGCCGTAATTGCGCGGTTGAAACATATGGTAGGCGAAGCCGCGCTGGCGGAACATAAAGCCCTCATTGGTCGAGTAGCCCGGCCAGGCATCGGTGCGGCCGTCGATGAGATCGGTCGCGGAGCCGATCTCCTGACGCACGTAATCGCCCGGCTGCAGGCCGGCGCGCTGCAGCATCGCCTGCACTTCGATGGTGAGGTAGCCGTGCTGCATCATCACCCGCTTGCCGCGCAGCTGCTCCAGATGATCGATCTCGGCGCGGGTATAGATCACCTGTGGCGAGTGCTGGAAAATATTGGCCAGCACCACCACCGGTTTGCCGGCCGAGCGGGAGATCAGCACACCGGAATCGGCGACGGCGTAATCGACCTCGCCGGCCAGCAGCGCGTCAATCGGCGCAATGCCCGGGCCACCCTCCAGTAGATCGACATCGAGCCCCTCTTGGGCATAAAACCCCTTGGCGACAGCGGCATAGTAGCCGGCAAACTGGAATTGGTGCTTCCACTTCAGCTGCACACGCAGATGGTGGTGTGCTGCCGCCTGTATGGGCATACACAGAGCGAGGATGGCGAACAGGATGAGCTGGCAGCTGAGCTGATGCGTATGGCGGCGCCCGGCTAACATATCAGTGCTGCGCCACTTCAACGACATAAACGGAGACCTTGGCGTTCAACAGCGGATTGGAGTTGGCAATCTCTACAACCAGATGATCCTTGCCGCTCGGATTATCGAAATTGGCGTGAAATTCGTGGTTGCTGATGTTGTAGCTACGCATCTGCTGTAGGGTGTGCTCCTGTTCGTTGTGTACGCGCAGGATGCGGAAGGTGAGCGGGCCGATGCTTTCGGAGATGAGCGAGATCTCATATTTACCCGGTCGCTTCGGCATGCTGAAAAATTCGCGCGACTTCTGGAATGGCGGCACGGTGGCATCGCGGTAGTAGAGATAGTCACCGGGCGAGTCGGCGGCGGCGGGCGTGGTCAACATGCAGATGGCCAGCAGCAGGAAAACTTTGCGCCACGCTGAGATCATGTCTGATCGCTCGTGTCGGTATGGATCTCCAGCTGATGTTTGTCACAGAGGTAGCGCATTTTATCTTTGGCACGGTCACCGAAGCCGAGCCAGCGGCCGGCGCGCACTTTGATCTGCTGATTGCGTTCCAAAGCAGTCTCGACCAAGCGTTTCTCAAAATCCATAATCGCTTTTTCAGCTGAAATGCCGGAGTCGGGCAGCTGCGCCAGCCAGCGTTGGAGGAGGTCATCCTCATCATGGTGTGGTTGCGGCCCGGATAGTGAGGGGATGTGATGCACCGTGTCCCCCTCGGCGAGCACTACGGCGCGCTCGATCACATTCTCCAGTTCGCGCACATTGCCCGGCCAGCTATAGCGTTGCAGCTGTTCGATGATGCTCTGTGGCAGCGGTTGCATTTGGCGGCCGCAGGAGGCGGCTTTGAGGATCTGAATCGCTTCGGCCAGCTGCGGGAGATCCTCGATATGGTCGCGCAGCGGCGGGATTTCGATCTCCACGACATGGATCCGGTAGTAGAGATCGTCGCGGAATTGGCCGTTAGCCACCCGTTTTTCGAGCGCTTCGCGGGTTGAGCAGATAAGCCGGATGTCGGAGCGGATCACCGCATCGCCACCAAGGCGCGAAAACTCTCCCGATTCGAGCGCCCGCAGCAATTTCCCTTGCACCGAGAGTGGCAAGCCGGCCACCTCGTCGAGGAAGAGGGTGCCACCGTTGGCGCGCTCGAACCAGCCCAGCTTGCGCTGCCCCGCTTCGGGGAATACGCCCGGCTCATGGCCGAATAGTTCGGACTCCAGCAGATCTGCCCGCATCGCCGCGCAGTTGATCGCCACAAAGGGCTGCTCGGCGCGATCACTATGGGCGTGCAGTTGTCGTGCGACCAGCTCTTTGCCGGTGCCTGTTTCGCCACGGATGAATACGGTGGACGGTGTGCGTGCTACTTGGCTGATCATGGTGCGCAGCGCCTGCATGGCGGGCGAGTCGCCGAGCAGCTCATTGTTGATGCGCATGTCGAGTGCACGCTGCATCTGTTGTTCGCGCAGCTGTTGGCGGTGGCGCTCCATGCTGCGGTCGATGGTGTCTTTGACCTCATCAGGATCGAAGGGTTTGCCGAAAAAATCCAACGCGCCATTGGCTGTAGCGCGTTCGGCAATGGCGCGTTCATCATGGCCGGTGATGACCACCACCGGCGTCTCCGGACTCTCCTGCTGCAGGCGGCGCAGATAGCCCAGTCCGATCTCCGGATTATCCGGCTCCGGCGGCAGCGCCAAGTCCAGCACCACCAGATCCACGCGATTGGCCGAGAGTGCGGCATCGGCTGCATCCAGATCGCCTGCCTCGAGAATCTGGTAACTATCTTTGAGCAGCAGCTTGAGATTCAGCCGGTTGATATCGTTATCATCCACCACCAGGATACTCTGCTTCATCATGACGCCTCCTCCGCGCCACCCTGCCACAACGGCAGGCGCACATGAAAGGTGGAGCCTCTCCCCTCACCGTCGCTGGTTGCTGTAATGGTTCCACCGTGCGCCTCAACAATGCGGCGACTCAGATAGAGGCCGATGCCCAAGCCGTTGCTTTTGCTGGTGGCAAAGAGCTGAAACAGCCGTTGCTGGATAAACGCCTGACTCATCCCGCACCCCTCATCGCTGACGCTCACTTTGGCCATGTTGCCTCCCGACGCAATCGTCACCAGTCGTGTTGCAATCGTAATATTGCCCTGCCGCTGCATCGCCTGCACGGCATTATCATACAAATTCTCGAACACGCCCTGCAGCAGATCGGCATCACCGGCCACAGCCGGCAGTGGCGCCAGATGCTCGGTCAGCGTCACCGACTCCGGCCACAGACGATCGCGGATCGATCTCTCCAGCATGGCCGGCAGATCGAGTGGCGTCAGTACCGGATCAACCGGCGCATTCGGGTCGGACATGCGCTGCATCAGGGTCTGCATGCGGCCGGTCACTTTACGGATCGCCTCCAGCATACGCTGCACATCGGCTGCATCGAGTTTGCCGGAGTCGAGGTGGTGGGCGAGAAAGGAGAGATCGTGCAGGCGGTTTTTCAAGTCGTGCGAGTGGAGCTGGCGGGTGACGCGCGAGAAGGAGTCGAGCCGGGCAGCCTCCGCCTGCTGATGGGTGAGGCGGGCATGTTCCAGACTCATGGCGGCGAACTTGGCCAGCGATTCGAGGCTGGCACGCTCCTGCGCATTCATCGGCAAGCCGTCGCGCCGCGGGCCGAGCCAGAGCCAGGCATCGCCGTGCGGTGAGGAGAGGGTCAGGCGCAGCTCATAGCCATGGCGCAGCGCCGGTTCGGCATCACTCTCCACCTGCGGTGCTGAATCGGGGTAGGCGAACCAGCCGCCCTCCGGCAGCGCCCGTTCATCAAGCGCAGCATAGCGGCGATAGCTGACCTTACAGATCCGCTCCAGCACAGCCCGCTCCACATCCTGTAGCGGCAGCTGCGCCAGATCGCCGGCGCCGAGTTGGCGGATGGCGGCCAGCGTATCGGGTTGATGATGGAAAAAGAGGCGATCGAGTCCGCGCTGCATCCGCTGCACCAGCGGTCCATAACCAAATGCCAGCGCAATCGCGGCGATGACCATCGACCAGACCGAGACCGGTTGACCGGAGATGGCATAGACCAGCGATTCGGCCACCATCAGCACAAAGACAAACACGGTGATGGCGACAAGCGTGGCCGCCAGATAGGCGAAGGAGTGGACGATGCGCCTGAAACTGAACATCAGGCGCAGATGGTTCAAAAGCTGCTCAGCGATTAGCGAGCTCCAGCCCAGCCTCCTGCATGGCTGCGGCCAGCTGCGCGCGTGCATCGCCGGCCAGCGGCAGCAGCGGCAGACGCAGCTCAGCGCCCATCCAGCCCAACATATGGCAGGCCGCCTTCACTGGAATCGGATTGGCCTCGACGAAGAGCAGGCGATTGAGCGCTTGCATGGCGAACTGGGCAGTGCGCGCCGCTGCAAAATCGCCGGACTCCATCGCCTGGGTCAGCGCCAGCATCTGTGCCGGCGCGATATTGGCGATCACCGAGATCACGCCGTGACCACCAAGCGCCATGAACGGCATCACCGTCGCATCGTCGCCGGAGTAGAACTCCATCTGACCATCGCAAGCGGCCATACTCTGTACCAGCTGCTCCATATTGGCGGTCGCATCCTTGATGCCAACAATGTTGCTCACTGCCGCCAGCCGCCCGACAGTCGCCGGCAGGATATTGGAGTTGGTGCGCCCCGGCACGTTATAGATGATCTGCGGCAGATGCACCGCATCGGCGACCGCTTTGTAATGATGATAGATGCCATCCTGCGTCGGCTTGTTGTAGTAGGGGGAGATGAGCAGCGCCGCATCGGCGCCGAGGGCTTTGGCGGCAGCGGTCAGCTCGATCGATTCGGCTGTATTGTTGCTGCCGGTGCCCGCGATCACCGGCACGCGGCCGGCCACCTGTTCGACCGCGATGCGGATCACCTGTTTGTGTTCTTCAAAGGAGAGCGTCGCCGCCTCACCGGTCGTGCCGGCCGGCACCACCCCATCGACACCGGCGGCCACCTGCCGCTCCAAGTGGGCGCGGAACGCCTCCTCATCGATACTGCCGTGCTTAAAAGGGGTCACCAGCGCGGTGATGGTACCGTGAAACATGCTGCCTCCGTCTGATTGCCAAGGATTGGCTTCGACAAAATGAAAATAAATGGTTGGCGACACTATAGCCGCTCATCCCCTATGAGAAAGGGCTATTTCACGCGCCATACACGCCGCAGGTCAGATCAGGTGGCCAGCGCCCTGATTGAGATCCATGTCGATCGAGACGCAGCGCGGATAGATCGGGCCGATATCGACCATCACCCAGCAGTCGCCGCGCAGGCCGATCTCCACGTCGAAGAGATCACCGACCTCGATCAACTTGAGCACCGCTGCCGGCATCATGATCGGGCCGAACTCTTCGCTGTTCTCCTCGAAGACGAAGCGCAGAAAGCCATCGCCCACCGCCACCACACGGGCGTGCCCCTCGACAAAGCTGAAGAAGCGTTGTCCGCGCTGGCGTGGCGAGAGTGCGGCACCGGCGCGCACAAAGTGAAACAGCACCTGCGACAACTGCACAGTGCGCAGCGCCGCCGGCGCGGTCTCATCGAGCATTGCCTGAAAACGCATGAACTGTTCACGGTTCCAGAGTCCACGCTGGGCGATATATGCCAGCCACTCGGCCAATACCGCCGAATAACAGCGCACCTGCTCACTGTCGCCGCGCTCACGCACCACAAACCAGCAGAGAAAATCGCGCAGATGCTCCGGCTCCAGCGCCGCCAGCGGCAGTGAGCCGAGGTCGCTCACCGGATCGATATCGCCCTCCAGCAGGTGGTTCATGTGCTCATTCAGGCCGCTCTCCCACTCCGCCAGCTCGCCCTCGTCGATCATCTCCTGATCCTGAAACAGGTCGGAGAAATAGCTCAAATATTCGCTGAGATCCTCCATGCAGACATGCGCATAACGCGCCACATCGGGTGAAGTCTTGGCTGTGGTTGCCTGCTGCACAAAGGCATCGATAATCTGTTGTAGTGTCGCCATCTGCTCCTCATCCGCGATAAAATCGGCCGCGCATGCTGCGCTATTGTTGCTCAAAATGCAGCAAATGGCTATGTTCCCGCCCCCTATTTCTTAGCGAGGTCATCTATTTATGCTCATCAATGTCGTATCTGTCCGTGTCGGAAACATCCTGGAGTGGAACAACGGTCTCTGGCGCATCATGAAAACCCAGCATGTCACACCCGGTAAAGGGGTAGCCTGCATGCAGCTGGAGATGCGCAATATCGAGACCGGCACCAAGACCAACAAGCGTTTCAACTCGACCGAAAAGGTGGATCGCGTGGTGCTCTCGCAGCGCGAAATGCAATATCTTTACGCCGACGGCAGCGATCACCACTTCATGGATATGGAGAGCTACGAGCAGATCACCCTGCCGGCTGATATGCTGGAGAATGTGCTCCCCTACCTGCTGCCGGAGATGATGGTGACCGTGGAGTTCCACGAAGATCGGCCGCTGAATGTAAAACTGCCGCAGGCGGTGGTGCTGGAGGTGGTCGAGTGCGATGCCGCCATCAAAGGACAGACCGCCACCGGCTCCTACAAACCGGGCAAACTCGAAACCGGCGCGCCGATTCTTGTGCCGCCATACCTAGAGAGTGGCACTAAGGTGCGAGTAAACACTGAAACCGGCGAATTTATGGAGCGCGCCTGATCGCTCCTGTCGTGCTACAGAGACTCACGCCAATCCAATGATGTCTTATACTATCGGCCACCTGCTGCGGGTGCGTGGTGCAGCGGGGATGCGTACTCTGTTGCTACTCACGGTGCTTTGCATGCTGGGCAATCGACCGGCTACTGCTGCAACAGTGATGGTGACGCTGCCGCCGCTGTCGGGTCTGGTGGTGATGCTGGATGCGCAGGTGCAGGTCGATTGCTTGTTGCCTGGCGGCGCTGATCCGCACCACTTTTCACTGCCGCCAAAACAGATCGAAGCGCTCAAAGCGGCTGATATGCTGTTGCGCACCTCATGGGATGATGGCGGCTGGCCGATCCCTGCGCGCCATGCGCATCAACTCGATCTCTGGCCGCAACGCGATCACGCCTGGCTGAGCCCCAAAGCGGTGGCTACGATTCTGCCGCGTCTGGCCGAGCGCTTGGCGGCGCTCAATCCCGATCATGCCGATGCGATTCATGCCGCGCTGCCGACCGCGCTACAGCGTGTGCAGGCGACGGCACAGGCGTGGCAGCAGACGCTCTCCGCACGGGGGGTGCGTGCGGTGGTGATGCAGCATCCGGCATGGCGGCGGATGATGGCTGATGCCGGTGTGCCGGTGTTGGCGGTATTGGAGTCCGGTCACCACGGCGGCGAGTTTACGCCACGCCAGTTGGAGCGGGCGTTGGTGCAGATCAATGCACATCCGCACACCTGGCTGATCGCCAATGCCGGCCACCATAACAATGCCCTGCGCTGGCTGGCGAGCCATGCGGCCGTTACGCCGCCGACGGTGACACTCGATGCGCTGGGGCAGTGTGGTCAGCCGTGGCCGGCATTGATGCAGGGCAATCTCGACCGGCTGCGGCGCGCGCCATGAATCCTTCCGCGCTGTGAATCCTCCGTTCCGTGGCTGAATCGACCGCGCCGATCCTGCAGATCAGTCACCTCACATTCGGCAGTGCGGAGAAGCCGATTCTGGAGGGGATCAACCTCCGTCTGGAGCGTGGCCATTTCCTCGGCATTGTCGGCCCCAACGGCGCGGGCAAGAGCACACTGCTGAATATCATCGCCGGCCTCACCCCCTGCCGCAGCGGCCATATCGATCTGTTCGGCCACTGCTTGACTCGCTTGAATCGCAATATGTTGCGGCAACAGATCGGCTTTTTGAATCAGCTGCACGATCACCAGCCACGCCTGCCGATGCGGGTGATCGATGTGGTGGCTATGGGATTGTCCGATTATCTTCGGCCGTGGCGGCGACTGGATACGGAGGCATTGATGGCGGCGTTGGATCTGGTCGAGATGGCGTCGCTGGCAGAGTATGATTTCCGTTATCTCTCCGGTGGACAGCGTCAGCGGGTACGGCTGGCGCGGGCGCTGGTGCGGCAGCCCAGGTTGCTGCTGCTCGATGAGCCATCCGCGGCGCTGGATAGCGTGCGGCAAGAGCGGCTCTTCCAGTTGCTCCGTCGCCTGTGCGATGAGCGTGGTATGAGCGTGATGATGGTCGAGCACGATATTGCCGCGATCAGCTCGCATGTCGATTCGGTCGCCTGTTTGAATCGCCAGATCCATCACCACGCCATGCGCGGCGAGGAGATCCCGCCGGAAGTGTGGCGCGCCATGTATGGCGACCATATCCATATTATGGCGCACGATGCCGGCTGTATCGGCTGCGCGCCGGATCACCATCATGATTGAGCTGTTGACGCAGTTTTTCGCCAGTCCGGTGATGGCCGAAGCGCTCTGGCCGTCGCTATTGATTGCCCTAGTCACCGCCTCGATGTCGGTGATGGTGATGGCGCACCGGCTCTCCTTCCTCACTGTCGGCGTATCGCACGCATCGCTGGCCGGCCTCGGATTGGCGGTCACATTGGCGCTGCCGCTATTGCCGACGGCGACGCTCTTTTCGCTGCTGGTGGCGTTGCTGCTGGCGGTAATGCCCAAGCGCGAAGGGGTCTCTGAAGATGCCGGTACCGGTATTCTCTTTGCCGGCAGCATGGCGCTCGGTGTGGTGTTGATCTCCGGCGCCGATGCCTCGCAGGTTGATCTTTTTGCGCTGCTGTTCGGCAATATTTTGACCGTTTCGCCGGCCGATCTGCACTGGCTCTACCTGCTTGGCGGGGCGATTTTGCTGGTGCTGCTGACAGCTGCGCGGGCTTGGTGGAGTATCGCATTCGATGCTGTAACAGCTGAAGCCTCCGGTCTGCCGGTGGCTCCCCTGCGACTTCTGCTCTACGGGCTGGTCGGGCTGACAGTAATTCTCTGTGTCAAGCTGGCGGGGATTGTGTTGACGGCGGGGCTGATGATTTTGCCAGCGGCTTGTGCGTGGGGCTGGGGGCGCTCGTTGCGTTCGCTCTGGTGGATTGCCGTGATGGTTTCGCTTGTTGGTACGATGCTCGGTTTGATCCTCTCCTACGCCTACGAATGGCCATCCGGTGCGACGGTGGTGCTCACGCTCTGTTCCCTGTTTCTGATCAGCTGGTCACTGAAACAGCTGATGCGGCAGTTGCGGTGAGGCATCAGCGCACAGTGTGGCACAAAGTCTCACTTCAACGCTGGACTTGGCAGCTGAATTGTCGCTATAGTCGCCGGAATTCTTGATAAGGAGTATTCTGATGAAAAAGATCGTAACAGCAGCAGCGCTGCTGCTCTTTTCCGGCGTGCCACTCGCACAAGCTGACGACCTCGCGGTCGGCGCAAAAATCGGCACACTCGGTCTGGGCGCTGAAGTGACGACCAATGTGGTTCCCATGATGTTGAATGCTCGAATTCAGGGTAATGTTTTCAACTACAACAGCACTGCTTCGATCAATACATTGAATGGCGCACCTGTGCACTACAATCAAAAAATGAATTTGATGACAGTAGGGCTTCTGGCTGACTTTTATCCTTTCGCAGGCAAATTTCGCATCACCGGCGGCGCCTACTACAACAACAATCGAGCCACATTGACATCAACCACCAACGCAACTATCAATATTGGTAATACACCCGTAGGTCCAAATACGGCGATCACCACGAAAGTGAAATTTAAGAAATTGGCACCATATGTGGGTATCGGCTGGGGCGACGCTGTCTCTAGCGGCAGCCCATTAGGGTTCAATTTCGAATTAGGCGCTGTTTATCAAGGTTCGCCCAAAGTTAGCATGTTTACTTCAGCTCAGAATGTAACACCTGCAGACTTGGCTCTGGAAGCGCAACACACTCAGGATCAGCTGAAGAAATTCAAATGGTGGCCGGTCATCTCCTTCGGTGTCAGTCTGAAGTTCTAAAATTATCGATCCTCCATGCATTGCGCCTGCCCATTCGGGCGGGCGCTTTTTTGTGTGTGGACACGATCATATCGCGCAGACCAGATTGCCGAGGCGTTCGGTGAGCTGCATGTTTTCGCGGTAGTCGACCGGTACGACCACGAGCGTCGGTCCTGCTTCTGCAAAGGCGCGATTCAGTGTTGCTTGTAGTACGGTGCTGCGTGTGACGCGATGGGCGTGCCAGCCGAAGGCTTCGGCCAGCAGTAGCCACTCTGGATTGCCGAAGCCGAGATCGGTGTGGTGGCCGAACTGATTCTGCTGCTTCCAGACGATCAGGCCGTAGGCGTGATCCTCCCAGACCATCACCACAATGTTGCTTGCCAAGCGTTTGGCGGTCTCCATCTCCTGCACATTCATCAAAAAACCGGCATCGCCGCAGATCGCCAGAATCTGACGCTCGGGGTAGATCAGCGATGCGCCGATCGCGCCGGGCAGGGCGAAGCCCATCGAGCAGAAGCCGTTGGGGATCAGGCAGCTGTTCGGTTCGTGGCACTGGTAGTGGCGGGCGATCCACATCTTGTGCGCGCCGACATCGGAGAGCAGTACGCTATCGGCAGCCATCACCTGTCGCACGTCAGCGAGCACCTTCTGCGGCTTGATTACCCCCTCGCTCACATCCTCAGCGTAGGCGTTCAGCTCCGCTTGCATCTGCGCGCGCGTCTGCCGCTGCTGCGAGAGGTTGCGTTCAATTGGTCCCAGCATGTCGATCACCGCATTGAGGCTGGCCAGTGTCAGCGTCAGATTGCCGACCAGCTCGATCTCTGGATGGTAACAGGCATCGACCTCGGCCGGCTGCGAATCGATGTGGATAATCCGCTTGCTGCAGTCGCCGTTCCAGAGGCGCGGGTGATACTCCACCATGTCATAGCCGAATGTGATCACCAGATCGGCCGCATCGAGCGCGCAGGAGACCACATCCTTGGCTTGCAGGCCGATGGTGTAGAGGCAGTAGTCGGCATCAGCATCGACACACCCTTTAGCCATGAAGGTGTTGATCACACCAATGCCGGTGACTTCGCAAAAACGGCGCAGCTCATCGCTGGCGTTGTGGCGCACACAGCCATTGCCGACCAGCAGAATCGGCCGCTTGGCGGCGCGCAGGATGGTGAGCACTGTCTCGATCTGGGCGGGGTCGGGCTGAGAGCGGTGCGGCGGCCGCGGCGGGATCGGCTCTGCCCGACTCTCCCGCTTGGCGATATCCTCCGGCAGTTCGATATGGCAGACGCCCGGCTTCTCGGCGGTGGCCAACCGCACCGCCTTGCTGACAATCTCCGGCACAGCCTCGGGATGGAGGATGGTCGTCGCCCACTTGGTGACCGGTTTGAACATGCTCACCACATCCATGATCTGGTGCGACTCCTTATGCAGCCGTGTCGATGCGCCCTGCCCGGTGAGCACCAGCATCGGCGCGCGATCCATATTGGCGTTGGCGACGCCGGTGATCAGATTGGTCGCCCCCGGCCCCAATGTGCCGAGGCAGGCGGCCGGCTGGCCGGTCAAGCGCCCGATCGCCTCAGCCATGAAGGCAGCGCCCTGTTCGTGCCGGGTGAGGATGAAGCGGATCGACTTGGACTGCTCCAGCGCCATCATAAAGTCGGCATTCTCCTCGCCCGGCACGCCGAAAATGTAGCGAATGCCCTCATTCTCCAGACAGCGCACCAGCAGTTCGGATGTTTTCATGTCGTTCTCCTTTTGTAACTATTCATCTCATCCCACGGTTTGCCCGCTAGCTGCGTTGAACATGCTCATGTGCAGCAGCACACTGCGCGTGTTCGCCTTGCTATCGAACAAACCATGGGCGATCTGAACAGTTCCAGCCTGCATCTGAATAGTTGCCACCTTTTTAGGGCAACGATGGCGACTGGATAACCGTCATCTTCTCAATCTGCATATCGCGCATGGTGAAGGGGATGCCGCCGGTGCCGAGGCCGGAGTGTTTGAGGCCGGCAAAGGGCATCCAATCGACGCGGAAGGCGGTGTGGTCGTTGATCAGCACCGTCGAGGCATCGAGCTGGTTAGATAGCCGCAAGGCGGTGTCGATGTCGCGACTATAAACCGCTGCCTGAAAGGCGACCGGCAGACTGTTTGCCGCTGCGATCGCTGCGGTTTCATCGGTGTAGGGATAGACCAGCACCACCGGGCCGAAAATTTCATGGGTGGAGATGGTCGCATCCGCGGGCGGATCGTAGATAACGGTCGGGGCGTAGCAGTGATGCGCCAGCGGCTGGCCACCGCAAACTAACTCGCCGCCGTTTTCGACTGCCGCCTGCACCCACGCATCCACCCGCGTCACCTCATTCGGACGAATCAACGGTCCCACCTCACTGGCAGCATCGAGCGGATCGCCGACAATCAGTGCACGCGCATGCTGTGCCAGCGCTTCTGCCAGCGGACGGGCAATCGTTGCGTGCGCACAAATCCGCTGCACCGAGACGCAGACTTGCCCAGCGTGATAAAACGCGCCCTTCACCAGACCGGGCAGTGCTGCATCGAGATCGGCATCGGCGGCCACGATCACCGGCGCCACCCCGCCATGCTCCAGCGCGCAGCGGGTGCCGGGTGCCAGTTTTGCGCGCAGCATCCAGCCCACCTTGGCACTGCCGATAAAGCTGAAAAAGGCGACGCGCGGATCACACACCAACCGCTCCGCCAGCCGGTTACTCTCCGGCAGCAGACACTGGCACCATGCCTGTGGCAGACCGACGCTGTAGAGGATATGGAGCAGCCGCAGGCAGGAGAGCGGCGTATCGGGCGCCGGCTTGACGATCACCGGACAGCCGCTGGCAATCGCCGGGCCGACCTGATGG
>Ga0256829_1001100_pt1 | contig 23352 bp, 27 predicted proteins | sample 131447metaG_FD_185979 | JGI IMG/M metagenome (GOLD analysis project Ga0256829, IMG submission 185979) | Hydrothermal vent microbial communities from Lau Basin, Pacific Ocean - 131-447 | ecosystem: Environmental > Aquatic > Marine > Hydrothermal vents | place: Pacific Ocean: Lau Basin | collected...
ATCCACACGCCCACCCCGGCCAGCGAGGCGCACACCACCAGCACCAACACGAGAGAACATCCACCCACCGCCAGCCAGATCTTTTTGTCGCTCATCGGTTATTCCTTTTCCAGAGGAGCAGCCGGGCGGGAAGCCCGCGCCACCAGCGCCGCGGCCGTGACCAGCCCCAGGAACACCCACATGCTGGCCACGGCAAACGAACCAAAAGAAAGACCATACAACAACAGGGCGGCAAAGCCCAGCACCGCGCCCAGCCCCCAAAAACCTTCCTCGCCGCCCGCAGTGAACAGCCGCACACCATCCCGAAACACGCCCTGCCAAAACGCCATAAAGGTCAAAAAGCCCGCCAGGCCGGTTTCCGAGAGCAGGCGCACATAGAGGTTTTTCGGCGTCACCAGGCCGTAGCCCGACCCGGGGAGCAGCACCTTGAGCAGTTCGGTATCCAGGCCGCCCAACGGCTTGGGATGCACGGCCTGGGCAAAGTAAAAGGCAAAATTTCCCAGCCCGACGCCCAGCCAGGGATGCTGCTGATAGACGGCATAAGCCGCCTGCCAGTACGAAAAACGCCCTTGCATCCCCAACATGAAGACATATTTTTCCAAAGGCTGTCCTGCCGCCGTCCACAAGCGGGCAAAATAGGGGTTGGTTTTTCCCAGCACGGCAAGCGCCGCCACTGCGGCCGCGCCTAAACCGGCCAGGCTGAGGAGGCGCGCCTTCATTGAAAAGCGTTCCGAGGGGCGCAGGAAGACCGCCAGGGCGAGCATCCCCCCCCCGGCCGCCAGCCCGGCGCGGGAATAGGTAAAGAGCAACACCACAAACGCCCACACGGTCAGGGCCAGTTCCACCGTCACCCAGCGCCAGCGCAAGCGAAACAGGCTGCGCCCGGTGAGCACCGAGGCCAGCAGCCACGGCAAAAACACCAGCAGCAGCTGCGAGGCAAACCAGTTCGGCTCATACGCCGGGCCGGAGATGCGGCGGGTGAGCAGATCGCGGCTGGAAATCAGCCGCTGCAGGTGATTGGCCTTGAGATACCAGTCATATGACTGGGTGAGGATGTAGCCAATCTGAAACGTGCCCCACGCCAGCGCCCACGCCAGGGCTGCGTAAAGCCATCGCAGGGTGCGGCGCAGGTCTTCCCACGAGCGGGGGAAAAGCGCCACGGTGAGGTAAAACGCCGCGCCGATGACCAGGGTAATGAAGCCGCGCACCACCCGCGCCGGCGGGCGCACGCCGTTGACCGGCGGCAGGTCGCGAAACACAAACAGCGCCGAGGCCAGCACCGCGACCATCACAAACAGCCCCAGCCACGCCGCGCTGAGGGGCAAGCGACGGCGAAAGAGGGCGGGCAGCGTCACGAAAACCGCCAGCACAATCAGCGGGTAGAGCGCAAAAGGCCGCACCTGCGCGCCGCCGCCAATCGCCCTGGGGAAATAGGCGAAACTGCTGATGGGCAGCCCCAAAAGCAGCAGCACCCACAGTCCCCAACGGATGCGCTCCCACACCTGTTTACGCATCGCCCTCCCCCTCGCCAAAGGCCCGCTCGCCCTGCCACAAAGCCGCCAGCAGCGCCCAGGCTATCCAGAGCAACAGGCCTGCCAGCGCACCCACCGCGGCGCCATCCTTCCAGGTGTAAACCGCGTGCGCCTGCGGCTTCAACCCCGTCGCCGAAGCGGCCAGGTCAGCCCAAAAGGCGGGCTCTTCGGCTTCCAGGGCCGCGTTGCCGGGCATGTCGGCGGCCAGGGCCACCTGCCACTCGGCCGAAATGCCCGCCGAAAGTTTGCGCGCGGCTTCGCGCGCCGCGGCGGCCTGCTGCTGCGCGGCGGCAATATCGTCCAGTTCGGCCTGCCAGGCCCGGTCGGCGGCTTCCATCTGGCGCAGCACGGCCTCGCCCCAGGCGCGATAATCTGCCACGGTCGCGCCTTCCGGCGGCAAGGGCTGCACCCGCCCGCCTTCGGGGAATTCGGCAAACGAAGCCCAGTAGGCCATCTCGGCGCGGTCGGCCGCGCCCACGGTGGAAACCTCACCGCTCGCCAGCCAGCCCTTCAACGCCTTGCGCGCCGCCTGCAAACGGGCGCGGGCCGCCTCTGCCGCTTCGCGGCGGGTTTCCAGCATCCGCCAGCGGCGGTCGGCGGCGAGAAACCGCTCGCCTTCCTGAATGGCCGCATGGATTTTATCCAACGCCGCCTTGCCCCACACCGCCGCCAGGAAGGTCGCGTGGCGGGGCGTGTCGGCGGTGGCGTGCAGGTGCCACTCACCGGCGGTAAACCAGCGCGGCTGCAAGTGCGCCGCCAGGTCGTCCGGCGTCCAACCCTTCCAGTAAGCATCGCCGCTCGCCGCGAGGGCTTCCAGCACCGGCTGCAGCACGGCCTGCGAGGTTACAAAACCGTCCAGTTGGGTGAGTTCCCAGTTCTTGTAATCTTCGGGGTAGCGCAGCACGGCATCGGCGTTGAAGCCCACATACAGGGTGCTGTCGGCCCAATAGGGCGTGGGGAAGCCCCAGCGCACCAGCGCCGCGCCCAGAAGCGCCCCAATCACCATCAGCGGAAGCCCCAACAGCCAGTGCCGCAACAGCCAGCGCCCCATAGTGCTCAATCGCCAGGTTTCCACACGCACCTCCTCATCGCCCGCGCAAGCGCCACTGCCAGCGCAGGCGCAGGGCGGGCGCCAAAGCCTTCCGCAGGTAATATTTTGCCACAATCGGCGACAGCCGGCCGCCGCCTTCCCGAAAGTGCACCCGCAGCATCTCCGGCCAGCAGCGGTCGTCGTCTTTGATGGTTTTGGCGTCGCCGTGGATGCGGAAATTAGCCCACAGGCGCGGCACGTAGCGCACTTCGCTCACCTTTGCCAGCCGCACCCACAGGTCGTAATCCATCGCAAAATAAAAAGTAGGGTCTAACGGCCCAACCTGCCGCCAGAGGTCGGCGCGGAAAAACGCCGCCTGCTGGGGAATGTGGACATAGCCGCGCCGCAGTTTACGGTAATCGGTCTGCGCCGCGGGAAAGCGCCCGATGACGCGCCCCTGCTCGTCAATGTAGCTGGCATCGCCATACACCAGCCCCACGTCGGGGTGCGCCTGCAGGAAAGCCACCGCCTCGCGGACGGCGTGCGGCTCGTAGGTGTCGTCGGAATTCAGCCAGGCCAGAATCTCGCCGCGGGCGCGGGCAAAGCCCTTGTTGATGGCGTCGGTCTGGCCGCGGTCCGGTTCCGAAACCCACCACGCCAGCCGGTCGGCGTAGCGGCGGATGATGTCCACGCTGCCATCGGTCGAGCCGCCATCCACGATGATGTATTCCACGCGCGGGTAATTTTGCGCAAGCACCGACCGGATGGTGGCTTCCAGAAAACGCGCCTGGTTATACGAAGGCGTCACAATGGTAACGAGGGGCAAATCGCTCATAGGGGGGAATGATAGCACACCTGAAGGGAAGCCGCTCAACCCTCGGCGGTCTGCAGCCGCAGCCAGAAGCATACGCCGCCTTCGGGACGCGCGCCGAAGCCCAGCGCCCCGCCCATGTGCTCCGCCAGTTGCCGCGCCACGTGCAGCGAAAGCCCCCAGCCGGGGTGCTCGCGCACTTCGGGAATTTCGGAGCGGAAGAAGGCTTCAAACACCCGCGGGGCGTCTTCGGCGGCAACGCCGGGGCCGTTATCGCACACGCTGACCTGCGCTCCGCTTTCCGTGGCCTCGGCTTTGAGCGCGATTTTGCCGCCCTCGGGGGTGTATTTGTAGGCATTATCCAGCATGGCGGTCAGAATTTGCACCACCCGCGCCATATCGCCCTGCACAATGGGCAGCCCGGCGGGCAAAACGACCTCCAGCGTCTGCTTCTTCTCCTCGCACAGCGGGCGGTAAGTCTTTGCCACGGCTTCCACCGCCTGCTTGAGCACCATCGGCTCGCGCTTCGGGCGCAGGCGTCCGGATTCCAGTTTGCCCATCTCGGAAACCCGCTCAATCAGCGTCGCCATGCGTTCCACGTTGTTGCGGATGACCTCCAGAAACTGCTTCTGCGAATCGCTCACCGGCCCCATCACGCCTTTGGCGAGCAAATCGGCATAGCCTTTGATGGAAGTCAGCGGCAGGCGCAGTTCGTGGGTGACGGTGGAAATAAAAGCAGGCATGCGGGCGCGCTCGGCTTCCAACGCCTGGGCAAGCACCGCAGGGGAAGCCCCCCACACGGCCAGCACGGCGCCGTCTTCCAGCGGGTAGAAGCGGCAATCGCCCAAGGGGGGCACCTCGGCGGTTGTGGCGGTTTCCGGCGGCCAGGGCAGCCCTTCGGGCAGCGGGAAGGCTTCGCCGGGGCGCACAGAGGCGCTTTCCGTGGCCACGGCGGCAACTTCGCCCTGGGGGTTGAGCAAAGCCCAGGAAAGCCCCTCGGCGGTCAGAATTTCCAGCCAGTCGGTCATGGGGAAACCTCCTGCGTTCGGGCAAAATCGCACAGGTCGCGCAGCGGGCACTCGGCGCAGCGCGGTTTGCGGGCGGTGCAGATTTCCCGCCCCAAACGAATCAGGTTAAGGTGGGCGTCGTAGTAGGTTTCGGGCGGGAAGACCTTTTCAAGGAATTCGTGCGCCTGCTCGCGGGTGAGCTGCGGCGGGCGCAGGCCCAGCCTGCCGGTGACGCGGTAAATGTGCGTATCCACAGGGAAAGCGGCCTTGCCCAACGAAAATTGCAGCACAATGGCGGCGGTTTTCGGGCCCACGCCCTTGAAACGGGTGAGGTGGCGCTTGGCTTCCTCGGGGGGCATCTCGGCGAGGTAATCCAAGGTGAGCCGCCCTTGCTCGGCGGTGATTTGCCGCAGCACGTTTTGGATGCGTGGCCCCTTCTGGTTGGCCAGCCCCGCCGGGCGGATGGTTTCAACCACCTCCTCGGTGGGCGCGTCGCGCACGGCTTCCCACGAGGGGTAGTGAGCTTTGAGGGCGAAGAAGGCGCGGTCGCGGTTGGCGTCGTTGGTGTTTTGGGAAAGGATAGTGGAGACCAGTTCGTCCAGCGGGGGCAGGGGCTGCCGCCAGACCGGCTTGCCGAAGTGGGCCAGCAGGCGGTGGTGGACTTCAAGGGCTTTGGAGCGGAGGGCTTCGGGCGTCATGCTCACAGGCATCGCAGCAACACCCTCCTGCCGGTTTTAATTTTGCTTTTGACCAATTGCTTGTACTGCGGGCTGTCCACCGGGTATGCTTTTCCCGTGGGAACCCACCAGTATTCTTCCGCTTGCGATGCCCACCGGTGAAGAGGCGCTCCTTGTGTGTCCAGCCAAGTTTTCAAGGCCCTGAGCTTGCCCAAAATTTCCTCAATTTTCGCGGGGTGCACTTCCACAAAGTAGATGCAGCGCTTTTCTGGTTCGGGCTGGTAACCGATGAGGTAATCCCATTTGGAAGCCCCTTCGGGGAGACATTGATCCAAAAACACGCTGCCAGCCAAATGACGGGGATTTTCAGGTCGGATCAAGGGGCGGTGTTGCCTCGGCAATGCTTGTAAACCGCTCTTGTAACACGCCTTGTCAGGGAAAACCGTTTGCACAGCGCCTTGGAAGTTCATAAACCGCACCTTTGAGACCTATGAGTACTTGGCAATGAGATCTCCAACTCGCCCGGCAAAGTCGGTAAGCCCACCCCAATGGGCAATGGCAACGTCTTCGGCAAAGGGGTCTAAAGAAGTAATATCTCGCACTTCCACCGCTGATGACCGATGAGGGTCAAAGTAATACACTTTATACGTGCTCTGGTGGGCGGCCTGAGCGAGTTCCCGCACGTGCGAACCGGCAGCGAGGTTAAAAAGCTCCCGAAAAGCCGGGTAACTTTGCTCTAAAGGCATTTCCTTTAGCACGTCTAATGCAAACAGCAAATCTAAAACCACTGTAGAGTGTGTGCTGACGATGACCTTATACCCTCGCCGCAGCAGTTCCAACAGCAAGAGCAACGTTGCCTCTAATGCTGCCGGGTGCAACCCCATTTCCGGCTCTTCCACGATGACCCATTGCACAGACTGGCGGGGAATCTTTCCCAGCGGGGTCAGCCAATACATTCCCAGCAACAACGGCACAAATTCCCGCTGCCCTGCAGACCAGCTGAGGTAAGGTAAGCGTTCACCTTCGTGCGTTTCCAGCATAAGGCGTTTGAGTCCTCTATCGGTGATGACTTTCAGGGCTGTGCCCCGAAAAACCTCTTTAGCCACCCGAGTACGAATCGTGGAATGCAAACGGCGCTTTATAGGGAACACCACGCCTTCTTCGCCTCCCAGCCCGCTTTCCAGCAAAAGGCGAAGGTGTTCGCTAAAAGTGCGTACCACATAAGGGTCGCCACGGCGGTAATCAGAAAATGGCCGCGGCCAACTAACCTGGTGAAAAACCAAAGCCCGCTGAGCAGGCAGGTAAAAAACCCTTTCCTTTCGGTCTCTGCCGCCCTCAAAGTCGACCGGCTTACCATTCCAAAAAACGCGCAGGTCTTGTAATAACGGCGTGTACCCTTCACCAAAGTATGCTTCAGCCAACAATTCAGGGCTTTCAGTAAGCACCGCGTATCGCTTAAGGGTAGATTTCACAGCACGGACGTCGTGGACGAGTTTGAACAGTTGGAGAAGCAAACTTTTCCCCGTGGCTTGGGGGCCTACAAGCACCGTTAAATCTCCAAACTCCAGGTTAAGTGGAGCCAGGCGTGCCAACCCCACAACTTTCATTTCCGCCATTTCTCATCTCCTTGGAAAACACTACACGGTGTCCAACACAAAACACGGCCTGCCCTCGCCCACGGGGATTTTGCGCCAGTTGGTCACGGTGGTTTTTGGCCCAAAGGAAGCCAACGCCGCGGCGACGTTTTCGGGCAGGGCGTTCAGTTGGCGCAGCACTTCCAGCACCACTGCGGGGCGGGCGCGGCCCTTGCCGTCGCCATCGGCGATCTTGATGGCAATGCCCACGCCGCCTTCCACCCCCGGCACCACGCCCGGCTTGAGCGCCAGCCCCTGGTAGGCTTCCGCTCCGGCTTTGGAAAGCATCGCGCCGCCCGCGGCTTCCATGAAAAGGGTATCAAAGCGTCCGGGACCGCCCACCATGAAGGGGTTGCCGGTCATCGCCGCAAAGATGGTTTCCAGCGCAGCGGCGCGGCGGGGCGGCAGGCCGCGCGGGTCGGCCAGGCGGGCGTAAGCGTAGGCCGCGTGGTAGAGCGAAACCGCAAAGTTGGGCGCCGAGCAGCCGTCGGTGCCCAGGTGCACCGCTTCGGCGTCCAAGCCGCACATTTCGGCGAAGGTGTGCAGAATGCGCTGCTGCACGGGGTGGTCAATCTCAAGGTAATTTTCGGTCGGCCAGCCGTGAAAAACCGCCTGCGCCAACATACCGGTGTGCTTGCCCGAACAGTTGTGGCGGAAGGGCGTGGGGGCCTCACCGCGGCATTCCAGCGCCACGGCGGTGGGCTGGTGATAGGGCGGATGCACGCCGCATTGCAGTTGGCTTTCCTGCAAGCCCACTTTGGCATGAATGCCGCGGATGACTTCCACATGGCGGTCGGTGCCGGAATGCGAGGCGCAAATGACGGCCACTTCTTCGGCGGTGAGGCCGAAATGTTCGGGGCCGCCGTCTTCCACGAAGGGCAGCGCCTGGAAGGGTTTGGCCGACGAGCGCAGGAAGGTGATGACGAAGGGGTTGCCGTGGGAAGCCAGCAGGCGGCCTTTGGAATCCACCACGGCGACGGCGGCGGCGTGGACGCTTTCCACCAGGTCGCCGCGCGTCAGTTCGTAAGCCGGCTGATAAGGCGGCCAGGGCTCGGGGTGGTCGCCCCAGACGAGAAGTTGTGCCATGTCAGTCCATCCTTTGCGTTTTATGGCGGCCGGAGCGGGCCGCATAGTGGGCGGCAAAGTAGCGCTGCAACCCCTGGCGAAGGCGGGCAAGGTAGAAACCGGCCAGGTCGGGCTCGCGGGTGCGGTCAAAGTCCCACATTTCCAGCAGGGCAGGCGCCAGGGCAGCGGCGTTTTCCGGCGCGGCCTTGCGGGCGGCAAGGGCTTCTATCTGCCGATGGGCGGTTTCCAGGAAAGCCCGCATGTGGTGCAGCGCCGAAGCAGGCACCAGCCCATCGCGCCCGCTGACGATGAGAAAGTCGCGGTAATCCGGCGCCAGCAGCAGGTCCACGGTTTCCAGCCACAGCGGCAAATCGGCGTGCGCCAGGAAAGGCGGCTGATGCACGGTTACCGCGTCGCCCACGAAAATCACCTGCTGGTCGGGCAAGACCACCCACAAAGCGCCCGGATGGGGGCCGGGGTGGTGTTCAATGATCACCGGCGCTTCATCCCAATACACCTCCAGGCGGTGGGTGATGCCCATTTGCGGCGGCGCCCAGCGCATGTTGGAAATTTGCGCGCAGCGCTCCCAGGCCTCGCCGCGCGGGCTGCCCTGCACCCGAAAAATGGCCGCCCGATTGCGGAAAACCTGCATCGTGTGCTCGTGCGCCACCACCGGCACTTCCAACATGCGTGCGCCCAGGGTGCGGTCGGCGTGCGCATCCAGATAGACCAGCATCATGTTCAGGCTGTCGCCCAGGTTGCGGCAGCGGGCGCGCCACAGGCGGCTGTCTTGCGGGCAGGGGGGGGAATCCACCAATACCGTGCCTTCCTTACGCACAATCATGCCCGGCACCACGCCGCGGTAGTCGTCGAGCAAAAACACGTTGGTTGCGATTTCTTGCATGGGGAAATATGCCTCCAAAAGGTAACGCCCCCGCGGGGCTGTTCAGTTTATCGGGGCTGAACGGCGATCAAGGGATCGTCTCCAAGGGGCGCGTTCGTCACGCGGGCGTTTCGTCTTGGGCCAGCGGCAGGGTAAAGCAAAACAGCGCCCCCTGGCCGGGTTCACTTTCCACGCCAATGGTGCCGCCGTGCGCCTGCACCGCCAGGCGGGCAAAGGCCAGCCCCAGCCCCAACCCTTTGCCGCGGCGGGTGCTGCCGCGGTCGTATTTTTGAAAAATGCGCTCTTGCTCTTCTTTGGGAATCCCAGGGCCGTTGTCGGCCACCCAAAAGCGCACCCGCCCGCCTTCCCGCCGCGCCCCGGCGCGAATGTGTGAGCCGGGCGGCGAGTATTTGACCGCGTTTTCCAGCAGATTGATGAGCACGCGGCGGATCATTTCGCGGTCGGCGCTGACCGGGGGCAAATCGGGCGAAAGTTCCAGACGCACCGTTTGATGCCGCTGGTCGGCGTGGGGAGCCACGACTTCCAGCGCCTCGGTGATCAGCGCCTGAGGCTGCACGGCTTCGCGTTTGAGGGGCATTTGCCCGGCTTCCAGGCGGCTGAGGTCCAGCATGTTGGCGCTGAGGCGTTCCAAGCGGGCGGCGGAGCGGCGGGCAATGGTGATCAACTCCTGAGCATCGCCCGCGCCCTCTCCAACGGCCGGCTCCAGCAATTCAAGGCTCATGCTGATGCTGGAAAGCGGCGCGCGCAGGTCGTGGTAAAGCATGGCGAGCAAATCATCGCGCAGGGTGTCAAGGCGCTTGCGTTCGGTGATGTCCCGCAAAATCCACTGCAAATGCGGGCGGCCGCGGAAACTCACCCGCCGGACATACACTTCAACCGGAATGTGTGCGTCGCCCGAAGTATGGACTTCCGACTCATAGGCCAACGGCGGGGAAGCGGGAATATCGCCGAGGGCATCGGGCAAAATGCCGGTCGGCAGGTCGTGTACGGCGGTAATGGGCAAAGTGCCCGCCCGCAGGGCTTCCCAACGATAGCCGAGGTCTTCTTTGGCGCGCTTGTTGGCTTCCACCACCCGCCCCTGCAGGTCGGTGATGAAAATCCAGTCAAGCGTATCGTTGAAAAGGGCGCGGTATTGTTCGTGGGCTTCCCGCAGGGCGGAGAACACGCGGGCATGGCGCAAGGCGGTTGCGGTGAGGGTGGCAATGCCTTCCAGCAAAGAGACCATGTCTTCGCGGAAACGGCCTTCCACCGGATTGACGGCGATCAGGGCGCCGGCGGGGCCTTCTTCCAGAGGCAGCAGGGCGCAAGAAATTTCCCGCGCGCCGAGGGCGTGCAGCGCTTCCAGGGCCGGGCATTGAGGCACATCTTCAGCGGCGGGCGCGGCCGGCAAACGACTGCCCATCAGCCGCTCGCCCAACACGCCGACGGCATCGGTGATGCTCCAGGCATCATCGTGGGGATCGCGGAAGGCCAGCGCCGCCGCTTCGGTACGCAGGGCGCGCCCCACCTGTTCCAGCATCCGGCGGATGATTTTGGAAGCCTCCAGGGTTTCGGCAATGACCATCGCACTCTCGGCCCAGGCCTGCATCAGGCGCGCCTGGCGGCGGCTTTGGGCGTAGAGCAAGGCGTTCATCACCACCGGGCTGATCAGATCGGCCATGAGTTGCATTCCGACCAGGTGGTCGCGGCTAAAGGCGCGCGGTTGGGAATGCACCACGGTGAAGACCCCGATTCGCCGGTCCTGAGCCATCAGCGGGACGCAAATGGCCGAGCGGCTGTCGGCGGCGTGGTTGCCGCGTAACATGGGCACCCAGCGCTTGTCATCGGCCGTATCGGGCACCAGGGCGGCTTTTCCGGTGCGGAACACCCACCCGGCCAGGCCGCGTTCCAGCATGGCTTTCAATTGCAAGGCCGTATTATCGTACAAATGACCGCCCTGTAAAATGGCCGCGGAAAGCACCTGGCCGTTTTCATCAACCACGATGAGGCTGCCCGCATCGCCGCCCACCGTGTCCAGCGTCAGCGCAATGGCACGTTTCAATACGGCGCGCAGTTCCAGGTCGGCATTGAGTTCCCGCACCAGCCGATAGAGTTCGTCAACGGAAAGTTCAAAATGAGGCTGCTTGGCAAACATATTCAACCCGCTTTCTGGGGGACGAGGCGCAAGAGCCACGAGGGGTAACTGTTCAGCCTGCCCGCGATGCGCACCCAGAAGCATAAAAAGAGGTTAACGCAAAGACGCAAAGAAGGCAAATGGCGCAAAGAGCAATTCTGTGTTTTCTGTGCCAATCTGTGAAATCTGTGGATTCCCTGCCAGGGCTGAGCAGTTACAACGAGGGGCCGCAAAAAAGCCCAAAAGGGAAGCGCGCCGGCGAATCCATCCCGCGCTTTCAGGCCGCAGAAGCCGGAGACGATTCATCCAGGGCGTAGGCAACCACCCAGCGCGTGGTCGCCATCAGGGCCTCGGTGTGGGTGCGTTCGTAGTTATGCGAAGCATCTACCCCCGGCCCGATGAGCGCCACGGCAGCGTCCAGCCCGGCGCGCCAGGCGGCTTCGCCGTCCGAGCCGTAATGGGGGTAAACGTCCACCTTATAGGGAATGCCATGTTCCTCGGCCAGGCGGCGCAGTTTCTGGCTCAGGCCGTAGTGGTAAGGGCCGCCGCTGTCTTTGACGCACAGGGTGGCGTGGAACTCGTCGCTGGTCTGGCCTTCGCCTACGGCGGCCATATCCACCGAAACCAGTTCGGCCACCCCGGCGGGCAGGCCGGCAGCCGCCCCGTGGCCGACTTCCTCGTAATTGCTGATGTGCAGGTAGGTGGTGCGGGCAGGCTGCAGCCCGGCATCGTGCAGCGCCTTCGCCGCAGCCACCATACAGGCCACCGCCGCTTTGTCATCCAGGTGACGGGCACGCACGAAGCCGTTGTGCCAGCGCACGCGCGGCTCAAACGAGACGAAATCGCCCACACCGATGCCCAGCGCAGCCACATCTTCGGCGGAATGTACCACGGCATCCAGCCGCACTTCCATGTGGTCGTCATCGCGTTTGGCTTCGTAAGCCTGCTGGCCGTACACATGCACCGAGGCAGCGGTGAGCAGCAGCGTGCCCGGCACGGCCTCCCCTCCGGCGGGGTGCACCCACACGCCCTCGCCCTCGACGAAATTCCACGGGAAGCCCCCCACCCGGGAAACCTTCAGCCGCCCGTTGGCTTTGATTTCCTTGACCACCGCGCCGAGGGTATCGGCGTGAGCCGTGAGCGCGCGGGGAGCAGCCGAAGTGCGGCCTTCCCAGCGGGCAACCAGTGCGCCTTTGGGGGTCACATGCAGGTCGGCTTCCGGCAGCACCGCCTGCAGGGTGCGGCGGGTGAGGGCAACGGCCTGATGAGCAAAGCCCGTCGGGCTGGGCGTGTTGAGCAGGTCGGTGAGGAAAGATTGCAGGAAGTCGGCATCAACGAAGGGAAGGCTCATGGGAGCGGCTCCTCAAAAGGGGGAATGCCCTCATACGAAGCCATGGCCTGCCGCCAGGCATCGGGGAGGGGAACAGAGCGCCGGTTTTCATAGTCAAAACTCACCTGCACCGTTTCGGCCGTGGCGAAAACCGAGCCGTCGGCGGCGTCTTCCAGGCGGTAAGCCATGGTGAAACTTTTGTTGCCCAGCCGCGTCACCCGCACGCCCACCCGCACCTGGGAATCCATCAAAATCGGGCGGAGGAAGTCAATGTGAGCATGGGCCAAAATGAACCCCACCCGCGGCTCATGGGGCTTGCGGAGGCGGAGCATCCGGAAATAGGCCACCCGCGCCTGCTCCATGTAGGTCAGGTAGCGGGCATTGTTGACGTGCCCTAACACGTCCAGGTCGCTAAAACGCACTTCAATGGGTTTGTAGAAACGGAACATGCTTTGATTATACACGTTTCCGCGAGGAAAGCGGGGGATCGTTGAATCGTCGGATAGTCAGGTGGTCGGATAGTCGGGGTGGTTTGGGGATGCTCCCCCTTTTATGGAAGGGCGAGGCGAACAAAGGTCAGGCGGTAAGGCTGAATCACGATTTGCCGGCGAAACAGGCGTCCGCAGCAGGTGATTTCCACCTCATAGCGCCCGGCGGGCAGGCTGCCGAGGGCCAGGTTTTCGTGCAGTCGGGGGTCGCCCGGCAGGGCGGCCGGGGCATAAGTTTGCGGGTAAAGCGTCGGCAGTCCGGCATCCAGGCCGCGCACCACAATGTCGGTCAGGTGGCGAGGCTGCCCGGCGGCATCGGTGAGCCGCATGGCTAAAGCGCCTTCCCCCGCCGCGGAGGGCTGCAGCCAAAGCACCGGGTTTTGGACGGCATCGTAAGCGTTGGTGCCCAGGCGCACTTCAAAATGCAAATGCGGGCCTATGGCCACGCCGCGGCTGCCCACCGTGCCGATGACCGCGCCTGCCGCCACCGTTTGCCCGGCCTGCACCGCAACCGTATCCAGATGGCCGTAGAGGGTCAACACCGGCTGCCCGGCGACGGCAAAATCGTGCCGCAACACCACGGCCTGCCCGTAAAAATTCGGCGTCGGCCCCAGCAAGGCATGTTGGTCGGCGCCGGCGAAGACCACCACCCCAGCAGCTGCTGCCAGCACCGGCGTGCCGCGGGGGTTTTCCATGTCCGCGCCGTGGTGCACAGGCCGCAGGCCGTGGTAATCGGAGCCGAAAGGGTAGGTCGGCGCAATGGCGCTGCTGCCGGGCGGGGCGATGGGGCGCCGCAGCGGAAAGCGCCAGGGCAACACGCAAACTTCCGCCGCGCAGGGTGTGGGGGTAGGTGCAGGGGTGAAAGTGGGCGCAGGGCGGCGGGTTGACGTGGGGGTGGGGGAAGGCGCAGGGGAAGGCGTGGCCGTGGGGGACGGTGCGGCAGCCACAGGCGAAAGCGTCGCCGTGGGGGAAGCCTCACCCTGCACAGCGCCCGACTGGACGCCAGTGGCGGCAGGTCTGCAACCTGCCGCCACGACCGCCCCAAGAACAAACCAGACCCACCAGCGCATCGGTTTGCGCATCACGGCCCCTTATTGCAAGCCCACGCGGCGCAACTTACGCAAGGCAGGCATTTCCGATTCATACACCCGCTTGACGCCGTCGCCCAAAGCGCGCTCGGTGACGCGGATGTATTTCACCAGTTTCTGCAGGCCGCCCGGCTCTACCGAAGCCGCCTGGTCGCTGCCCCACATGGCGCGGTCCAGGGTGATGTGGCGTTCCACCATGCACGCGCCCAACGCCACCGCCACGGCGGTCGTGACCAGCCCCACCTCATGCCCCGAATAGCCGATCGGCACCTCGGGGAATTCCCGCTGCAGGGTCTGAATCATCCGCAGGTTGAGTTCCTCGGGCTCGCAGGGGTAGGTGCTGGTGGCGTGCATAATCGCCAGGTTTTCCGTGCCAATGGCGCTCACCGCGGCGCGGATCTGCTCCATGGTGGACATGCCGGTGGAAATAATCATCGGCCTGCCGGTGGCGCGCACGTGGCGCAGCAGGTCGTGGTCGGTCAGCGCCGCCGAGGGAATTTTGTAGGCCACAGGGTTGAACTGCTCCAAAAAATCCACCGAGGGCTCGTCCCACACCGAGGCAAACCAGGTGATGCCCTTTTCCCGGCAGTAGCGGTCAATTTCCCGGTATTCGTCCTGCCCGAATTCCACCTTGTGGCGGTAATCAATGTAGCGGATGTAGCCCCAGGGGGTTTCGCGCATTTTGTCCCACTGGTCGCGGGGCGTGCAGATTTCGGGGGTGCGCTTCTGGAATTTGACGGCATCCACGCCGGCCTTGACCGCGGCGTCAATGAGCAGTTTGGCAATATCTACACTGCCGTTGTGGTTGATGCCGATTTCGGCGACAATGTAGGTGGGATGCCCTTTACCCACCATGCGGTCGCCCATGCGAATTTCTTTCATAGTAGCCTCCGAGAGGATAGGAGTTTCCCCTTTCCCAGAGGGCTCACTTTTACCCACAAGTCGGCAAGAAAGCCGATTTTCCGCTTTCTCTCGCCCTCACCTTCCCCCCTGCGCCTCGCAAGGCTCGGCGCTTCCCCCCTTTCCTCTCCCAATGGGAAAGGAAAGGGGAGGAGTGAGGGGGGAGTTGGGAGGGCGATAGGCAGACTTGAAGGATAAACGCAGCCCAGAAGGAAAGCGGCGTTGCTCCTTGTAAAATTCAAACGAATCGCCGAACCCCTCAATTGTGCGAGAGGTTACTTTGGGCGAATATCAAGTCACACAGCTCGCGCACCGCGCCGTGGCCGCCGGGGTGGGAAAGCACCCAGTCGGCGGCGCGCTGCACCTCAGGGTGGGCATTGCCCACGGCCACCGCCCAGCCAACCTCATTAAAGGCGGGCAGGTCGTTGACATCGTTACCCACAAACACGGCTTCCGCCGCGGGGATGCCGTATTTTGCCAACAGCGAGCGCATGGCCGCGGCCTTGTCGGCCACGCTCTGGAAAACGGGCACGCCCAGTTTGCGGGCGCGGGCAGCAACCACCGGGTTGGTTTCCCGCGAGAGGATGACCACCGCCACCCCGGCTTCCCGCAGGCGGGCGATGCCGAAGCCATCGCCGCGGTGCGCGGCCACCATTTCGCGGCCGGTTTCGTCCACCCACACGCGGTCGTCGGTGAGGGTGCCGTCAAAATCCAGCACTACCAGGCGGATTTTTTGCGGCATGGGGCGCGGCTTGCGCCCCGGCCACACCATGGGCATTCCCACATGGCGCACCAGCCACTCCGCCCACATCCAGTCCAGGGGGGTGTCCAAATCCACGGTGTATTCGCGTTCCAGCACCACCGGCAAAATGATTCTGCCGCTCATGCTGCCGGTGGCAAACACCCGCGGGCGAATGACGTCAATGTGGCCGGTCTGCCAGTAAGTCGGCGGCAGGCTCTGGCGGGGGGCGTTGTAGGGTTCGGCGATGCCGGGCACTTCCAGCAGGGGGGTCATGCGGCCATCTTCGGCGATGCGCCACATTTTGTGGGGGTTTTGGCCGGAAGGCACCACGCCTCGCACCGAGTCGGCTTCCGGATGCTGCTGCAGCAGGCGCACGGCGCGGTCAATCAGGTCGGGCGGGCGCACCGGCGTGGTAGGGCGCAGTTGCACCACCAGGTCGGGGCGGTAGCCTTCGTGCGCTTCCAGCCACGCCAGGGCGTGGGTGAAGACCGGCAGGTCGGGGGTGGCATCCTGGGCGAGTTCGGCAGGGCGGCAGAAGGGCACCTCCGCGCCGTATTCCCGCGCCACGGCGGCGATTTCGTCGTCGTCGGTGGAAACGATGACCCGCGTCACGCTTTCCGCCTGCAAGCCGGCGGCAATGCTGTAGGCAATCAGCGGGTGCCCGGCGAAGGGCTTGATGTTCTTGCGCGGGATGGATTTGGAGCCGCCCCGCGCGGGGATGAGGGCTAAGATTTCGGGCATGGGTCAGCACTTGTCGTAGTGATAGAGGAAGGCCTCACGGGCAATGCCCGCCTGGCGCAAAATGGTACGGAGGGTAGAAGATTTAAGGCGGCGATGGTTGGGCATGGTGAGCGGTGTTCTGGTACCATCAGGATTTTCTCGGAGGAGCGCAATATGGTTGCCGCGGCGCACAATGCGGAACCCTAACGCCTGGAGCGCACACAATACTCTATCCCTGCGGGCATCTCGGGGAAAGCGGGGCATCCTCTAAACAAAAAGGGCTTCGTCGGTGAGGAAAACCTCTTCGGGCTGTTCATCCAGCACTTCGTGGCCAAAAGTTTCAATGTGAAAAGCAATGGCCGAGCGAACATCGGCCAGGGCCTCTTCCACGGTGTCACCCTCGCCAACAACAATGCCTTTCAGACCCACGGGGTAAGCCACATAGCCATCGTCATGCTTTTCAATCACGATTTTGATACGCCGTAACGAGGACATCTTACACACTCCGGTTTAGTAATTGCCTACCCAAATCGCAGCGCTGGCAGTGCAGGGCGTGTTTTCACACCGCGTTTTCCTTTGGCGCTGCCGCCGCTGCGTTGACTCCACCCCCGTCCCCTCCCCGCATGCGGGGAGGGGAGCCAGGGGAGGGGTACGGCAAAGGCACAGCGCATCAAGATGCATGGAGAGCACCCCAGCGTAGGCCGTTACCCGGTTTACTTTACCATGCCGTCCAGCCGCCGTCCACCACCAGGTTGGCGCCGGTCATATAAGAGGAAGCATCGGAAGCCAGGAACAGCAAAGCGCCGTTCATCTCGTCCTTGCGCGCCATGCGTCCCAACACGGTGCGGGCGCTGTAAGCCTGCACAAAGGCCTCATCCTGGCGATTATACACCCCGCCGGGGGTGAGGGCGTTGACACGGATTTCGGTGCCCGCGTAGTAGGTGGCGAGGTAGCGGGTAAAGCCCAGCACGGCGGCCTTGGAGACGGTGTAATACACCGGCTTGAACTGCGGCGGCCGGCCGGGTTTCTGGTAAATGCGCTGGTCGGGGCCCACCAGCCCGTAGGTGGAGCAGATGTTGATGATGCTGCCCTTCCCCTGCTGGCTCATTACCCGCGCCACGGCCTGGGTGACGATGAACATGCCCGTCAGGTTGACGTCCAGCGCCTGCCGCCAGGTTTCCAGGGGGAAATCTTCAAAGGCGGAAGACGAGCGCACCGCGCCCTCGGCGCTGACTTTGGGGTCGAGGGCGGCGCTGTTGACCAGGACGTCGAGCCTGCCCCAGCGGGTGCGGATGTCGTCCACGGCGGCGCGCACGGCGGCCGGGTCGGTGATGTCCACCGTGTAGGGGTGGGCCTGGCCGCCTGCGGCCTGAATGCTCTCTGCAACCCGGCGCGCGCCTTCGGGGGAAAGATCTACCACAGCCACGGCTGCGCCCGCCGAGGCCAACGTGCGGCAAAACTGCTCGCCGAGCAGCCCCGCCCCGCCCGTCACCAGCGCCACGCGGCCTTCCAGAGAAAATTTTTCGCAGAAATCCGGCTGCACCATCGCTCACCTCGCTTGTGTTTCGGGAATAAACCACAGATGACGCAGATTCCGCAGAAAATCATCCACAGATTCCACAGATTCGCACCGATTGCAACCCCAGAAAGCACAGAAGTTTACTTTGCGCCTTTGTTCCCTTTGCGCTTGGCGTTACGCCGTTGTAACCTTTGGGTCTCCTGTGTGCCTTGGCGTTTTCATTTTACAGGTGGGCTGAACAGTTACAAAAAAACATCCACCGATTTCACAGATGAGCACGAAAAACCATTTGCTCTTTGCGCCTTTGCCTTTCTCTGCGCTTTTGCGTTACCGCTGACTGACATTTATCATACCACGGCGGCAGAAACAAAACGCCCCTCGCGGGGCGAGGGGCAGAGAGGCGACGGCGGGATTCGAACCCGCGAATCAGGGCTTTGCAGGCCCCTGCCTTCCCACTTGGCTACGTCGCCAAGAAAACTCGGGGCTGAAGGCAAACGGCTGTGTGCCAGCCACCTGCCCTCAGCCCTTTGCCTGACATCGTGCGTGGAGCGGGCGATGGGACTCGAACCCACGACCTTCTCCTTGGCAAGGAGGCGTTCTACCAACTGAACTACGCCCGCTTATTCAGTGCCGAAGGCCGGAATCGAACCGGCGACACGCGGATTTTCAGTCCGCTGCTCTACCAACTGAGCTACCTCGGCGCCTTTCGCCTTAGCGCCCCCGAATTTTACCTACGCGCCGAAGCATTGTCAAGGCTATCACGAAAGATGCTTGCCGAACTTTTTAACGATGGCTTTCCTGGACTTGTAACCGGTCAGGCGCGCGACAATCTTACCACCTTTGAACAATGCCAGCGTCGGCACGCCCATGATGCGCCATTGCACCAGCAGGTCGGTGTTTTTGTCGGCGTCCATCTGGAACACTTTCGCGCGCCCCTGCCATTCTTCGGCCAGTTCGGCCACCAGCGGGTCAAGCATTTTGCACGGCGCGCACCACTCTGCAGTGAAATCAATCAACACGGGCAAATCGCTTTGCAAAACCTCTGCTTCAAAGCGGTCGGTGGTCATTTCAGGCAATTCAGCAGCCATAGGATCGCCTCCAAAGGGGGTAGCGCACCGATTGTAACGGAGAACAAAGCAAAAGACAAGCCCCAAACCTGGGGCGCGAAAACGGGATTTCTGTGTTAGAATGCAGGTGTATCCCAAGCACGCTGGCTTTGACTGCAACCCAACTGGTCGCCGACCCGCTGGGGGCAATGCAAGGCAAAGCGTCACATTTCCGGAAGGAGAAAGTTATGAGCGAACAAGAAAAGCGCGTCGTCGGCGACAACGATGTGGTCAGCCTGGAATACACCCTCACCGTGGACGGTGAAGTGGTGGATTCCTCAGAAGGGCACGGCCCGATTGAATTCATCCAGGGGAGAGGGAACATCATCCCCGGCCTGGAGAAAGAGGTTTACGGCATGAGCGTTGGCGAAAGCAAAGCGGTGTCGGTCGCGCCTGCCGAGGGCTATGGCGAGGAAGACCCCAACGCTTTCGTAGAAATTCCGAAGAGCGAATTCCCGCCCGAAATTCCGGTGGAAGTTGGCACGCCGCTGCAGTTGCGCGACCACCAGGGGCAGGTCTTCGATGCCGTGATTGCCGAAGTGCGGGACGATACTGCGCTGTTGAACTTCAATCACCCGCTGGCCGGCAAAACGCTGAACTTCCAGATTAAAGTGGTCGGCATTCGGGAAGCCACACCGGAAGAACTTGACCACGGGCACGTCCACCACTAAAGCCCCGGTTTCTCCCAGGGAACACAAAAAACGCCCCGGTTTCAGCCGGGGCGTTTTCCTTGCTTTGAAGTCGGCAGCCTTACGCCAGTTCCACCACGGCGCCGGCGGCTTCCAGTTCTTTCTTGGCCTCTTCCGCAGCCTCTTTGCTGACGGCTTCCAGAATTTTGGAGCCGGGGGTTTCGGCCACGGTCTTGGCTTCTTTCAGGCCCAGCGAGGTCAGCTTGCGGATGGCCTTGATGACCTCAATTTTCTTGGGGCCGGTTTCCTTGAGCACCACGTCAAATTCGGTCTTTTCCTCTTTTTCTTCCTCGGCAGCAGCGCCGCCGCCGGCCACCGCGGCCACGGCCACGGGCGCAGCAGCGGAAACGCCCCACTTGTCCTCAAGCATCTTGACCAGGTCAGCGGCTTCCATCACACTCAAGCCGCTCAGTTCTTCAACCAGTTTTTCCAAATCAGCCATGATTTGTTGCCTCCTTCTGCAAAATTTTCGGGGATGGGTGAAATCGGGGTGCGCTCAGGCAGCCGTGGGGGCTTCCTGTTCGCTGTAGGCTTTGAGCACGGCGGCCACGCGGCGGCCGGGTTCGGCCAGCAAGCGGGCCAGTTGGCTGGCGGGCGCCATGATGGTGCCCAGCAGTTGCGCCCGCATCACGGGCAGCGGCGGCAGCGATGCCAGCGCCTGCACCTGCGAAGCGGAAATCATTTCCCGTTCCAGGAAGCCGGCCTTGACTTCCACGAAATCGCTCTTTTTGGCGAATTCGGTGATGGCTTTTGCCACCGCAGGCGGGTCTTCAAGGGCAAAGGCTATGGCCGTGCTGCCGGTCAATGCTTCTTCGGGCACGGGGTAGCCCGCAGCCTCAAAGGCACGCTTCAGCAGGGTGTTTTTGGCCACCATGAAACGGCCGCCGGCTTCGCGCACGGCGTTGCGCAGTTCTTCAATTTGGGCGACCGTGAGGCCCAGGTAGGTCGTGACCACCACAGCCTGGCTGTCGCCGAGCAACGCCTCATATTGCGCCACCAGTTCTTGTTTGCGTTCTCTGGTTAGTGCCAAACGCAGTACCTCCTTTCGCTCAGAATGCCCCTTGCGGGGATAACAAACGGCCTTTGCCCGCCGAAACGAGGCAAAGACCGCGCAAGCCCTCAAAAGGGTTTGTCTGTCTTCACCTCGGCAGGGTATTGAGCCTCGCGGCACCTGCTTTCTTCGGCGAAGTCACCGTTGTTCACTTTTGGGAAGCCGGGAAGGCTACTCCGGCGCCTCCATCGCCTGGGCAAGGGTCGGGTCGACTCGCACGCCGGGGCCCATGGTGGGGGCCAGCGCCACCCGCCGCATATAAGTGCCTTTGGCCGCGGCCGGGCGGGCTTTTTTGACCGCATCAACGATAGAGGCCATATTATCATACAACTGCTGCTCGGTAAAGGAAACCTTGCCAATCGGCACGTGCAGGTTGGCGCCTTTGTCGACCCGAAACTCCACACGCCCGGCTTTGGCTTCCTTGACGGCCCGCGGAATATCTTGCGCCGGGACCAGAGTGCCCGCTTTCGGGTTCGGCATCAGGCCACGCGGGCCGAGCACGCGCCCCAGGCGGCCGATCTTGCCCATCATGTCGGGGGTGGCAATGGCCACGTCAAAATCCGTCCAGCCCTGTTGAATTTTCTGGATGAGTTCGTCGTCTTCGGCTACATAATCGGCCCCGGCTTCTTTGGCCAGCCGGGCGCCTTCGCCCTGGGCAAAAACCAGCACCCGCACCTGCTTGCCCAGGCCATGCGGCAGCACCACGGTGCCGCGCACCTGCTGGTCGGCGTGGCGCGGGTCAACGCCGAGGCGCATGTGCAATTCCACCGTGGCGTCGAAGCCGGCATAAGAGGTTTCTTTCACCAGTTTAATGGCTTCTTCGGGCGGATACAGACGCTGACGGTCAATCTTTTTGGCGGCTTCCAGGTATTTCTTTCCACGCTTTGCCATGAGTTCCTCCTGGTGGTGCAAACGGGCTTGCGCCCTCCCACGGGGTTAGTCCACCACCTCAATACCCATGTTGCGCGCCGTGCCCTCTATCATGCGCATGGCGGCTTCAATATCATGGGCGTTGAGGTCTTTCATTTTAAGTTCTGCGATCTCGCGCACCTGGGTGCGCGTGACCTTGCCCACTTTTTCACGGTTGGGCACCGAAGAGCCTTTTTCAATGCCGGCCGCCTTTTTGAGCAGCACGGAAGCGGGGGGGCTTTTCAGTTTGAAGGTAAACGAACCGTCGGTGTAGATGAAAATTTCCGCCGGGATCACCTCGCCCATTTTATCGCGCGTGCGGGCGTTGTATTCCTTGCAGAAAGCCATCAGGTTGACGCCGTGCGGGGCCAATGCCGGGCCGATGGGCGGCGCGGGGTTGGCCTTACCGGCCTCAATTTGCAGCTTCACAACAACCTTGAGTTTCTTTGCCATCATTCACTCCTTATCGTGGTCTTAGCGGGCCTGTTTTGGGAAGCCCTCCCACACCCGACCGCTCGGTCAGGCTTTTTCCACCTGCAGGAAGTCCAGTTCCACGGGCGTTTCACGCCCAAAGAAACTGATGAGCACCCGAACTTTGCCGCGTTCCATGTCTATTTCCTCCACCGTGCCGCGGAAATCATGGAAGGGGCCTTCCACAATACGCACCCGCTCTCCGGGGCGGAAAGTGACCTTGACACGCGGGGTTTCGGATTCCATGCGTTTGAGAATTTGCGCCACCTCTTCGGGGCGTAAGGGGGTCGGTTCGTCGCCCATGCCTACGAAGCCGGTCACGCCCGGGGTGTTCCGAACCACGTACCACGAATCCTCACTCAGAATCATATTGACGAGGATGTAACCGGGGAAGATGCGGCGCTCCACGGTGCGGCGCTTGCCGTCTTTGACTTCCACCTCTTCTTCCGTGGGGACGATCACGTCAAAGATTTTGTCTTTCATCCCCATGGATTCAATGCGCTGTTCCAGGTTGTGGCGCACCTTGTTTTCATAGCCGGAATAGCAATGCACAACGTACCAGGCGCGGCCGTCATCGGCCTCTGCCTCGGGGTTTTCGCTTTCGGTGCCTGCCGCGGCTACAGGCTGGGGGGAAGCCGTTTCAGCGGCTTCTTCCTCCGGCTGGGGCGCGACGCGTTCTTCTTCCATTCCCATCACAACCTCTCACAACCTTGTCATACCCATCGCAGACGGGTCAGCCCAAAATCAGCGCAAACAATTTGGTAAACACCCAGTCGAAGAGGCCTAAAAAGGCCGCCATGAAAATCGTTACCGCGGTGACGACTACCGTCAGCCGCCAGGCTTCTTCGCGGGTCGGCCAACTGACCTTTTGCAGTTCGCCGCGCGTTTCACGGATGAAGCGCTCAATGGCATTAGGCTGCTTGCGGGCGGGCTTGCGGGCAGCGGTTTTGCGCACCGGCGTTTTTGGGGCCGGCGCAGCCGCGGCCTTCCCGCCGCCCTGGGCAACCTGCCGGCGGGCAGCGGCTTCTTTACGCTGTTTGCGGGTTTGTGTTTTTTTCTTCGCCACAGGCGACTCCTTCGGGCCAACGTTGCACACCGTGCTTACGGATAAAACGCCGCCTTTACAGCGGCGTCATCCGAAGGCAGGCCAGGAGGGACTCGAACCCCCAACCGCCGGTTTTGGAGACCGGTGCTCTTCCAAATTGAGCTACTGGCCTACGAACAGTGGGAGGGACAGGGGGCTATCCCTCCCACCGATTATACCACGCCTCAGCGCGTTTCGCGGTGCAGGGTATGCCGACGGCAGCGGGGGCAATATTTACGCAGTTCCAGCCGCGCCGGGTCGTTGCGCCGGTTCTTTTCTGTGGTGTAGTTACGCTCCTTGCATTCCGTGCAAGCCAACGTCACCACAATGCGCACACCTTTTTTCTTAGCCATACAACACCTTTAGTCCAGAATCTCGGTCACGACGCCGGCGCCCACCGTCAGGCCGCCTTCGCGAATGGCGAACTTGCTCCCCTGCTCCAGCGCTACCGGCTTCAGCAGTTCCACCACCATGTTCACATT
>Ga0256829_1001101_pt1 | contig 23321 bp, 24 predicted proteins | sample 131447metaG_FD_185979 | JGI IMG/M metagenome (GOLD analysis project Ga0256829, IMG submission 185979) | Hydrothermal vent microbial communities from Lau Basin, Pacific Ocean - 131-447 | ecosystem: Environmental > Aquatic > Marine > Hydrothermal vents | place: Pacific Ocean: Lau Basin | collected...
ATATTACACATACTGTTTTTTGCTTTTTTTACATATTCATTTTCCTTTTTAATTATTCAATATAGAGTAGAAAAGTTTATTTATAAAAGAATAAACAAAATTTACAAAGACCTAACTTTGTTAGAGTCTACCAGTTTTAGAAGGCATAGTATTACTACAGATATGGCTACGCTAACCAGGCAAATAGATAAATATGCCAAAGACAAAAAGTTAGAGATAGAAACTTTAAAGGTTAGAGAAGAATACCGTAAAGAGTTTATGGGTAACGTATCGCACGAGCTTAAAACACCATTATTTACAGTACAAGGCTATATAGAAACATTGCTTGACGGCGCAATGAAAGATAAAAACGTAGCCGAAAAATATCTAGAAAGAGCCAACAAAGGTGTAGAACGATTAATATATATCGTAAAAGACCTAGATATGATTACCAAATTAGAAGTAGGAGATTTACGACTTAATGTTACCACTTTTGATATTGTAGATTTAGTAAAAAGTGTTTTTGACTTACTAGAAATGAAAGCTGCTAAGAAAAAAATTAGCCTAATGTTTGATATGGACTACAAACAACCAATACTGGTAAAAGGTGATGAAGAGCGTATCCAGCAAGTGTTAACCAACTTAGTCGTAAACTCAATTAAATATGGTCATCAAAACGGTACTACAGAGATTAGTATAGAAAAACTAATAAAAAATAAGGTTATTGTTAGAGTAACCGATAATGGAGAAGGTATTGGTAAAGAACATTTACCAAGACTTTTTGAGCGTTTTTACCGTGTAGACAAAAGCGGATCGCGTAAAGAAGGCGGATCAGGTTTAGGACTATCTATAGTAAAACACATTATAGAAGCACACGACGAAAAAATTTACGTAGAAAGTGAAGAAAACGTAGGTAGCGAGTTTTCTTTTACGCTTGAAAAAGCTTAAACAAACTTTCAAAATCTGTATTGCAATCTAGAGCATCAAACCCAGTAAAATTATCAAGCTTCTCAAGTTTTTTTAAAGAAAATTCTTTTTGGTTACAAGAAGGTATTATACCTTGTGTTTGTAAATTTTCAGCTAAATATTCTTGTTCAAATTGTCCTGGTGTTGGTATAAAAAATGCTTTTTTACCTAATTTGGCTAAATCCATCACAGTGGTGTATCCAGAGCGTGAAATAACAAAATCACTACTATTTAATGCCTGTTGTAAATCTGCAGATGTCATAAAATTGTAAATAGTAAACTGTTGCTTTTTTTCAATACGCTGTTCACCTTCAATCTTACCTTTTACAAACAAGATATTACCTTTAAAATCATTTAATTCAACAAATAGTTTTTTCTCTAATAATCCACGTTGTGGCTCAGGACCAGAGAGTAAAACCATGATGTCAAATTCAGATTTTACAACTTCTTTTTTCAGTCTACTTAAAGCACCAATATATTTTATTGGTAACAATTTTGTATTAAAATCATGACCTAATTTTCCACTTAAATTTGGCGAGTTTTCAAAATCTGGTACCCAACATTCATCAAACTTTTTTAGATAATAATCATGTAAAGATGTACTTAATTTTGTAGTCATTCCGCTTAACACATTAAGTTGATGCGTTATAAAAACAGACGGAATTTTAGAACAATACACACCCATTCTGTTGTCCGAGATAATACCTTCAATAGCATACTCGTGCACAATTTTTTTAATCGCCAAATGTTCTTTTAAGATGGCTTTTTTAATTTTTGGTAATTGCCTAAACAATCGCCATTTAAAACTAGATTTAGACTTAGAATAAGTAATGTTGTACGCGGGTAACTCTATAAAAATTAGTTGTTTAAATTCTTTTTTTAGCAATGCTAAAGCAGCACCATCTGTAGCAATAATGGGTTCAAAATTTTGTTCAATAAGTGCATTAATAATAGGTATGCAGCGTGTAGCATGACCAATTCCCCAATTAAGTGGTGCAACAAGAATTCGTTTTTTCATTATAAAAATTTGGGCGTTACCACACACTTCGACTCCGCTCAGTGCAAGCGGTCAGGCTGTCCGTTATATCTTTTTTTGCCATATATGGCAGCAAAAAAAGGATGTCACTTCCATCCTTAACGCAAAAAAGCTAATTTCAAAGATAAGTATAATACTGCTAAGGTATATTTCCTTAATTTTACGCCATAAATAACAAATTGTTAAAACAAGTGGGAAGTAAAAACAAACTAAAACGATTTAAAGAAAACGAAACATTTCATAATGTATTTCAACCAACAAGAAGTCAATTGGTAGATGAGGTTTACCAATACAAAGGACAATGGAATGATCAAGTATTTAAAAACGACAACCCAATTGTTTTAGAGTTAGGATGTGGTAAAGGCGAGTATACTGTGGCTTTAGCAAAACAATATCCTAATAAAAATTTTATTGGTATAGATATTAAAGGTGCGCGTTTTTGGAGAGGCGCAAAAACTGCAGTAGAAGAAGATATACCAAATGCAGCATTTATTCGTACGCAAATAGAATTAATAGAATACGTTTTTGCAGAAAATGAAGTAGACGAAATTTGGATTACTTTTCCAGATCCTCAAATAAAATACAAGCGTACAAAACACCGTATGACTAATTCTGAGTTTTTAAAACGCTACAAAAAAGTACTAAAACCAGAAGGAGTAATGAATCTTAAAACCGACTCTGAGTTTATGCACGGTTATACCTTAGGTCTTTTACATGGTGAAGGTCATGAAGTGCTTTACGCCAATAATGATGTATATAGACAAGAAGGTAGTCCAGAAGAAGTGACAAGTATTCAAACGTTTTATGAAGGTCAATATTTAGAGCAAAACAAACCAATTACGTATATTAGATTTAAAATAAAATAACTTTTGAGCCTAACCATCACATTTTTTTTAAGTCTAATTATTGCATTAGTCGGTGTTGTACCGCCAGGATTGCTTAATATGACAGCAGCAAAAATTAGCTTAAAAGAAGGCTACAATCGCGGATTAATATTTTCGATGGGTGTATGTCTAGTTGTGATTTTTCAAACGTTAATAGCCGTTATTTTTGCAAGGTATTTAAGTAAACATCCAGAAGTTATTAAAGTACTTCAGCGTGTTGCTTTTGTGCTTTTTGTACTAATAGCCATTTACTTTTTTGTACTAGCTAAAAAGAAACCACAACCCAAAATAGAACAGACAAGACGTAGCAAACAAAGTCGCTTTTTTTATGGTATGTTATTGTCTGCTTTAAATGTTTTTCCAATTCCGTATCAAGCTTATATGAGTTTGACTTTAGCTGGTTTTGGTTGGCTTACTTTTGATAATATTGGTATTACATCTTACGTTGCAGGTGCGGCAACAGGTACATTTGTGATGCTTTATGTGTACGTGTTTTTATTTGAAAAAATTAAAAGCAAACGTATAAAGTCTCAAAAAAACATGAATTACAGCATCGGTATCATCACTGCTGTCATTGCTATAGTCACGCTAATTAATATCATTAAAGACTTATGAAACCAGAAACCTTAAGCTTTTATGAGAAGGTTTATGAGGTAGCTAGGCAAATTCCTTACGGAAGAGTAACGTCTTATGGTGCAATTGCCAATTATTTAGGAGCAAAAAGAAGTGCAAGATTAGTCGGTTACGCTATGAATGGTTCTACAGGAAAAGACGTGCCAGCACATCGTGTGGTAAACAGAAAAGGTTTGCTAACAGGAAATCATTATTTTGAAGGTACTAACCTAATGCAACAACTATTAGAAAGTGAAGGTATTACCGTGAAAGATAACCAAATACAAAATTTTGAAAAGGTGTTTTGGAATCCTTCGGAAGGTTTGTAGAATTTATTTTAAAGGTTTCCTTAAAGTAATTATTTCCAAATTTTTAAAAAATTTACAAATAATTACAAATTTCATTTTTTTGGAATTTAGCTTTTGGAATTTGACATTTTTCCTTCTATAAATTTCCCTTATTTCACCATAAAAAACTTCCAGTTACAAAAGGCTAACTTCATTCAATATATAGTATATTTGCATTTTAGAATCATTCTTGATAAAACACGCTAAAAATTGATATTTAGCACAAAATTTTAAAGATGAAGTTAAGCAAACAAGATATACTTAAAGCATTAGAAACGATAACAGTTCCAGGCGAAGGACAAAACATGGTAGAAAGTGGCGCAGTAACTAACGTTGTTACTTTTGGAGATGAAGTTATTGTTGATATTACCATTACAAATCCAGCATTACAAGCACGTAAAAAAACAGAAGTTGAAATTTTGCAAGCCATACACAAACATGTATATGAAAAAGCAAAAATAAAAGTCAACATAAAAGTTAACGCACCAGAAAAACCACAAGCAAATACAATAAAAGGAAAACCAATACCAGGTATTCAAAATATTGTAGCAGTAGCGTCAGGTAAAGGTGGCGTAGGAAAATCTACAGTAACCGCTAACCTAGCAATTATGTTAGCAAAAATGGGCTTTAAAGTAGGTGTTTTAGATGCAGATATTTATGGGCCATCAATGCCAATCATGTTTGATGTAGAAATGGAAAAACCATTATCTGTAACCGTTGACGGTAAATCTAAAATGAAACCTGTAGAAAATTACGGTGTAAAAATATTATCTATAGGCTTTTTTACAAAACCAGACCAAGCTGTAATTTGGCGCGGACCTATGGCTGCAAAAGCATTAAACCAAATGATATTTGACGCCGCTTGGGGCGAGCTAGATTTCTTACTATTAGACTTGCCTCCAGGAACAGGAGACATTCATCTAAGTATTATGCAATCTTTACCAATTACAGGAGCAGTAGTAGTAAGTACACCACAAAACGTAGCTTTAGCAGATGCTAAAAAAGGCGTGGCTATGTTCCAACAAGACAGTATAAACGTACCTGTTTTAGGAATTATAGAAAATATGGCTTACTTTACACCAGAAGAGTTGCCAAACAACAAATACTATATCTTTGGTAAAGAAGGAGCAAAACATCTAGCAGAAGATTTAGATGTGCCATTATTAGGAGAAATTCCTTTAGTACAAAGTATTAGAGAAGCAGGAGATGTTGGTCGTCCAGCAGCAATGCAAGTCGCAACACCAACAGAGAAAGCTTTTGAAAAACTAACACAAAACGTCGTGCAAGAAGTGGTAAATCGTAACGAAAACTTACCAGAAACCGAAGCGATAAAAATTACAACTATGGCAGGTTGTTCTGCGGTAAATAAAAAATAAATGACAGCACAAGAACTAAAAACAAACGTAGAAAAAGCTCTAGAAGAAATCCGTCCATTTTTACAAAATGATGGCGGAGATATAGAGTTAATTTCCATAGAAAACAACGAGGTTATCGTACAACTTCAAGGTGCATGTACCTCATGTAGTGTCAACCAAATGACTTTAAAATCTGGTGTAGAGATGACTATAAAAAAATACGCTCCACAGATAGAAAAAGTCACAAACGTTGGTGTTTAGGGCGTTACCACAAGGGTCGCGCTATCCGTTATATCTTTTTTTGCAACTACCTATAGACTAAAAATCAAAGTACAGTTAGCAAAAAAAGGATGCCACTACTATCGCTAACGAAGCGTAAAGCTGACAAAAGTCATAAGCCACAACACATTAACCTTTTACATTTGCACAAAACAATCTAAAAAATGATTAAAACAGATATACTAATCATAGGTGCAGGACCAACAGGTCTATTTGCAGTCTTTGAAGCAGGATTATTAAAACTAAAATGTCATTTAATAGACGCATTACCACAACCAGGTGGACAATGTTCAGAGTTATATCCTAAAAAACCAATCTACGATATACCAGCATATCCAGAAATTTTAGCAGGAGATTTAACCGACAAGTTAATGGAACAATGCAAACAGTTTGAGCCAGGTTTTACGTTAGGAGAGCGTGCAGATACTATAGAAAAACAAGACGACGGAACTTTTATTGTAACTACAAACAAAGGAACAAAACACCATGCACCAGTTGTGGCAATAGCAGGTGGATTAGGTAGTTTTGAGCCACGTAAACCTTTAATAGATAATCTAGCAGATTACGAAGATAAAGGTGTAGAGTACATGATTATAGAACCAGAACTATACCGTGGTAAAAAGGTAGTTATTGCTGGTGGAGGCGACTCTGCTTTAGATTGGAGTATCTTTTTAAGTGATGTAGCAGAAGAGGTTACTTTAATACATAGACGTAATGAGTTTAGAGGTCATTTAGATTCAGTAGAAAAAGTACAAGAATTAAAATCTGCAGGAAAAATTAATTTAATTACTCCAGCAGAAGTAATAGGTGTAGAAGGTGATGGCAAAGTAGAAGCGGTAACCATTAAGCAAGACGCAAAAACTTACAAAAAAGAATGTGATCATTTTGTGCCTTTATTTGGTTTGTCTCCAAAATTAGGACCAATTGCAAATTGGGGATTAGAAATAGAAAAAAACGCCATTAAAGTAAACAATGCGTTAGATTATCAAACAAACATACCTGGTATTTATGCTATTGGAGACGTTAACACATATCCTGGTAAATTAAAGTTAATACTTTGTGGTTTTCATGAAGCAACTTTAATGTGTCAATCTGCTTATCAAATTATTAATCCAGGTAAACGTTATGTGTTAAAGTATACAACTGTTGCAGGAGTAGATGGTTTTGATGGAACACGTAAAGAAGCACCAAAAGCAGTAGTGAAAAAGATTGAGTAAGAGTAGAAAGTTTCAAGGAACAAGTATAAAGTTTTATGGCTGTTTTAAAATTTGAAGAATTGTTAGTTTGGCAAAAGTCTCAAGATTTAGCTGTAGAAATTTATGCTCATTTTCAAGAAAATAAAGACTTCTCGTTTAGAGATCAAATTAAACGAGCTGCTGTTTCTATATCAAATAATATTGCTGAAGGTTTTGACAGAAATTCAAACGCAGATTTTAAAAGATTTCTATATTTTTCACTGTCATCAAATAGTGAAGTTAGATCTATGTTATATCTTTCTGTTCGACTAAATTATATAAATGAAAATAAGGCTAATAGCCTTATTGAAAACACTAATGAAATTTCAAAAATGTTACGTGGTTTGATTAAATCTATTAAGGACTAACTACTTACCACTAACTACTAATTACTTTTTTAATGGAAAATCAAGACATTAATATTAAAATTACAGATCGTGATGGTGTTGTACATGAGGTTGTAGCACCAACAGATATGGCAATGAATTTAATGGAAGTTGTACGTAGTTACGAGCTTGCGCCAGAAGGTACTATTGGTATTTGTGGTGGTATGGCTATGTGTGCAAGTTGTCAATGTTATGTTTTAAGCGATACCGAATTACCAGAAATGCAAGATGACGAAGAGGCAATGTTAAGCGAAGCGTTTTATGTAAAAGATAACTCAAGATTAGGTTGTCAAATACAAATCACGCCAGAAATAGAAGGCTTAGAAGTAGAGCTAGCTCCTGAAAGTTAATTTTTTAATTGAGATAAGAATTTATAAATAGATTCCTGCTTTATGCAGGATTTTTTTTTATCTATAATCTACCAATCTTCTTGGTCCTTCTAACAATACTCTTACAATTTGAAGCGTGCCATCTTCTTTAGTAGCAATTTGCCATTTTATTAAAGATATAGCGCCATTTTCTATTTCAATACCTGTGATGCTTCTTGGATGTACGCAACTTCCGTCGTTAAAAAAAGCAATATCACCAGGTTCAGGAAAACGTGGTCTGTGTGTATGGCCAACAATGGTCATTAGATTGTTATTGTCTGTAATCCATTTTTTGGTACGACGTTCTACTTTAATTAATTCTTTGTAGTTTTTTGCAGGACTTGTTGGATCTGCTATTCCCATAACATTTAATGGTTTCCATAAAATTCTAACTAAAAACCGACTCCATTTCCAGAAGTTGTAATTCCACCAATCTGCTTGATGACCGTGCGTTAAAAAAATCTCTTGATTGGTGTCTTTGTGTTTTAAAACAATAGCTTCATGATATTTAATATCACCAAAAAGTTCTACATCCTCACCAACTTTTGGGTCAAAGTAGGTAGATAGGTTTTTTTTGACTGTATCAGGATTACGATACACCATATCATGATTACCCCAAATCATATGCAAACGGTTCTTTTTATGAAACAGTTGCATCAAATGATAAACGTTTTTATGTGCATTTAAAATGGAGGAGAAAGAAATGTTTTCCCAAAGTTCATCACCATCACCAAGTTCGGCATAATTAAAACCTTCAACGTAGTAGTGCTTTAATGCGTGGTAATAGATGTTTCGATTATTGGCAAAGTCGTCTGCAAAACTATTATCACCACGATGACAATCGCTAAATAGTATAAATTTTGAGTCGTCATCAAACGGAACAACGTGAGCGTTTTGATAAGCTCGGTCTAATCTTTTCTTTGCTGAAAACATAATCTTACGCTAAAGTTTTTCTAAAGCGTAAGGTAATAAACGTTCAACAAATAAACTATAGGCTTTTTCGGAAGGATGTAAACCATCAGAAGCAACTAAATCTGTGTCTTCTAATCCGTTTCTGGTTATGTCTGTAATGTTTACAAAAGTAATGTTATTAGCGTTGCAATAATTTTCCGCGAAAGCGTTATATGTATCAATTTCTGAAGAAATAGTTGTGTTTCCGTTTCCAAAAGGTGTGAACGCATAATCAGGAATGGAAACGACAATAACTCTATTTTTATCGCCTTTTGCTTTTGTAATTGCAATATCAACTAGTTCTGGAAATTCGGTTTCATAAATTGAAAAATCTTTTCCTTGATATTGATTATTTACACCAATTAGTAAGGTGACTAAATCGTAGTTGTTTGGTAGATTTTCGTTGATAATTCCGTTTAATAAATTGGTCGTAGTCCAGCCTGTTGTTGCTACAACCTTTAAGTTGAAAGCAGTATTTTCTGTATTATTAATTAAGCTGTCTTTAAGTTGTTCTGGAAAGCGACACGTTTTGCAAACACTTTCTCCAATTGTGTAACTATCACCCAAAGACAATAGTTTGTAATTGGTTGTTTGTGGCGTTTTAATATTGTTAGTTTGGTTGCTATCTGTTGCGTTGCAGCACAAAAACAATATAAAAATTGCAGAAATAAAAAGCGTTAATTGTTTCATATCTATAAAGATACAACTTCTTTGCTTTCTAAAATTGCGTTTTCAATACCATCCCAAAGTGCAATTCGTTTTTGTAAAGCTTCTATTGAGATGTCTTCAACTTCTTTCCATTTTTTCTCATCATTTCCACAAAGCTCTTCTATCATTTGAAGCGCCATAGGACCATGTTCGTCAGCATCTAATTCGATATGTCTTTCAAAGTAATACACTAACTTAGAAAGGTCTTTTTCAGGGAAGTTTTGCTGGAAATTCTTTAAGATTTCAGTAAACATATTCGGGATTAAATCTTCGCGACCAAAGGTAAATGCAGCAGCAATTTGATGTGGTTGACCTTCTATTGCAACGTTAAACGTAAATTCTAAAAAGTCTTGTAGTGATTGAGGTAATTTGCTGTTTCTTATAGCAACAAATATGTTTCCTAAGCTTAAAGAAGATTCTAAGAATAGTTCTATTTGATTGGTTGAAACGCCACAGGCTTGCATAGCGTCTAGATACATTTCGTAGTGGCTTTTATGGTTACCATTAATATCTACATCGGTTTCTTCGGCAAGAACAATTTCGTTAATTAAATATCTTGTTTCTGGGTGTTTTGTAGGCAACCAAGGTATTGTAGTACAAGTTAGTTTATTTTGCAGTGCTTTAAGTAGCGACATAAAATCCCAAACAGCATAAACATGATGTTGTAAAAAGATTTCTAAATCTTCTATAGATTTTATTTTGTTGTATAAACTGTGATTAAGCAATTGATTCTTAAGAGGATCAATTGATTTTTCAATATCGTTAATAGTCATAGCATTTCATTTTTAACAAAAATAAAAAATGCACCTCTAAAATTAAGGTGCATTTTATATTAATTAACTATTTATAGAAATGTAAAATCTATAGCTTATTTAAAAGCATTTAATCCAGTGACGTCTAAACCTGTGATTAATAAATGAATATCATGTGTACCTTCGTAAGTAATTACACTTTCTAAATTCATCATATGACGCATAATGCTGTATTCTCCAGTAATACCCATTCCGCCTAACATTTGTCTAGCTTCACGAGCAATTTTTATAGCCATATCTACATTATTACGTTTAGCCATAGAGATTTGAGCAGATGTTGCTTTACCTTCATTACGTAAAACACCAACACGCCAAGCTAATAATTGTGCTTTGGTGATTTCTGTAATCATTTCGGCTAACTTTTTTTGTTGTAATTGAAATTGTCCAATTGGCTTACCAAACTGCATACGCTCTTTACTGTATCTTAATGCCGTATCGTAACAATCCATTGCAGCACCAATTGCGCCCCAAGCGATACCATATCTTGCAGAATCTAAACAACCTAATGGTGCGCCAAGACCAGATTTGTTAGGTAATAGGTTTTCTTTTGGCACTTTTACGTTATCAAAAATAAGTTCGCCAGTTGCGCTTGCACGTAACGACCATTTGTTGTGAGTTTCTGGAGTAGAAAATCCTTCCATACCACGCTCTACAATTAAACCGTGTATACGACCTTCTTCATTTTTTGCCCAAACAACAGCAACTTGTGCAAAAGGTGCGTTGCTAATCCACATTTTAGCGCCATTTAAAAGATAATGGTCACCCATATCTTTAAAATTAGTAACCATTCCACCAGGATTAGATCCGTGATCAGGCTCGGTTAAACCAAAACAACCCATCCATTCTCCAGAAGCTAATTTTGGTAAGTATTTTTTACGTTGCTCTTCGTTACCATATTTAAAAATAGGATACATTACTAAAGACGATTGTACAGAAGCAGTGCTACGTACACCAGAATCGCCACGTTCAATCTCTTGCATGATTAAACCATAAGAAATTTGGTCTAATCCTGCGCCACCATATTCCATAGGTATATATGGTCCAAACGCACCAATCTCGGCTAATCCACCAATAATTTGTTCTGGGAATTCTGCTTTTTGTGCATACTCTTCAATAATAGGAGAAACATCACGTTTAACCCATTCTCTAGCAGCATCGCGTACTAATTTATGTTCGTCGTTTAATAAATCGTCAAGATTTAAGTAATCTGGAGCTTCAAATAAATCTGGTTTCATTAGATAAGTATAGTTTTAAACTGTTGCTTAATGATATCTGTAACAGTATATTGTTTACAATTTTATAGTTAACAAAAATAACGAAATCGTTTTCATTGCCCAATTAAAACTACATTTTTAAGTAGAAATCTTTAGTAAGATTTATGTAGTCTTCTGTGTATTGATGTCTTTGGGTTTCTATAGTTAATTCTTCTTTTTGTATTTCACTTTCGTGGAAACTAAAGCTAATCAAACTTCTTTTTATATCAGCGTTTGGATTACCTTTTACGTTAAGGATTTGGTTAGGAAATAATCCTACTTTTTGAGCAAGATTGATAAATCGGTCTTCTTCACTAAAAGGTATAATTGCTGAAAATCTTCCGTTGTCTTCCAAAAGATGAGCAGCACAAACCACAAGATGTTCAAAAGGCATCGCATCTTGAAAGCGCGCCATGTCACGTTGCTTGTTATCGGTTTTAAAATGGTCTGCGTAAAACGGCGGATTGCTAATTATTAGATCATATTTGTCTTCAATTTCTTCGGCAAATTCCTGTAAATCTGCGTGATAACAAAATAATCGGTCTGACCAAGGAGAGTTTTCAAAGTTGTCTACACACTGTTCATAAGCCTTTTCGTCTATTTCTAAACCGTCGATAACTTGTGCGTTACTGCGTTGGGCTAACATTAAAGATAAAATTCCTGTACCAGCACCAATATCTAAAATAGAAAAAGGATTGTCTTTTAATGGTGTCCAAGCGCCAAGTAAGACGCTATCTGTACCAATTTTCATGGCGCATTGGTCTTGTTTAACTGTAAACTGCTTGAATTGAAAAGGGTTATTCATTAATGTAAAGATCTATTAGTCCTTCTGGTGTTTCTACAAAAATAGTTTTGTTGGGTTTGTCTACTTTGGTGATAAACTCGTCATTCATCGGGATTAAAATCTCTGTCCCATTTCTATCAATTTCAAACAGTGCTTGAGCTGTGCTATCATTTACACCAGAAATTATCCCAACGTTTCCAAAGTTTTTATCTTCAACTTTAAAACCTATAATTTCATGATAGTAAAACTTATCATCTTCTAACTCTGGTAAAAAGCTTAATGGTAAGTATAACTCGCTTTTCATTAAACTATCTGCATCATCTTCTGTGTCAACTTCTTCAAATTTAACACGTAGTAATTCAGATTTGTGTAGTTGTGAACTTTCTATAAAAAAAGGTACTAAATTACCTCTTAAGTTAATAAGTACAGACTCAAGGTTTTCAAATTGTTCAGGCTCGTCAGTATCTAATTTTATTAGTAATTCTCCTTTAAAACTGTATTTTTTTACAATTTTACCAACGTAAAAGCATTCATTTATATCCATAAGGAAAGTTTTAAACATAAAAAACTCCGATAGCGACTATCGGAGTTTAAAAGTATAAAAAAATATTTTTTATTCTTCTTCGTTTGAAGCTTCAGCTTCTTCTTCAACAACAGGAGCTGCTGCTGCAATACGCGCTTCGTTAGCTGCTTTTTCAGCTTCAAAAGCTTTTGCTTTAGCATCTGCTTTAGCTTTAGCTAAGTTTTCTTTCTTAGCATCAACTTTTCCTGCTTTTTCTTCTAACCAAGCATTAAATTTCTCTTCTGCTTGCTCTTCAGTTAAAGCACCTTTTCTAACTCCACCAGCTAAATGGTTTTTAAGTAAAGCTCCTTTGTAAGATAAAATAGCTCTAGCTGTGTCAGTTGGTTGTGCACCATTCTGTAACCATTTTACTGCACCATCAACATCTAAATCGATAGTTGCTGGGTTAGTGTTTGGATTGTAAGCACCTATTTTTTCTAAGTATTTACCATCTCTTTTTGCTCTAGCATCTGCTGCTACGATCCAGTAGTAAGGTTTCCCTTTCTTACCGTGTCTTTGTAATCTAATTTTTACTGGCATAAAAAATTAATTTGTGAGGTTCTCGACCTCTGTTATTAATAAGTCCGCAAAGATACTATATTTTTTTAAACCGATACTTTAAATTTCAATTATTTATAATGAAAAATTATTCTATTTTTGAAGGATAGTATGTCTAAATTATTATTAGGCACATATAACATCAATAATTTATCAAAGATTTAAGAATGAGAAAAGTAATTGCATTAGCCATAACGGTTTTATTAATGTTTAGTTGTAGCGAAGAAAATGAGTTTAAAATAACCACATTTCAAGCCCAAAGAGAAGGCGATGGTGTTTTGTTTAATGCAAATATTTACTCAGCTCAGGTAGATGAGAATGGTGTTATTACTATAGAAGGATCTACATCCTTAGAAACAATTACGTTAGTAGCCTATCCGCAAGATGCTACTAGCTGTACAGGAGCTATTAGTGTAGGTCAAGGATCATGTTACGATATGCAATACAATGCTTCTTTTGCTAATTTTATAGATGAAAATAACGTATTATGGTCAACAAATAAAATTCCAGATGAAAGCATACAAGTATATCGTCCAGATGGAATGATAAGTATTACTGCCGGTAGCTTGGAAGAAGGTACGCTTTCAGGAAGATTTTATTTTAATGCATTTAATCCAACAGGTCTAAATTCTGTAGGATTTTCAGAAGGTGTTTTTAATAATATACCTTTTACGACAGGACCTACAACTAATTATTTTACTTGTGTAGATGCAGAAGAACAAGTGCAACAGGCAATGATAGCGTATAATAACGCAGATTTAATGGAAAGCGCTGTTTTTGAACAATTATGTAATGCATATGTAAATGCATTGTATACTCAAATAGAATTTTGTGGAGACGTAAACGGGACGATACAAGAAACAATTGATCAACTAACAGTAAATAATTGTCAATTAACTTGTGAGCAAATAAGTGATAATACAGCAACAGCACAATCAGATTATAATAATGCTACTTTAGGTAATACTATTGATATGTGTACAAGATATATCCAATACCTAAACGAGCAAATTGATACTTGCGGAGATCCAAACGGAGATTTACAAGCAGCTATAGATAGCTTAGATTGCGGTGATGATGATGGAGATGGTGTTCCAAACTCAATTGAAGACCTTAATAATAATGGAGATTTAACAGATGATGATACAGATGGAGATTTAAATGCAGATTATTTAGATGAAGACGATGATGATGACGGTATATTAACAAACGACGAGTTAAACCTTGATGCAGATGGTAACGCCGCAGATACAGATATGGATGGAATACCAGATTATTTAGATTTAGATGAAGATAATGATGGTATTTTAACAGCAGACGAAGATATCAACGCAGACGGTAACCCGTTAAACGATGATACAGATGGAGATGGTATACCTAATTACCTAGACCAGGATGATGATGGCGATGGTGTTTTTACTGTTTATGAAGGAATGATTGATACAGATAACGACGGAACACCTAATTACTTAGATAATGATGATGACGGAGATACCATATTAACTATTTATGAGTTTATAGATGATGATGGAGATGGTAATCCTGTAGATTCTCAAGATTTTGATTCAGATGGTATGGATGATTATTTGGATAATGATGATGATAATGATGGTGTGCCAACAGCAGACGAGAATCCAGATCCAAACGGAGATGGTAACCCAGATGACGCACAAAACTCCGATGCCGATTCTGCACCAGATTATTTAGATGCAAATTAATAACATAATACACTTGCAAAAAAGGAGCTTTAATTAAAGCTCCTTTTTTGTTTATCTCTTTATCAATAAAAAAATGTATTTGGTCTAATATTAGCGCTGTTTAAGTGTCTTTTTTATTTAAAGTGAATTAAAATTATATTTTTGGTTTCTGTTTTTTTTAATCCATTATTAATGAAAAAGATATCCTTATTATTTTTGCTATTAACAACAATTTTATCATGTGGAGATGATTTAGAGTTTAATACTCCATCATTTCAATCTTATAAAAATGAAATTGTATGGAATGCAGAAGATTTTAGAGCTAATGTAGATGCGTTTGGGTTTTTAAATATAACAGGAACAAATGGAGAAGAAACAATTACACTATCAACAGCTGGATCAAGCGTTGGTGTATATAACTTGGGTAATGTAGCATCAAAAGCAGTTTTTAATGACGATTTTGATACTGCATATTCTACAAACAGTGTTCCAGATCCAACCATTCAACTGTATCCATCAGAAGGTAAAATTGTCATTGAAGAATTTAATATAGTAGAAAAAACAGTGTCAGGTACATTTTACTTTCATGCATTTGATAGCACAGGATTAAATAGTGTTGTGATAAACCGTGGTTACTTTTATAATGTTCCAATAATATCAATAGCTACTTTAAACGATGGTCAACAATCTATAGCTTGTCAATTAGCTCAAGCTACTACACAAACAACATTGACAAACTTAAATGCTGTAGACCCAAACGGACCACAATATCCTCAGTTTTGTAGTTCTTATAAGATAGCGCTACAAAACCAAATCAACTTATGTGGTGATGATGGTACACTTCAAAATATAGTAAATAATTTAGGAGATTGCCTAAACTAAAAAACGATTGTTAATAAATCTTAAGGCAATCACAAACCTTGTTAAACCCTTGGTATGCTTAGTAATTCATTATATCTTTATAAATGAAGATGCGAAACAATACACATCTATAAATAATTTATTGAAATTTAAAATGAAAAGATATAATGAGTTATAGTGAAGAAATTTCAGAAAAATTAAACGAATTATTAGTAAAAAACTATGATGCCGAAAAAGGGTATTTAAACGCAATGTCTAATGTAGACGACAAAAATTTAAAAATCTTCTTTAAGAGAAGAGCATCAGAAAGAAGCCAATTTGCTAAAGAATTAAGAACAGAGATTTTAAGATATGGCGAGGTACCAGAAGATTCGGGCACATTTAAAGGGACTGTACATAGAAATTGGATGAGTTTAAAATCAGCATTATCTTCTAATAACGAAGAAAAAATATTAGAAGAAGCCATTAGAGGTGAAGAAGCTAGTTTAGAAGAGTATGATAAATTAATGAAAGAAAATAACTTGCCACCAACAATTGACGAGCTAATTTTTAGACATCGCAACTCTATACAAGCAGCAATTAATACAGAAAAAGTACATGAAGAGCTAGTTTCATAACACTTAAATGCTTAACATAAAATCAAAAAATCCAGTATAATCATACTGGATTTTTTTGTGTATAATTGTTTATAACTTCACTTTAAAAAAGAGAAATTTCTACGTACATTTATAAGCTCTAAAATTTTCTAGAAAACATCTAAAAATACCTTAATGTACTTAATATTTGATACAGAAACTACCGGATTACCAAAACGTTGGGATGCACCAATTACAGATGTAGATAATTGGCCTAGATGCATCCAAATAGCATGGCAATTACATGACGAGATGGGTAACTGTATTGATCATCAAGATTATTTAGTTAAACCTGATGGGTTTGATATTCCGTATGATGCCGAGCGTATACATGGTATTTCAACAGAGTTGGCTCAACAGCAAGGTGTTCCTTTAGTAGAAGTTTTAGAAAAATTTAATGAAGCTTTAAGTAAAACAAAATTTGTTGTCGGTCAAAATGTAGGTTTTGATTTAAATATTATGGGAGCAGAATTTGTCCGCGAAAGCGTAGATAATCCTCTGCAAGAGTTACCAGTTTTAGATACATGTACAGAGTCAACAGCACAACTTTGCCAAATACCTGGCGGACGTGGTGGTAAATTTAAATTACCAACTTTAACCGAGTTACATCAATTTTTATTTAATCAACCATTTGCCGAAGCGCATAACGCAACAGCAGACGTAGAGGCTACAACGCGTTGTTTTTTAGAGCTTGTTAGACGCAAAGAATACACAAAAGAACAATTAGACGTTCAACCAGATTATTTTGAGCGTTTCAATAAAGAAAACCCGCAACCTATTCAGCTTATAGGATTAAAACACTTAAATCTTAAAAGAGAAAGTGATAAAATCCGTGAGCAATTAAAAAAGCAGGAATCTAGCGGAATTTCTTCAGCAGAAATAAAAGAAAACATTGAAGATCTTAAATCTGTAGACTTTGCACACTTGCATAATCACTCTCAATTTTCGATACTTCAATCAACAATAAGTATTTCAGATTTAGTTAACCTAACTGCAGAACATAAAATGCCTGCAGTTGCACTTACAGATCATGCAAATATGATGGGTGCATTCCATTTTGTTAAAGCTGTAAATGGACATAATAAATCTGTAAAAGCAAAAAATGAAGAAGCAGCACTACAAGGTAAACCACCAGTAGCAAATCAAATTAAAGCAATTGTCGGTTGCGAGTTTTTTGTTTGCGAAGATCACACAGATAAAACAAGAAAAGATAACGGTTACCAAATAGTACTGCTTGCAAAAAATAAAAAAGGATATCATAACCTTGCAAAACTTTCGTCCCACGCGTTTGTAGATGGATTTTATTATGTACCGCGTATTGATAAAAAATTAATAGAACAATACAAAGAAGACGTTATTTGTTTAACAGGAAACCTTTACGGTGAAGTGCCAAGTAAAGTCTTAAATGTAGGTGAAGCACAAGCTGAAGAAGCTTTACTATGGTGGAAAGAAACATTTCAAGACGACTTGTATATCGAGTTAATGCGACATGGTCAAGAAGACGAAAACCGTGTTAATCAAACGCTAATCGAGTTTTCTAAAAAACATGATATAAAATTACTAGCCACTAATAATACCTACTACGGTAAAAAAGACGATGCTAATGCGCATGATATTTTATTATGTGTGAAAGATGGCGAAAAGCAATCAACACCGATAGGACGTGGTCGTGGTTATCGTTATGGATTACCAAATCAAGAATATTATTTTAAGTCTGCAGACGAAATGAAGGAGTTATTTAAAGATATTCCTGAGGCGATAAGTAATATTCAAGAAGTTGTAGATAAAATAGAACCTTTTGAGTTAGCAAGAGATGTCTTGTTACCAGCATTTAATATTCCAGAAGAATTTAAACATCCAGAAGATGAAGTTGATGGTGGAAAAAGAGGTGAAAACGCTTATTTAAAACACTTAACATACGAAGGAGCAAAAAAGCGTTATGGCGAAATCACAGACGATATCAAGGAACGTCTAGATTTTGAGCTTGAAGTAATTGAAAATACAGGTTATCCAGGATATTTCTTAATTGTAGAAGATTTTATTCGTGAAGCGAGAAATATGGATGTATCTGTTGGTCCAGGTCGTGGTAGTGCAGCAGGATCCGTTGTTGCATACTGTTTGTGGATTACCAATATAGACCCAATACAGTACAATCTACTTTTTGAGCGTTTTCTTAATCCAGATCGTATTAGTATGCCAGATATTGATATCGATTTTGATGACGAAGGAAGAAGCCGAGTAATGGATTACGTTATCGATAAATATGGAGCAAATCAAGTAGCACAAATTATTACTTACGGTACTATGGCGGCAAAAAGTAGTATTCGTGATACAGCTCGTGTACTAGATTTACCACTTTTTGATGCAGATAGAATTGCAAAACTAATCCCAAATATGTCTAAACTAAACAAGATTTTTGGTTTAGATGAAAAACAATTGGGACAAAAATTCAGGTCTGAAGATTTAGAAAAAATAAACCAACTTTTAAATATTTCTGAAGGATCAGATCTTGAAGCCGAAACTGTAAATACAGCAAGAGCGTTAGAAGGATCTGTAAGAAATACAGGTATACATGCATGTGGTGTAATTATTACACCAGACGATATTACCAAGTTTGTACCAGTATCTACAGCAAAAGATTCAGATTTATACGTTACACAATTTGATAACTCGGTTGTAGAAAGTGCAGGACTATTAAAAATGGACTTTTTAGGGTTAAAAACATTAACGCTAATTAAGGATACAGTAAAAATTGTTAAGGCAAAACATAATATTCAGTTAGATCCAGAAAGTTTTCCTTTAGACGACGAAAAAACTTTCGCATTATTCCAAAGAGGAGAAACAGTAGGAGTATTTCAATATGAATCTCCTGGAATGCAAAAACATTTAAAAGATCTTAAACCAACGGTTTTTGACGATTTAATTGCAATGAATGCATTATATCGTCCAGGACCAATGGAATATATACCAAGTTTCGTAAGAAGAAAACACGGTGACGAAGATATCGAGTATGACTTGCCAGCAATGGAAGAATACTTAAAAGAAACTTACGGGATTACAGTTTACCAAGAGCAAGTAATGTTACTGTCGCAAAAGCTAGCTAATTTTACAAAAGGTGAAGCCGATGTCCTTCGTAAAGCAATGGGTAAAAAGCAAATTGCGGTACTAGATAAGATGAAACCTAAGTTTATCGAACAAGCAAGCGCTAATGGTCATGATGCTAAAAAACTTGAAAAAATCTGGAAAGACTGGGAAGCATTTGCAAGTTATGCCTTCAATAAATCTCACTCTACGTGTTATGCTTGGATTGCTTATCAAACGGCGTATTTAAAAGCGCATTATCCTGCAGAATATATGGCTGCAGTACTGTCCAATAACATGAACGATATCAAGCAAGTTACTTTCTTTATGGAAGAATGTAAACGAATGAAATTACAAGTTTTAGGACCAGACGTAAACGAATCGTTTTATAAATTCTCGGTAAACAAAGATAATGCGGTACGTTTTGGTATGGGAGCAATTAAAGGTGTTGGTCACGGAGCAGTAAAAACGATTGTAGAAAATAGAAAGGAAGACGGACCATACACATCAATTTTTGATTTAGCAAAGCGTATTGATTTAAGAGCAGCTAACAAAAAAGCGTTTGAAAATTTAGCATTAGCAGGTGGGTTTGATGAGTTAGGAAATACACACAGAGCACAATATTTTTATAAAGATGGTGGTGATTTAACCTTTTTAGAAAAAGCTATAAAATATGGTGCAAAGCATCAAGAAAACGAAAATTCTGCTCAAGTAAGTCTTTTTGGAGGTGAAAGTGAAGTCCAAATTGAAGAACCAACAATTCCTGAATGTGAAACTTGGGGCACCATGGAAAAGTTAGCTAAAGAAAGAGAAGTAGTAGGAGTTTATATCTCTGGGCATCCACTAGATGATTTTAAAATAGAAATGAAAACCTTCTGTAATGCTAATTTATCGGTATTTAACGATCTTGAAAAATATGTAAATAGAGAAATGACTTTTGGAGGAGTTGTTACAGATGTGCAACACCGTGTAAGTAAACAAGGTAAAGGTTGGGCATTATTTACTGTAGAAGATTATACAGATACTTACGAGTTCAGAATATTTGGTGAGGAATATTTAAAATTTAGACATTTTTTACTACAAAATAATTTTGTTTATGTCAAGGTATTTGTACGAGAAGGTTGGGTAAACAAAGATACAGGTAAAAAAAGTGATCCTAGGCTTCAATTTAATAACTTTCAATTATTACAAGATGTTTTAGAAAGTTATGCTAAAAAGCTTTCAATTCAATTAAATATAAAAGATTTAGATGTAGAAAAAATACAACGTTTAAAGGACTTGATTAATCTTCATCCAGGTAATCAAGCTTTAAATTTTGTTGTTTACGATAACAGGGATCAAGTAAAATTGAATATGTCTAGCCGAAAACAAAAAGTGAAAGTAAGTCAAGAGCTTTTAGATCAATTAGAAATTGAACAAGTGTATTTTAAATTAAATTAACAACATAACTCAAACCAATACAGTAATAATCAAAACAAATTGTTATGCTGTAAGGTTTAGTAATTTTTTTGACTAATATTGCATATTAACACGTATTAAAAACACAATTAAATTATATTATTATGGCATTAGAAATTACAGATGCAACTTTTGAAGAGCAAGTATTAAACAGCGACAAGCCAGTAATGGTAGACTTTTGGGCTGCTTGGTGTGGACCATGTCGTATGGTTGGACCAATTATTGACGAATTAAGTACAGAATACGAAGGTAAAGCTGTTGTGGGTAAAGTAGATGTAGATGCAAATCAAGAGTTTGCAGCAAAATATGGAGTACGTAACATTCCAACAGTATTAGTATTTCAAAATGGAGAAGTAGTTGGACGTCAGGTTGGTGTAGCGCCTAAAAATGCTTACGCAGAAGCATTAGACTCTTTATTATAATCCAAATTATAAATAAATTAAAATGAAAGGTTTGTCTTAATGGCAAACCTTTTTTTATTTTAGATGAAATTTAAAAATCATGAAATTACAAAACGAACTAAATAAAGCAGGCGGATTTAAAAACCTTGAACATCTAGCAAAACAAGTAGTAGAAGGTTTTATATCTGGTATGCATAAAAGTCCGTTTCATGGTTTTTCTGCAGAATTTGCAGAACATAAAATATACAATCAAGGAGAAAGCACTAAGCATATTGATTGGAAACTGTTTGCAAAAACAGACAAGTTATACACAAAACGTTTTGATGACGAAACTAACCTAAGATGTCACATAATATTAGATAACAGTAGTTCAATGCATTATCCAATCCTATCTAATTTTTCGATTAATAAATTAAATAAAATTGCATTTTCAGCTTTAGCAAGCGCATCATTAATGCATATTTTAAAACGACAAAGAGATGCTGTAGGATTAAGTATTTATAGTGACGGTTATGATTTTTATGCACCAGAAAAAGGAAGTGAAAGGCATCATCAAATGTTAATACACCAACTTGAAAAGACTACAGAAAAAAAACAAAAAAATAAGCAAACAGAAACATTTACACTTCTTCATCAAATAGCAGAAAAAATACATAGAAGATCCTTAATATTTCTTTTTACAGATATGTTTCAAACAAAAACTAATGAACAGAAGTTATTTGAAGCGCTTAGGCATTTAAAACACAATAAGCATGAAGTAGTACTTTTTCACGTTTTTGATAGTGAAAAAGAACTAATTTTTAATTTTGATAATAAACCAAAACGTTTTATTGATGTAGAAACAGGTCAATATATTAACTTATATGCTGATTCTGTTAAAGAAAATTATAATAAAATAGTAGAAGAGTATTTCAAACAATTAAAATTAAAGTGTTTGCAGTATAAAATTAAATATGTGCAATCTGATGTAAATCAAGGTTTTAATGACGTTTTAACAACTTACATGATCGAAAGGCAAAAATTTATTTAAAAAAAACACGAAAAATATTTGAGAAATTAAAATAGCAGTGTATATTTGCCCTCGCAATAAAGCAACGGTCTGGTAGTTCAGCTGGTTAGAATATCTGCCTGTCACGCAGGGGGTCGCGGGTTCGAATCCCGTCCAGACCGCAAAAATTGTTAAAGCTCCGAGAAATTGGAGCTTTTTTTGGCAATAAAATTTAGTTGTGTTGTTTGACAGATGTTGATGTCTGTCAATGGTTTAAGTAGTTAAACCAATGGAAAGCTTTCCTTTTTTCTGTTTTGTTTCAGAAATTAGGGATGCTTTTTTGTTTAAGGACACTTTATCCTTCATTTTAAACACTTTATCGATTTTTTTACTTAATTTAGTCTTCTAATTTTACTTTCGTAGATATTTATAAGTGTCCCTAAATCAATATACTACGCTTATAGTATTAATTATCCATTTTAAAAAGTACAATATCCCTCATTGTATGTAATTTCTTGTTAATTCAATTTTAATGATTGAACAAGTACACTTTTGCTTAAACAAAACAATATAAATTTTAAAATAATAATTAATATGAAATCCCTTAAAATCACATTTCTAGCAATTTTCTCAACTATCTTATTAACTGGATTAATTTCAGCTAATACATCTTCTTCTTCTAAAAACTCTAACAAGGAAGTCAAAGAGATACAGGTAGATTTAATCTCTATGACAGATAAAAAAGTGTCAAAAGTACCAACGCAAGGTTAATTAATAATTCACAAAAAAAATATATACAATGAAATCCCTTAAAATCACACTAATAGCAATCGCATCAATCGCCATATTAACCGGAGTATCATCAATAGAAACAGAAACAGTTACTAAAGAAGATAACAAAGAAGTAAAAGAGGTACAAGTAGATTTAATCTCTATGACAGATAAAAAAGTATCAAAAGTACCAACGCAAGGTTAATTAATAATTCACAAAAAATATACACAATGAAATCCCTAAAAATCACACTAATAGCAATCGCATCAATCGCCATATTAACCGGAGTATCATCAATAGATACAGAAACTGTTACTAAAGAAAATAACAAAGAAGCAAAAGAGGTACAAGTA
>Ga0256829_1001102_pt1 | contig 23281 bp, 26 predicted proteins | sample 131447metaG_FD_185979 | JGI IMG/M metagenome (GOLD analysis project Ga0256829, IMG submission 185979) | Hydrothermal vent microbial communities from Lau Basin, Pacific Ocean - 131-447 | ecosystem: Environmental > Aquatic > Marine > Hydrothermal vents | place: Pacific Ocean: Lau Basin | collected...
ATCCATTGAGCATAAGCTAATTTACGAAATTCTAATTCTAATGCACCATCTTTTGCATAAATAATTAATAAAAATAACCAGCCCACCATCAATACAATCCACGATACCGATAACATGACCCAAGCACCATGCCCGCCTACCAACAGAACCCATACCAGCATAGCAACCAAGCCATAAGCTGTGCGGTGTTCAATATCAACCATTTGTAACAACTCCACCGTTGCTGCCACAACAATCAAACCCAATACAATATCAAACCAAAACGGTGGCAAATAAAACAACCAGCCTACTGCGCCTGCAAATAAAATACTGGCAGTGATAATACGCAAAGTTAATTCATTCATCTTCTATTTCACCCTGCAACTGTTCACTTGTTTTGCCAAACCGCCGCTCACGCCCTGCATAATCATCCAAGGCGGCATGGAAATCAGATTTATTATATTCAGGCCAAAGTCGATCCGTAAAATACAGCTCGGCGTAAGCAGCATCCCAAAGGTGAAAATTGGATATGCGTCGCTCACCACCTGTGCGAATTAACAAATCAACAGGTAAAATATGATCTCTACCCAACAATGAACGAAAGCTTTCTTCATTGAGCCCTTTTAACGCTTCAACCTTAGTTATTTCACTATCAAAAGATGCACAGAACTGTTTCACACCTTCAAGAATTTCTTGGTGCCCACCATAATTTAGACATAAAATAACATCAATATTGGTATTTTTTTCAGTCGCCTTACATGTTTTATCCAAAGCTTTACGAGCAATCCAAGGTAATTTAGAAATATCGCCTAAAGTTAAAAGACGTGCACCACGCTCATTCATACGTTTTATTTCTAAAGGTAATAATGTTGCCATTAAAGTCATCAATGCATTAATTTCTATTTTAGGGCGTTTCCAGTTCTCAGTTGAAAAAGCATACAAAGAGACTTGTTTTACACCTGCATCGGCAGCCCATTCAATCACATCACGTACACGCCCTGCACCTTTTCGATGACCTTCCACACGCGACAAACCCTGAGCTTTCGCCCAACGACCATTGCCATCCATAATAATGGCAACATGTTGAGGCAAAGCATTGCCCCGCTCTGTCATGGATAGAGCCATTAAACAGTTAAAATATCTTTTTCTTTATGTTCCACAACTGCATCGACTTCTGCAATGAAACGATCTGTAATCTTTTGAACTTTATCTTGCATGCGCTTGATTTCATCTTCAGAGAGAGAATCTTCTTTACCTTGTTTTTTCACAGTATCATTACTATCACGGCGAATATTACGCACAGAAACCTTGGCTTTTTCACCAACATGCTTAACTTGTTTAACCAAATCTTTACGGCGATCTTCCGTAAGTTCTGGCAAAATAATACGAATCACTTCACCATCATTACTTGGATTCAAACCAAGATCCGATGCTAAAATCGCTTTTTCTAGATCAGCCAAGGCTGTTTTTTCCCAAGGTGCAATGAGCAGCATACGCGGCTCTGGCACGCTGATATTACCAATCTGGCTCACAGGCACATCGGAGCCATAATACGATACACGTACATGATCCAGCAATGCCGCATTGGCACGCCCTGTACGAATCGTCGCCAATTCCGATTTTAATGAAGCGATTGTTTTTTCCATACGAGTTTCAATAGCAGCAAACATCATTACCCCTCTTTAACCAGCGTACCCACAGCCTCACCAGCAACAGCTTTGAGCATTTCTCCAGATTTTGTTACATTAAATACTACAATCGGCATATCATTATCACGACACAAAGATAATGCCGTCGCATCCATCACACCCAGTTGCTTCGTTAAGGCTTCTGTGAAGGTCACAGTATCATAACGTACCGCATCAGGATCTTTCATTGGATCCGCCGAATATACACCGCTTACCTTGGTTCCTTTCAACACCACATCAGCCTGAATTTCCATCGCACGCAGACTTGCCGCAGTATCAGTTGTAAAATAAGGGTTTCCTGTTCCTGCAGCAAAAATAAGAATACGACCTTTTTCCAAATGGCGTACCGCACGACGACGAATATAAGGCTCTGCGACTTCTTTAATATGCAACGCTGAAATCACGCGCACATCGGCACCTTGCCTTTCTAGCGCATCCTGTAAACCAATGGCATTCATCACTGTTGCCATCATGCCCATATAATCCGCACTGGCACGATCCATTCCTGAAGCCGTACCCATATTACCACGAAAAATATTTCCGCCGCCAATCACGATTGCTAATTCGATTCCACTACTGGATACTTCAATCAGTTCCGCAGCCAAACGATTGATTGTATCAGGTTCAATGCCATAGGCACCTTCACCCATTAACACTTCACCAGAAAGCTTCAACAACACACGTTTATATTTATTTTCATTTGGCATTGCTGAAACCCCTCTGGCGATTTGTGTCACTTAATAATCCCTCTTATCCGTTAACCTGTGCAGCAACTTCGGCAGCAAAATCAGCCTCTTCTTTTTCAATACCTTCACCCAAACCAAAACGAACCATACCAATAAGTTCTGCATCAGCTTGAACAGCCTTGATTGCCTTACCAACAGTTGTATCAGAATCCATTACAAATTCTTGATCCAGCAAGCAGTTTTCAGAGTAAAATTTATTCATCTGACCCGTTACAATTTTCTCAACGATAGCAGCAGGCTTGCCGCTTGCTAAAGCACGCTCAGTTAATACTTTGCGTTCACGTTCAATTGCATCTTCAGTCACTTCATCACGTGAAACAAACTGCGGGTTAACCGCAGCTACATGCATGGCAACACCACGTGCAACTTCTTTCAATGCATCACTGCTTTCGCCTTTAACAGCAACCAAAACACCAATTTTTCCTGCACCATGAATATAAGATGCTGTTGCACCTTCACTTTCAAGCACTGCAAAACGGCGAATACTCATATTCTCACCAATGGTTGCAATCAATTGCGACAATGCTTGCTCAACATTCAAATCACCATCAAATGGCAATGCTTTCAAGGCATCTACATCGACAGGACGTTTATCCAAAATCAAAGCATTCAAGGCATCAACAAAAGCCACAAATTGATCATTCTTACTTACAAAGTCAGTCTCTGCATTCACTTCCAACACAACAGAAGCATTGCCCTGTGTAGCCGTTGCAACAACACCTTCTGCCGCTACACGACCAGCTTTCTTAGAAGCAGCCGACAAACCTTTCTTACGCAAGAAATCAACAGCAGCATCGTGGTTGCCATCAACCTCACCCAATGCTTTTTTACAATCCATCATACCAGCGCCAGTTTCTTCGCGCAGTTTTTTTACATCAGCAGCCGTAATCTTGGCCATGACCTATCCTCCAATTCCAATATCGTTCTAGTTTTCTAATATTCAAAAATAAAGGGGCAGCATAAGCCACCCCTATTCAAATTAAGCAGCTTCACCCGTAGTGGTTTCAGCAGCAGCTTCCGTTGCCTCTGCTTCTTCAGCAGCATGCGTCATAGCTTCAACAATATCTTCGCCATCTTCAGCATTTTCAATTTTGAATGCTTCTGCGCCATCAATAATAGCATCGGCAGTTTTAGCACAAAACAAACGCACAGCACGAATTGCATCGTCATTACCTGGAATAATATAATCAATCGCACTTGGATCACAGTTGGTATCAACAACAGCTACAACAGGAATACCCAAAATTTTAGCTTCTTTTACAGCCAACTCTTCTTTACGAACATCCATCACAAACAAGCAGTCAGGAAGATTCAACATATCCTTGATACCGCCCAATGAACGCTCCAATTTATCCAAAGCACGTTGCTTTTGTAGTGCTTCTTTTTTGGTTAGCATTTCAAACACGCCTTCTTCTTTCTGACGCTGCAAATCTTTCATTTTACGAACAGACTGTTGCACAGTTTGGAAGTTGGTTAAGGTACCACCCAACCAACGATGATTTACAAAATATTGACCAGCACGCAATGATTCTTCTTTAATCGCTTCACGAGCTTGACGCTTTGTTCCTACAAACAAAACTTGACCACCCGCAGCTGCCAACTCACGCATAAATGAATATGCTTCATTTGCCATACGCAATGTTTTCTGCAAATCAACGATGTGAATGCCATTACGTTGTCCAAAGATATAGGGAGCCATTTTCGGGTTCCAGCGACGGGTCTGATGACCAAAGTGAACACCTGCTTCTAGCAGCTGTTTCATAGTATATTGAGACATAAAGTCCTCCAGTTGTTAATCCTCCACCACCCAAAACTTGTTTATTTTAAACATAAAACAACAAGCACAATGGAAGGGCAGTGTGCGAAGTGTCGCGCTTTCTACCGACAATCGCCTTAACACGCAAGATTTCTATGACAAAGCTCTGCAGTTAAAAACTTAGCGCAACTATTCAGCATGATTACGCATACCATGCAACTGTTCAGATTGCCGCTTATGATGCAGTAAAGACTGTTCCCACGCCTTCATCAGTAAACATTTCCAAAATAACGGCATGCGGCACGCGCCCATCAATAATATGCGCCCGACCTACACCGCTTTCGACAGCATCCAAACAACAATTCACCTTGGGAATCATACCACCAGAAATCACACCATCCGCCATCCATTCACGGGCTTTTTCAGCTGTAAAACTTGAGCAAAGCTGCTTATCAGCATCCAATACGCCCGCCACATCGGTTAACAAAATAAGCTTTTCTGCTCCCAATGCTTCTGCAATGGCACCCGCTACCAAATCAGCATTGATATTATAACTTTGCCCTTCCGATTTATGATAACCCACTGGCGCAATCACAGGTACAAAACGATCCTGCTCCAAAAGATTTAAAATTCCCGTATGAATCTTATGCACCTGACCAACATGCCCTAAATCAATAATTTCAGGCACATCCAACTCTGGTGCATCTTTTTCCATATGCATTTTCCGCGCACAAATCAATCCGCCATCCTTACCAGAAAGCCCCACAGCCTTGCCACCAGCACGGTTAATATTGGCAACAATTTCCTTATTTACACGCCCCGCCAAGACCATTTCAACCACATCCATAGTCTCGCTATCAGTCACCCGCATACCATTCACAAATTCAGCTTCCTTGCCCACTTGCGCCAATACCTGACCAATTTGCGGGCCTCCACCATGCACAACCACAGGATTAATACCTACCTGCTTAAGCAGGGTAATATCCATCGCAAAACTAGCTTTCAAACTCTCTTCAACCATGGCATTGCCGCCATATTTAATCACAATGGTCTGACCTGAAAAACGCTGTAAATATGGCAGTGCCTCAATCAGCGTATCAGCACGAGAAGTTGCATGTTTCACGCTGCTGCATCACCCTTTGATGCTTCTTTCGGCTCGCAATCAAGCACCATTTGCCACATCAACATAACACCAGCAACTGCCAACGCCACACCCAGACTCAAAGCTGTATAAGCATCATCTGGGTTTGCCAACTGCTGCCCTAAAGGGATAAAAACCAATAGTGCTGGTAAGACCAAAGCCACCCGCGTCCAGCGAACATCTTGCTTCAATAGAACACATGTCGCACCTGGCACCGACATCAAAGCAAATAAAGTCATTGCTATCCAGTGATTTTCTAGATCAACCGATGTTAAACGCCCCCAAACACCAAGCTCTGATGCTGCATCCAAACGCACTTCCAGCATCGCTGCAAAAAACAACAAGCCAACACCCGACAGCACCCAAAGCAACCAACCCAACCAACGACGCTCACGCACCAAGTGATTCACCCATACACCATTACCAATCACATACATCACGCCTGCAAAAAACATCCCCCAAGGGGCAAACTCAAACTGCGTCATTCAAACTCTCCTTCATAACATTCAATAAAGCGAACCATAACGATTAAAAAACAAATTAACCACCAACACATCAAGCATTTCAATCACTTTCGCACCTTCTTACTTTGCTTATGCCTATTTTTTAATCTTTCAGGGTCTATTTTTTACTCACGTATGCAAGGTTTCCCCATCATCAAGAAGCAAAATAAGTATAAATAAATTATATTTTTTATTATATTTCCATAAGTTACCTAAAATAAACAAATAATACAGGCATCTGGCATGCAGTTTGTTTATATAAGCACATTGTCCATATTTGGATATACACACAATTCAACAAAGGAGGAATATTCTTGTGAACAAGACTATTCGTTACACACTCACTATATTAATGGGATTAGGTTTCACCACCGCTGTAACACCAGCACAAGCCAGTGACTTGGAAGTATCTGGCGATATGGGCGTTGTTAGTCAATATGTTTGGCGTGGCGTGACACAAACAAATGGTAAAACTGCCGTACAAGGGGATTTAGGCGCGAGCATTTCTGGTCTATCAGCATCAGTATGGTTCTCCAATGCTTATCCATCTCCCGCCCCTCAATTTAACAACCGTGATGTTGTTGAGTTTGACTGGACACTTGATTATTCAAATAGCTTTGGTGACAGTGGCGTTGGCTATTCTGTAGGTGCTATTGGTTATACATACCTTTATGACTCTGCTTCTAACTTCCCAGAAATTTATGCTGGTTTATCATATGGTCCCGTATCCGTAACAGCTTATTATAATGTTAAAGACAGCTTCAACAACGCTTACCTGAGAGGCGATACTTGGGTAGATATTGGTCTATCAACTTCTATCCAAAGCTTTGATATTTCAGGAACTATCTCTTACGCTAATTGGAAAAAGGATGCCGTTAACCGCGCTACTACAAGCTTATTCAAAAATGGTTTTAACTTGTTAACCCTAGGCGTTAGTAAAGATATTGAAGTTGCTGGCATCACAGTAACACCTTCTCTTACTGCAACACTACCAGTGATTGGTAAAGACGCTGCTGGAAATCGCTCAATTTACGGTGCCACTACAAAAAGTGAAGTCGTTGCTGGATTGAACTTCGCATATTAATTGTTTTAATCGGAGGGAACGTAAAAACATCACGCCCCTCCTTTTTCACCAACCTTCAAAAACAACAGATAAACATTATTTCATAAAGGGGGAAAATCATGAAAATGATTACTGCAATCATCAAACCGTTCAAACTTGATGATGTTAAAGATGCACTCGCTGATGCTGGCATTACTGGCCTAACGATCACTGAAGTGCGCGGCTACGGTCGTCAAAAAGGACATACTGAATTGTATCGCGGGGCTGAATACAATGTTGATTTTGTACCTAAAACTGAAATAAAAACAGCTGTTCCAGCTGAGCAGGTTGATACTGTGGTTGAAACCATCGTAAAAGCTGCCCGCACTGACAAAGTCGGTGACGGTAAAATTTTTGTAACCAATGTTGACCGTGTTATTCGCATCCGTACAGGTGAAGAAGACACGGACGCATTATCTTAAAGGGAGATAAACATGGAACAAGTTACAGGGGATATTCTCCAAGTTAAATATGCACTTGATACTTTTTACTTTTTGGTAATGGGTGCGTTTGTTATGTGGATGGCTGCAGGCTTCTCAATGCTTGAAGCTGGTCTTGTCCGCTCTAAGAATACTGCCGAAATTCTCACCAAGAATATCGTGCTTTATTCTATTGCATCCATTATGTATATGGTTGTTGGTTATAATATCATGTACGGTGATGCTATTTCTTCTATCATTCCTGGCATTAGTTTTGGTTTGGGTGGTGATAATGCTGCTGCAGCTGTATTAGCTGGCGGCGAAGATGCACCTTATTACTCCAACTTGTCAGATTTCTTCTTTCAAGTTGTGTTCGTTGCAACAGCCATGTCGATTGTGTCAGGTGCTGTAGCTGAACGCATGAAACTATGGGCATTCTTTGCTTTTGCCATTGTTTTTACTGGTTTTATCTACCCAATCGAAGGCATGTGGAAATGGGGTGGTGGTTTCCTAGACGAAGCTGGCTTCCTTGATTTCGCTGGTTCTGGCGTAGTTCATATGGCTGGTGCCGCTGCTGCTTTGGCAGGTGTTATCTTGCTTGGCGCACGTAAAGGCAAGTATGGGAAAGATGGTTCTGTACATGCAATTCCTGGTGCCAACTTACCATTAGCAACCTTAGGTACATTCATATTGTGGATGGGCTGGTTTGGTTTCAATGGTGGCTCTGAACTCATCGTTTCCAATGTGGACGAAGCCAATGCCGTCGCAATGGTTTTTGTAAACACCAATATGGCTGCGGCTGGCGGTTGTGTAGCAGCACTTCTTATCGCTCGCTTGTGGTTCGGAAAAGCTGATTTGACTATGGCATTGAATGGCGCACTGGCAGGTTTGGTTTCTATTACCGCTGAACCATTAACCCCATCACCTGAAATGGCAACATTGATTGGTGCGATTGGTGGTATCATCGTGGTTGTGTCTATTGTGATGATTGATAGCAAACTAAAACTTGATGACCCTGTTGGTGCAATTTCTGTGCATGGTGTCGTTGGTATTTGGGGCTTGTTGGCAGTATGTTTAACCAACCCTGATGCTGCTCTATCAACACAATTATTGGGCATTGGTGTTATCTTCGCTTGGGTATTTGCAGCCAGCTTTGTTGTGTGGATGATTATTAAAGCTGTATTTGGCATCCGCGTATCCGAAGAAGAAGAGTATGAAGGTTTGGATGTAGGCGAATGTGGTTTGGAAGCTTACCCAGAGTTTTCAACATCCAAAAAATAAGTTTCACAGTTCTGAAAATGCTTTTTTTTGTATCAGGTGGAAAGCCCATGCAAAGCTAACCTGACAAAAAATAGCTCAGAAAATCGAGAAGGAGGCAGCCAATCGCTGCCTCCTTTTTTGTGTCATATCTTTTCCCATTTAGACTTTCACATATTTATTGGGCATCCTCCCCCACTATCAAATCTGTTGGAGGGTGGGGTATATGAAAAAAATAACTGCTGTTATCAAGCCATTTAAACTCGATGATGTAAAAGATGCATTACTTGAAGCTGGAATAAACGGCATGACTATTTGCGAAGTTCGCGGTCATGGCCGTCAAAAAGGTCACACAGAATTATACCGTGGTGCTGAGTATAACGTGGATTTTGTGCCCAAAACTGAAATTTCAACCGTTGTTGAAACCAATCAAGTCGATATTGCTATTCAAGCTATTATTAGTGCTGCACGCACCGACAAAATTGGCGACGGTAAAATATTTGTTACAGACATTGAACGTGTCATCCGTATCCGTACAGGCGAAGAAGATTCTGACGCACTTTCATAAACATATTCAAATAAATTAGGAGTTTCAACAATGGACGTATTTTTTCTCACGATGGGTGCCGCTATGGTACTCGCTATGCATGCAGGTTTCGCATTTCTTGAAGTCGGCACAGTGCGTAAAAAGAATCAGGTGAATGCACTGGTTCGTGTAATTACGGATTTCGGTTTTTCAACCGTTGCCTATTTCTTTATTGGTTTCGCCGTAGCTTATGGCATCACCTTTTTTGCTCCAGTCTCTGAATTAAACAACATCGGCGGAGCTAGCAATGGCTACGAAATGGTGCATTTCTTTTTCTTACTCACTTTCGCAGCAGCGATTCCAGCCATTATTTCGGGTGGTGTTACTGAACGCATTCGCTTTTGGCCAAATGTATTGGCAACCATATTGATTGTAGCTTTCATTTACCCCTTCTTCGAAGGTATTATTTGGGCTGGAAACTATGGCTATCAAGCTTGGCTAAATGCCAACTTTGGTGCTGAATTTCATGATTTTGCAGGCTCAGTTGTGGTGCATAGCATGGGCGGTTTTCTAGCGCTAGGAGCTGTGTATGTATTGGGTGCACGCAAAGGTCGCTACAGTAAAGATGGGCGTATCAATGCTATTCTACCCTCCAACATCCCATATCTTGCATTGGGCTCTTGGATTCTATGCGTGGGCTGGTTCGGCTTTAATGTTATGAGTGCAGGCACTGCCAGTGGCGCATCTGGACTCGTAGCCATCAATTCACTGCTTGCCATGGTTGGCGGACTTATTGCTGCACTTGTAGCTGGCAAGAATGACCCTGGCTTTATTCATAATGGTGCTTTGGCAGGTCTTGTTGCCATCTGTGCAGGTTCAGACATTGTCCATCCTATTGGCGCGCTTGCTATTGGCATTGTTGCTGGTGCTGGTTTTGTTTTGGGTTTCCAGTTTGTTCAAAATAAAATGAAGCTTGATGATGTTCTCGGCGTGATTCCTTTGCATGGTGGCGCAGGTCTTTGGGGCGGCATTGCCGCAGGCATATTCGGCACAACAGCCATGGGTGGTGCGGGTGGTGTCACCTTTATGTCACAGCTTGTTGGCACACTCACAGGTGTCACAATTGCTATTATTGGTGGGTTTATTGTTTATGGCACAATCAAGGCAACCATCGGTCTTCGTTTATCTGAAGAAGATGAATTTTTAGGGGCTGATCTAGCTATTCACAAAGTCAGTGCAAATCCTGAAGAAGATATGGCATAAACTGAAGGAAACCTCGAAAACCTCGAACGAGTCAAACGACGCTTATTTTCGCTACAATCGTTTAAGTCCGACAGACTCCTGGGGGTGACAAGCACAAGTTTGGCGAAGTTTCGTTTTTTTTTCGAGCTCCCCTGAATATAGAACTGTAGCAAAATAAAAGAGGGCTGCGATATACATCGCAGCCCTCTTTTACATTTGTAACTATGCTGAATTATCAGTGAATATGTTTTTTGGCTTTCTCTAATCTTTCAACAGCTTCAGCCTTACGACCTTTTGAATACACTGGACGATCTTCAACATTAGGGAGATCAATCACCTTCTGCAAATATTCCGCTGCCTTTTTATATTTATGTTCTTCTAGCCAAAAATCACCACTAAAGTAGTTCGCATCCATATCATTCGGTGCCATCTCTAAAGCCTTGGCTAAATATTCTTCGGCTTTATCATCATCACCAAAGCCAATTGGCCAGCCTGGTGTCATATAATAAAAACTACCAAGTGAAGTATAAATCGAACCATTCAAAGCCTTGGAATTAATTTTCTCAGCCTTAAGCAACAAATCACGTGCTTCTTCCATCAAGCTCAATGCACCCAGACCACCCTTAGCTCCCGCATAGGTCGATTTAATAATTGCTTCCCAAATCAATGGTTCGGCCTGATTGTGATGCTCTTCACTCCATGCGTGCGCTTTCTTTGCCAAGGCTTCAAAAGCAGCTTCTTTAGCATCATCGTTCATTTCATAATTAATCTGTGCCCATTCATGCTGCAAACTTTTCAATTCTTCGGAATTTGCCAATTCACCAGCTTGTGCAATACCTACCCAACTCAATGCCGTTACAACAATGGCTGCATACATTTTATTCATATTACTCCCCTTTGTTTTTTAAAAATGTTTTTGCAATTTTGTTTTGTCCTGCCAGTGCCATATCCACCATACGTGGCAATAAGCCATTGATACGCACAAATAAAGACTCTGGAAAGCCAAAATAACAATCTTTTTTATCCGCTTCAATCGCCTGAATGATTTTTTCCACAATAGCATTGGGCTCATCCATATTCATACCCGTGGCTTCACCCATTTGCATGATAACATCATGGTTCATCGGCGTTTTTACAGCCCGTGGCGCGATATAAGCCACCTGAACACCCGTATCAGCGAGTTCACGACGTAACGCCTCTGAAAAACCACGTAAAGCAAATTTACTTGCAGAATAGGTTGTAAACCAAGCAAAACCAATGGAGCCAAAAACTGAACCTACATTAACAATTTTACCTGATTTTTGTGCCAAAAAGCTTGGCAACAGCGCACGTGTTAACAACATCGGGGCCAATACATTCACCCGCATCATCAACTCAATACGATGAGAATCTTCCTCTGCAAAAGAAGCAAAACTATTCAAGCCAGCTAAATTAATAAGCAAATCCACTTGTCCCAAATGTTTCTGACAAGTTTCTACAGCATTCGCACAACCTTCTGCCGAGGATAAATCAGCAGCAACAGGGTAAATATCGCCAGACAAATCATTAGCCAATGATTGCAAGGCATCTGCATTGGCATCCACCATGGCAAGCTTTGCACCACGTTTCACCAGTGCACGCGCCAGTATCGAGCCCATACCACCTGCTGCACCTGTCAAAATAATATGTTTATCTTTAAGGATCATCGAACGCTCCTAAGCCTGAATCACTGGTAATGCACGAAAAATATCACCATACAATTTATAAAACATCTTGGCGGCATGCAGTACAACCTGCTTATCTGCCTCATCTTCAAGCTTGTTCATCAAGCCTTCATAAAAATCCACATGCCCCACATCCAAAGAGCCATGTGAGCTTAGATAGGAAAAGGCTGTCTTGGGCAAACCCAACGTCTTTTGAATACTTTCAGCAGCATGGGTAGCCAGTGCCACACTGGTACCTTCCAACACCAGCACCATACCAAAAAAACCTACGGGATTATTACGGACAATGGTATCATAGGCATATGCCACCATAAGTTCCGTCTCAGGCAATGGTCGTGCAGCGCGCACCAACTCTTTATCCGCACCCGTCTCCGCAATATCATTTAAAATCCACTCTTGATGACCCATTTCTTCTTCAATGTATTCACCCAAAGCCACCCGCAACCATTCCAAACGCTCAGGCAAACGCCCGCCACATGCCATCAGCAATGGCACAGTATGCTTTACATGATGATAAGCCTGCCCTAAAAATGCCTGATAACTTTGCAACGACAACAACCCTGCCGCTCCTTGCTGAATAAAAGGAATCGCCAACATGGCATTACGCTCAGCCTCTGTTTCTACAATTAATCTATCATAAAAACTCATATCTCCCCCTCATATTTTTCTCCCTCATACACATCCACTATCGCTTGATGGTAATGCGCTTCAATAAACCCTCGTCTTGGACGACCTGTACCTGTCCATTGTCCATTGTCAATCGAAAATGGCTCATCTGCAACAATCCAATGATGCACCTGCGCATAGTCAGGCAAACGCTTGTTTGCCGATTTAAATGCGAATACCAGTGATTCAGCATCAAAACCTTGTCGAAGAACCACCACAGCTACATTAAATGGCTTTGCCTCACCAAACACACAACATTGCGCAATGGCTGGCTCAATATTTAATTCTTTCTCCACCCATTCTGGCGATACATTACGCCCAAATGATGTAATGAAAATATGTTTCTTGCGCCCTTCAATATATAAAAAATCATCAGTATCTAAGTGACCTACATCACCCGTTGCCCATTCATCTATTTGGCTTGAATCATCACCCAAATAACCGGAAAATAGCTTACCCTTCAAAATAATCTCACCATCTTCAGCAATTCGAAGCTGTATATGCGGTAAAACACGCCCCACACTGCCCTGCTTTTTTGCTGATGGCGTATTAAGCGTTACAACACTGCTTGCCTCAGACAACCCATAACCTTCATAAACTGGCAAACCCAAAGCTTCTGCCTGCTTCAACAAAACATCAGATACAGGTGCACCACCCACCGCGATATAACGCAGGGTTTCAGGCTTCGGCATACCCGATGCCACAGCAGCAATCAAAGCTTGCAACATTTGCGGAATCATCACACAGCTTGTTGCACGAGACTCATGCAAAGCCTTCATAAAGCGAGAAATATCCAAACCTGATGAGCCTTGCATACCAACTTGTTCCAAGCCGGGCAAACAAACCGTTGCCCCTGCGATGACAGGTACATACATGCCTGCAATATTTTCCAATAACGTTGCGTATGGCAATAAACACAAGTGTCTATCATCCGCACATGCCTGTGTCGCTTCCGCCAAGGAATCCGCCACCTGATCCATCACTACCTGAGTCAAACATACACCCTTAGCATCACCTGTTGAGCCTGATGTATAAGTAATTTTCTGCACTTGTTCAGGAAAATTATTTTGTTGTGATGGCTGCAAGCGATAAACTTGTAGCAACTCTCCTGCAAGCTCCCACGCCGGTAATAGATCATACGACACACCAAGACACTTCAACAACGCTTCACTTTTATCGCCTAAATTCGAAATTAGAAGATCAACACCACTGCTTTGCAACGTATGTTTCACTTGTTGGGGTGAAAAAAATAAAGGCACAGGAATAAGTGGTATATTGGCTTTGATGCAAGCCATATCTGCAATTAATACAGCGGGTGTGTTATCCATAAGAATAGCCACACGCGAGGCTTCTTGAGATGTGAAATAATGTTGACTAGAAACAATATCCGCCGCTAGTTGGGCATAAGTGATAGCATTCACATGCCCTTGAATTGCTAACGCATTTGGTTTTTTTAAAGCATATCCAGAAACTGCGTCCAAAATCAAACTCATGATATAACAGGCTCTTTTTCTTGATCCAAAATACGCTGCCATTGCAGTCCCATATCACGGGCTTTGGTCATTAGTTCGCGACAACCGACTGGAAAGTTATGACTCATCACTTCCAATACACGGTATGTCATGCGCAAATCAGCAGCTCGAATCATAGGCTTATGATCATAATAACGACCCCAAGCAATGCGCTGTTCAGGTGATAGTTTATTGGGGTCTGCCACACCCAGTTCAACATACTTCAAACCCAAACGCCGGAATCCATTTGCCAGTTGTGGCACTGCCGTCACCACGCCCCACTGGTAACCCGCACCAAATAAGAATGATACCAAAGCAATAATAGCATCGCGACCGCCACCAGGACCTGCTTCCGCAAGATTGCCTACTTCCACAATCACATCACGGCTTACTCTTTGACCGATTTTGTGCGACAACTCATAATCAACCGTTTGACGCAAGTATTGCTCAACAAATAAGGATCCTGAAGCTGCCTCTTTATAACCAGCCACAGAGTAACAGGCACCATTCACATCGTAACGCAAACGAACAAGGTGCGGCATAAAATGTTCGATACAAGCACCATACTTCTTAGCAAACACATCGCGGATAAAGGCTTCCGCCTGAGCTCGATCACTATGATCTGGATGCAACACATCTAGCATATTTTCCCCTTACAAAAAACTTCCCGCACACTAAAAAGCAAAGGAAATATAAAGGTTTTATATTAAATGAAAGTTAAAAAGCATCATGCATCATTTCTTCATACTCAGATAGAGAGCGAATAAATGCAGGGCGTTCAAACACGCGGTTCATATACGATTCAAGATGCACCCATTTGGATGTATCAATACCATTGGATTTCAAACGCCACAAGATTGGAGCCATGGTAATATCTGCAAGAGAATAATTTTCCCCCACAAAATAAACTTGGCGTTCCAAGTAGCCATTCAATGATTCCAAGTAAGTTTTAAACTTACGCATAGGCTCAGTCTTTTTCTTGACGCGAATCAAATTAAAATACAACGGGTATAGCTCTTCTTCAATACGCAATACAGCCAAACGCATTTGCGCGCGTTCAGCAGGCGAACCTGGCTTTAATGGTGGGTGTGGATAGCGCTCATCCAAATATTCATTCACCACTTGTGATTCAAAAAACACAACATCACGATCAATTACCGTTGGCAATTTACCATAAGGGTTAATCGCCATAAAATCTTCAGGAAGGTTGTCTGGCTCTAACTCTACACAATCCACGGGCAATTCTTTTTCTTGCAACACGATACGTGTGCGGTGCGAATTCGGGCACTGCGGATCGGAATAAAGCTTGACCATTAAAAACCTCCAAAAATGAACGCGGTGACCCGCGAAAGGTCGCGCAGTATAGCCTTAAGTACGAGAAAATAAAGTGATATTACTCAACATCGTCCTCACGCGTTACACCCATAAGCTTAGCAGAAATAAAGGCATCAATATCACCATCCAAAAATGCCTGCGTATTGCCTGTTTCCATGCCCGTACGCAAATCTTTAATACGTGATTGATCCAACACATAGGAGCGGATTTGATGCCCCCAACCTATCTCTGTTTTGGTATCTTCTAGACCTTGTTTTTCAGCCTGACGCGCCTCCACCTCTCGCTCATACAAGCGGGCTTTCAACATTTTCCAACATGCTTCACGGTTTTTATGTTGAGACCTATCATTTTGGCACTGCACCACCACACCAGTTGGTTCATGTGTCATTCTTACAGCTGAATCGGTTTTGTTAATATGCTGACCACCAGCACCTGATGCACGGTAGGTATCCACACGCACATCAGCAGGGTTAATATCAATTTCAATATCTCGTTCAATGTCAGGAAATGCAAACACAGAAGCAAAAGATGTATGGCGGCGATTACCCGAATCAAATGGTGATTTACGTACCAAACGATGCACGCCAATTTCAGCTTTCAAAAAGCCGTAAGCATATTCACCTTTGATAGAAACAGTCACTGATTTAATGCCCGCTTCTTCACCTGCGGTACACTCCAACAACTCTGTTTTAAAGCCTTTTCTCTCTGCCCAACGCAGATACATTCGTAAAATTATTTCAGCCCAATCCTGAGCCTCTGTACCACCTGAACCCGCATTAATATCCAAAAATGCCGATTCCATATCGGTTTCACCACCCAGCATTTGCGCTAATTCCAAGCCTTCAATCGCTGTTTGCACGGTATCAAGCACTGCCACAGCTTCCAGTTGAGAATCTTGATCCCCTTCATCCATGCCCATTTCAAAAAACATGCTAGCTTCTTCCAAATCTGAAATCGCATCAGTATGTTTTTTTACAGCTTGTTCAAGCCTCGCTTTTTGCTGCATAATTTCCTGTGCTTTAGCTGGATCATCCCACAGGGTCGGGTCTTCAATGCGCGCGCTTAACTCAATAAGATCTTCTTTTTTAGAATCAATGTCAAAGTGACCTCCGCAGCGCATCCAAACGCTTGCCATAATCTTCCGCACGCGTTCTAAAACCTGCTATTTGATCTTCAATACTCATCTTTGACTCCAACACCCATAAACTTCATCACCAACAAAACTCGTGACAAGGTATGTTTCTATGCAATATTTTCAACCTTGCCATCAATCACATCTTCCACCACAAACTGAATAGCCCCACCACCACGCCAATCATCCACTTTTAATTGACCAAGCACAGAAACCACCTGCCCAGCCTGCAAAGAGTCACTCAAAACACTGCCACCAAACACAATACTCGGCACATAACGATGCCCATCGCTCAGGCTCAAACGCATCACGCCACCCTTTAAGTCTTTGCGTTCAGCAATATGTACATCTTTTAATAACCATGTACAAGCAGGGTTGCCCCGTCCAATAGGCTCAAATCGCTGCAAACGCTCTGCCAACCCTGCATGCATAGCTCCCAAGCCCAGCACACCATCTACAAAACAATCCATATGCTGACTCGCACCATTTTCTTGTTCAGTAATTGCTTGGGAAAAAGCCGCTACAAAGGTCTCCCACTGCCCCTCTTTAATCGAACCGCCACCAGCCCCTGCATGCCCACCAAAGCCTTCAAGACAATCCGCACAAGCATGCAATAAATTACCAATATGAAAGCCTGACACACCCCTCAATGACACCCGAATCCTGTCATGACCATCCACAAAACCCACCGCCGCAGGTCGTCCATGTTTGCGAGCCAAACGCCCTGCTGCCAGACCGACCACACCAGCATGCCAATCCTTGTGATGCACTGCCAAAATATTTCCATCACCAAGCATCAATTCTGCTTGTTTGAACACCTCAGTTTCAACCTTACGGCGTTGTTTATTGGTTTCATCCAACACCTCTGCCAAGTGCGCAGCTTCATTGGCATCTTGTGTAGAAAGTAGCCGCATTGCCTCTTCACCATGCCGCATACGCCCTGCGGCATTGATACGTGGTGCCAAATAAAAACCAATCGTTTCAGCTGTTACCGCTGATTTTACACGTGCAACCTTCATCAAAGCAGCCATACCTATGCATGGCTGCGTGTTGAGCCGTTGCAAGCCGTGATAAACCAAAATGCGATTCACACCCACCAAATCCATGACATCGGCAATCGTTGCCATCGCCACACGATCAAGCAAAATCCGCAAATCATAGTCAGGGCGTTTATCCTTCTCGGCAAGCAGCTTCCAAACTGCCATTAATAAAAAGAACCCAACACCTGTTCCGCAAAGTTTACGCTCTGCGAAACCACAGTCTTCACGCGCAGGATTAAGCAGCGCAAAGGCTTGAGGCAGTGTTTTTTCTGGCAAGTGATGATCACTCACAATCAAATCAAACCCCAGCTCAACCGCTGCATCACAAGCATCAAAGCATGTCGTACCTGTATCCACACTAATACCCAAATGCACACCGCGCTCAACTGCCTCACGCACTGGCTCAATACCAATACCATGCCCATCATCGGCACGATGTGGGATAGAAAACGTTGCCCTTGCCCCAGCTGCATTTAAGGCTTCTACCAAAATCGCCGTGCCTGATACACCATCACAGTCAAAATCGCCAAAAACATGGATGCGTTCACCCGCCAACACAGCTTTCGTCACACGCTCGGCAGCTTTTGCCATATCCTGCATATCAAAAGGATCTGGAAGCTCTGATAATTTGGGTGAGAAATATCCATCTGAAGCTTGCAAACCACGCGCCTGCAACAACCCATCCCAAGCCAGCAATGGTTCATCGGCGTGCAAGGCTTTATCTCGCCAGACTATTTTTTTACCACGTACAGTTACACTCTCTGGCAATGACTGCATTATTGAACAGTTGCACCCTCTTGTTCGGCTGTTTGTTGTTGCAATTGATTTTCATAAATGCCCCTGAAATTCACAGGCTCCAACATAAATGGCATAAAACCACCATCGACCGTCAATTGGCTAACAATCTGACGGGTATATGGAAATAAAATGGTTGGGCAATCAACTGCAAGCAAGGTTGGAATATGCTCGGCAGGGATATTTTTCATAAAAAATACAGCCGCATGTTCCACTTCAATTTCAAATAACAACTTGTCACTTTCTTGTTCACGCGTTGTTGCTGCAACCTTTAACGATACTTCCCAATGCTCATCACTCACCTGCCTATTCGATAAACCAAGATTCATCTCAATCTTTGGCGGTGTACCTGATAGATTGAAGACTTCTGGGGCATTCGGATTTTCAAAGGAAATATCTTTCACATATACCCGTTGCAAACTAAAAATTGGTGATTCTTCACTTGTTGTTTCATTATTCGGCATTCTACTCTCCATCCAATATATCATTCAGGCGCGCAGCCTAACAAACTTTTTCGAGCACCGTTAAAAAAAACTCCATCAATATTGATATTGGCATGATACCCATACGGCAGTATTATTTAGCCTGAACTATTCACAAACACTGTTGCGCCCTCGCTTGCCCCTTTGCCCGCAACAATTTTTTCATCAAGCACCCGTAAGCATGGCTACGAGCGCTATCTTCGAAATTTGTTACAGCCAAAGCTACGTTACGATCATCACAACGGTTTATGAATAGGGTACCTCGAAAAACCTCGCACGAGTTAAACGACGTTGATTTTCGCTCATAGCAAGGCGCAATAAAATGAGTCATAGCATCGCTATTGCCCATTTTATTCAACGCAGCTAGGGGTGAAAAGCACAAGTTTGGCGAAGTACCGAGGTTTTTCGAGGTGCCCTATAGTTCAGGCTAGAAAATAAGGTGGTAAATATGATAAATCAGCAAACTTGGTTTCAAGCGGCAACAGAAGGCGACTTAAATACCCTCAAACAAGCCTTGAATGATGGTTTTGACATCAACACACAGGATGAAAAGCTAAATACCGCATTGCATCATGCTACCAAGCATGGGCAATACGAGGCTATGAGCATGTTGATTGAGCAAGGGGCTGATTTAGGGCTGCAAAATGATTGGTTATCCACACCTCTGCACCTGTGCGAGAAAGATATAGATGCCATTCGTATCTTACTCGAAGCAGGATCCGATCCAAATATTTTGGATAAGGATTATAGCTACCCTTATTACTTTGCTTTCTATGGTTCCATGAGCAAAGAACTCACCGACTTATATATCAAGCATGGAGCAAAATTGATTTATAAAAAGGATATGTAAACCTGATAGCTTTTTCCTACAACAAGCCTTGATAGCAAAGTATACCCCCCTGTTCTAGCTGCGCCGTAACGTCAGTTATCAAAAGGAAAAGCGCAGTAACACGCGCCCTTTTGATCGCTGTAAGTGAAGGGAATAAGCAGATTGCTAGGGTTCCCTTCTTTGGTTCTTTCTTGGGAATCCAAGAAAGAACAGACACAGCATGTAAGGCTTTGGCTGTATATTCACATAAAAACTTTCGCCAAGCGCCATTCAAACCGATATTTTGTTGATATTTATAATGATTTTAATTTCTGAATAGAATCTATTTAAGTTGCAAATGTAACTGAGCATGCTGCTCGTTCTTTTCTTTACTTTCTCTAGCAAAACCACTGGCTGTCACACCAAGCAAGCGCACCGCTTGTTTACCAGCCTCTGTTTGGGATAACAGCTCGCGCAATACAGGTTTGATAGCTTCAAGATTATGAATGACTTCTGCTTGTGTCGATGCACGCGTTACTTGCTTAAAATTGCTATATTTCACCTTCAAAGTAATTGTTTTGGGCTGTAAATCTTGAGCGTTTAAACGTTCAAAGACTTTCTCAGCCAGCCCATCGATATGCCTAAGAAGTTCATCAACATCTAGAATATCCTCTCTAAATGTTGTCTCTTTACCAAGCGATTTTCGCTCGCGCGAGCTTCGTACAGGCCTTAAATCAATGCCTCTGACTGCCTGATAATAATAATTGGCAGGTTTGCCAAATACACGCTGCAACTCATCTTCTGTCCACGCTAATAAATCTTGCCCTGTATAGATATTATGCTCATGCATTTTAGCTTCTGTTGCAGGTCCAACGCCGAAAAACTTGCCCACTGGCAAAGCCGCCACAAAAGCTTTCCCCTGCTCTGGTTTGATGACATATAAACCATCAGGTTTATCCATATCTGAAGCAATTTTTGCCAAGAATTTATTGTACGACACCCCAGCCGATGCCACCAAGCCTGTCTCAGCCAGAATCTCATTTTTGATAGCTTGTGCAATGCGCGTGGCAGAGCCACCAAATGATTCAGTATAACTCACATCCAAGTATGCTTCATCAAGCGATAACGGCTCCACTTGCGAGGCATATCGCCAGAATACTTCACGAATCTTCCCTGATACTTCCCGATAGGCTTCAAAACGTGGCGGTACAAATATTGCCTCTGGGCAAAGTCGATAAGCTTTGCTGCATGGCATAGCAGAGCGAATGCCAAACTTACGTGCTTCATAACTACAAGCAGCCACCACACCGCGACTATTCGGCTTCCCACCCACAATCAATGGCTTGCCGCGATATTCGGGGCTATCGCGCTGCTCTACCGATGCAAAAAATGCATCCATATCCACATGAATGATTTTCCTCTGCTTCGCCATACCTAATGCTGCTTAAGGAGGTGCTGATTAACTCTGGATGAGTGGATATGCGATTCAAAATTTTCAACCCCAAGGCGGCAAGCGCAAGTAATAGCACCGCTATTGTTAAGGGCACCTCGAAAAACCTCGTGCGAGCCAAGCGATGTTGATTTTTGCTCATAGCAAGGCGTAATAGAATGAGTAATAGCAGCACTATTGCCCATTTTATTCAACGAAGCTAGGGGTGAAAAACACAAGTTTGACGAAGTAGCGAGGTTTTTCGAGGTGCCCTTAAGTTTTCCAACGCTGACGTTGGTGATTTTGGGCGCATAGACACCATGCATTGAGTTAATCAGCACCCCCTTAAGTACCACAAAAAGTTTGATAATGCTCATCCCCATCATTTGCAGCATCTTGAAATCGATGGGTTTCTGGCAAAACTTCGTATGGAGAACGCAACACCTTCAAAAATGATTCTACCACAGAAAAATCACCTGTTGTCTCACAATGTTGCAACACCGCTTCCACATGATGATTGCGGGGAATTACCACAGGGTTTTGCTTAAGCATCAGCTTGTGAATCTCAAGCATCGTTAACCCTTGTTGATTGATGAGTTGCTTCCAATCATCAAATAAAGAACCAAACTTATGTATAAGCTCTGGCTCAGCTAGTTTATCCAGCAATACGTTGGTTAAAGAGGTGAATGTTTGTGTGTAGTCCAGCTTATTTTCCTGCATATATTTCAAGAAAGCATGGATAAATACTTTATGTTCAACATGTTCCGACAGTAGACCAAACTTTTTAGCCATCATCGTCATATAAGCTTTCTCAAAATTCGCAGAAAGAGCCTTAATCATAGGTAATAACTGCTGCACAGCCTTATCTTGATCAGCATCCACCAAAGGCAGTAAACTCTCAGCAAACCTAGCCATATTCCATTGTATCATATTGGCTTGATTGGCAAAGGCATAACGCCCCATTTTATCAATCGAGCTAAACACCGTTGCAGGGTGATAGCTGCCCATCATGGCACAGGGACCGAAATCAATCGTTTCTCCAGCAAGCTGTGTATTATCGGTATTCATCACGCCATGAACAAAACCAACACGCATCCACGCCACAACCAGCTCGATTTGTTTTTTAATAACGGCTTCAAGCAACAAAACAGCTTTATTACCATCAATTTGCAATAAGCCTGGATAATGGCACTGCATGGTATAATCACAAAGCTTTTGCAGCGATGCCACATCATCTCTGGCTGCAAAATATTGGAATGTACCCACACGAATATGGCTCGATGCCACACGCGTCACGACAGCACCAAAAACCTCCCGCTCACGCAATACCGATTCACCCGTAGTCACCACAGCCAAACAACGTGTGGTCGGTACAGCCAAAGCATACATTGCTTCACTCATAATAAATTCACGAACTGCTGGACCAAGCCCGCAACGCCCATCCCCACCACGAGAGAATGGTGTTCGCCCTGATCCTTTAAGCTGAATTTCCCTTAATTTTCCAGACTTATCCATCACATCACCAAGCAAATGTGCCCTACCATCACCCAGTTGTGGCACAAAATGAGCAAACTGATGTCCTGCATAGGCTGTTGCCACAGGCTTTGAACCCTCAAACAACCGTTGCCCTGAAAAATATGCCGCCAAAGCCTCTGAATCAGCCGACAAGTCATGGGGGATATTCAGCTCATCTGCCAAAGCCTGATTCCACAAACATAATGTTGGACGTTCAAAGGATGCAGGGTTGCTTTCTTGATAGAAGGCTTCACCTAAGGATGCATAAGTATTGGATAACTTCATATCGCATATGGTTGCTTCTTTTACAAGCTTGGCAACCACTATACAAATAAGCCCATTATACGGCTTAAAAACAACCGAGACTAATTATTTTTGCTACGTAGAGTTCCCTCAGAAACCCAGTTTTTCATTTATGCGAAAATTGACCATTTATAGCCCATATCCCCCTTCCAACTATTTAAAATCCTCTGGTGTTTGATGTGATACTCTTGGATCCATATTGA
>Ga0256829_1001103_pt1 | contig 23267 bp, 21 predicted proteins | sample 131447metaG_FD_185979 | JGI IMG/M metagenome (GOLD analysis project Ga0256829, IMG submission 185979) | Hydrothermal vent microbial communities from Lau Basin, Pacific Ocean - 131-447 | ecosystem: Environmental > Aquatic > Marine > Hydrothermal vents | place: Pacific Ocean: Lau Basin | collected...
AATGAATCTAATGTAAGTAAAAAAACAGAGGGCAAAAGACTTAATTATGAAAACTATTTAAATAGGGGTAAGTGGTATATAATACTTGATGAAGCACATAAGGGTAAAGATGAGCTAAGTGCTAAGAAAAACTACTATAATGAGATGGCAGAGAATGGATTTATTTTTAATTTTTCTGCTACTTTTGTAGATAATATAGACAAAATCTCTACTGTTTATAATTTTAATCTTGCAAAATTTAATGAAGCTGGTTATGGAAAAAATATAAAAATAGTTGATGAAGAATTTAAGGGTTTTAACAAAAGTAAGAACAAAGAAGAACTAGATACGGATGATAAAAAAGATATTATATTAAAATCTTGTATATTGTTTACTGCTCAAAAAAAGAGATATAAAACTTTAAAAGATATAGATAAAAACTTATATCATAATCCATTGATGATAACAGTCGCAAATACAGTAAATATTAAAAATGCTGATTTGAAGTTATACTTTTTTTCTCTTTTAGAGATAGCAAAAGAAGAACCTAAAAATTTTGATGAGTTGAAAAATGATTTATCAAATAAATTGTTTAATAATAAAAAATATATATTTGGTGATGAAACAATTAGTGAAGAGTTTATAAATTCCATAGATAGTGTTCATTATAAAGATGTATTAGAATATGTTTTTAACTCTGATTCAAGTGGTAGTATTGAATGTAAAAGAACATCTTTAAAAGATGAACTTCTTTTTAAAATAAAAACATCTTCAAAAAGTGAAGATTTTGCAATGCTTAAAATTAGTGATGTTAAGAGCTGGAGCAATGGCATACTTTATGGGTATGATATTAATGAAGATATTGGCAATAAAAGTTATTTTGATACTATCAATGAAAAGAGAAGCACTATAAACATACTAATGGGTTCTAAAATATTTAGTGAGGGATGGGATAGCAATCGTCCAAATGTCATTAATTTCTTAAATATTGGCAGTACTAATGCAAAAAAATATGTGATGCAGACTATCGGTCGGGGTGTAAGAGTTGAACCAATTCCTAATAGTAGAAAAAGATTACAAAATTTGAGCTATGAAGAGTTGAGTAAATTAGAAAATAGAGATGAAATTTTAGAAAATAGTAATGCTTTAGAATCCCTTTTTATCTTTTCTACATCAAAAAAAGATATTGATTCTATATTTGCTGAGCTTCCTGACAAAGAAGAACAGTTTGAAAAACTAAAAGGTGTTAACAAAATATCAAAAACTAAGATACCTCTTTATATTCCAAAATACAGACAAAAAACAGAAAAACAAAATGTTAAATATAATTTTCCAAAGGCTGAATATAATAGAGTTAATCAGTTCTTAAACCAATCTTCTCTAAATGTTATTTTAATGAATATGGTTGGTAAAAGTAGCTCAAAAGATTTAACAAAAAGTACCATTGATAAGTTGATTTGTAATGATAAAGAAAGATACTTTGCATTAAATGGTTCTCCTGATAGTGACATAAATGAGTTAAATTTAATTAATAAAATTGATAAATTTTTCAATGCTAAACTTCAAGATATTGATGAGTTTATAGAATTGAGTGACGAAATTAAGCATTATAAAGATATAAAAGTAAATATGGCAAAGGTTAGTCAAACTCAAAAAGAAGATATTGAAAATGATATTGCTAATAGTAAAACTAATCTTAATGAGAGAAAAGAACTACTAAAAAAACAATTTGATAGTGGTGAAATTACTTTAGATGAGTTGATGTCTGAAACCCAAAAGATTGGCTCAAAAACAGTTAAAAAAAGTAAATTAGTAGAAATTAAAAATTTAAAAAAACATTTTTATACTCCCATACTAATGAAAGATAAAACTGAAAATTATTTTTTTAGAAATATTGTTAATGAGAAAAGTGAAATTGATTTTATAAATAATTTAGAAAAATATTTAGAGAAAGATGATAATAAACTAGCTACTTATGATAATTGGTATTTCAGTAAGATACAACAAGTTACGGACAATATTTATATTCCATATATTGACTATGAAAAATCTCAAGTTGCAAAATTTTATCCTGACTTTATTTTTTGGCTAAAAAAATATGATGAGTATATAATTAAATTTATAGACCCAAAAGGTTTAAATCAAGGTGTTCATAAAACAAAAGATAAATTAGAGGGTTTTGAAAAGATATTTGTTAATGATGAATTTAATAAGAAGTATCCAACTTTCAAAGTTGAACTTTATCTTTATAACTGTGAGCGAAAAAAAGATGAGTTAATTGATAAATATGTAGAGTTTGATTTTGATGAAATATTTTAACCGTAAATCTACAGTGTAAATCTTAAAAAACCAAATTAAGTAGATTTAGTTTAATATTTTGCAAGTCCTTTTTCGTATCTTTTCCTATGAAGCACCGCATAAAGCGTTGGTACATAAATAAGATTTAGTATCGTTCCCCAGCCAAGACCAAAACCAAGCGATACTGCCAAAGGTTGAAATATAATAGCTTGTCCTGTTGGAAAAAATATCAAAGTCGAAAGACCTATAAGAGTAGTGATTGAAGTTAAAAATATAGGTCTTAATCTTTTGCTAGCTTCTTGAAAAAACTCATCTAAGGTTTTTGTTTTTTGTAGATATGTGACCATCAAAATACCATCATTTATAACTACTCCTGCGAGACCAAGGGCACCTATTATGGAGGGCATACTTAGATTTAAGCCCATCATTTGATGTCCTATTATAACTCCAAGAAAAGAAAATGGCATAACGGAAGCTATGATAAATGTGTCTCTAAAAGAGTTAAAAAGGTATAATAAGCTTAATATTATAAGGAGTACGGCCATAAAAGCAGCACTCATCATATCATTTTTTAGCTCTGTATTTTTCTTTTTCTCTCCTAGCAATTTGAGTTTGACCCCACTTTTTTCTACTTTAGATAGAGTACTTTGGATTTTATCTATCGCTTCGCTTGCAGTCAAGATACTTGGATTTACATTTGCATATATATAAAAAGTTCTTTCACCAAAATCTTTGCTAACTCTTTCAAAAGATTTGTTGATTATGAAATCGGCCACATTTTTCAGTGCAACTTCACGACCATTACTAATCGGAATTTTCATACTTTTTAATCTTTTAATATCATCTTTTCCAGTGCTTTTTACTTTAATATCGAGTAGATTCTTCTTATCGAGTGCTGTGCTGATTTTCTTTTCTAAAAAAAAGTCTGAAAGCAATGAGCCTACTATTTTTTCATTTAATCCAAGTTCTTGACCGTATTTGTTTATTTTGATTTTAATCTCATCTATGCCTTCGTGAGCATTGTCACTCAGTGTTTTGATGCCTTTTAATTTAGACAAGGCACCTTCTATATTTTTGATGGCGTGTTGTGTTTTTATGGTATCGTTTGATATGACGCCTATTTTTACATCTGTTTTAACGGGACCAGCTCTTCTTTCTACGATAAACAACTCTTGTAAGTTTAATTTTTTGATGAAATTTTGTTGTTTTAAAAAAGATTTTATCTCTTTAGCTACACCTTGCGATGTTTTTTCTCTAGTTCTTCCTTTTTTGTCATAATATAAACTAAGATTGGGTGTTATATATTTATTTGCAAAATCTTGAGGTTTCAACTTGTTGAGTTCTATGTCTATGTTTGCAACATATGGATAGTTTTCGCTACTACTTGCAGCATTTATCCTATGTCCTGCAACAGTAGATATAGTTTTTATACTAAATCTTTTTTTATTTTTATACAGTGCATCGGCGATTATATTTACTTTCTTGTAAGTCTCTTCTACTGGGGCATTTATATCTGCTTTTAGCGATATTTTCATAGTAGTTGCATCGAATTTTGGAAACATTTGGAACCTTGATGATTTGACACCAAGCACTATAAAAACTGGTACTAAAATTAAAAAAGCAAACAAAAAAGTTTTTCTAAAATTCATCAATTTATGTATGATAAAACTATATGCCCGGTTAGGCTTATCCCAAGATAAGACTTTTGTTTTGTTGTTCAAAGTGTGAGCTGCATGGAGAGGTAAAAAAACAAAAGATTCTATCAGTGATGCCACAAGTAAAGATGAAACAGCTATGGGTATGAGTTTTATAAACTCACCCATAGTGCCAGATATCATCAGTATCGGTATAAAAGAAAAAAGAGTTGTAACTGAAGCCATTATAACGGGCTTAGCCACTTCACTACTACCTCTAAGAGCCGCCTCTTTTGGTGAAAATCCTTTTTCCAGATACTGTTGTATGCTTTCAGATACAACTATAGCATCATCGACCAAGACCCCAAGGGCTAGCAATACTCCGATAAGAGAAATCATATTTATCGTATAACCAAATAGATGAAAATATATAGCAGCCATGATAAAAGAAGTAGGAATGCCAAGACCTACTATCAGTGCCATCTTTGGATTTATAAGAAGCGCCAAAAGAAGAGTAACCAAGATAATACCAAAAAATATATTTGAGATAACAACATTTAACCTATCTTTTATTTTACTAGAATTGTCATTGTTTATAGTGAGCTCTATATTTTTATATCTTTTTTCTAACGGTTTTATCAGTTTTTCTATGTTTTTAGTGGCTACCAAGGCATTTCCATCTTCAACTTGCGTGATGGCAAGATTTAGAGATTGTTTGGTGTTGATAGTTGAGAGTGTATTTGAATCTTCGTATTTTTTCTGCACAATCGCCACATCTCCAAGGTACAAAGATTTACCTCCTACAGTTATGATACTGTTTTTCATCTCTTGTGCAGTTTTGGCCCCGTTGTAAGTAGAGATATAAAAATGCTTATTTTCTCCTTCTATTTTGCCAACTGGATATATATATGATATGCCAGAAAGTGCTGTTAAAAATAGATTTTTATTTATACCCAATGCATCTAGTTTTTTATCATTAACAGATATGCTATAGTACATATCGGAATCACCATAGATAGTTACATCTGAAATATCTTTAACGCCTAATATCTTGGTTTTGACATCATCCGCTATATCTTTTAGCTGAGATAATGTTTTCTTATCAGATGATATGGAAAGAGTAAGCAGGGCTTTTGTTGTGTTAAGAACCACCACTTTTGGATCATTCATATCATTAGGAAAATTTTGTTTCGCATCTGCTACTGCATCTTTAACTTTGTCCGCTAAATTGTATTTATTAGTGCCTTTTAATACATCTAATATAATCACAAATGAACCTGGAGTTATGGCAGAAGTCATATCGTCTATACCTTCAAGTCCTTTTACTCTATCTTCAATTCCTTTAACAGCAATCTTGTCCATGATGTCTATAGAAGTACCAGCATATGAGCCTGAAATCTTGATTTTATCCAAATCAAATGTTGGAAAAATCTCTTTTGGAGTATGCATATATGAGTAAACCCCAATAAATAAAATCAGGATAAATAGTGTATAATTCATTTTTGGATTGTCTAGAAAAAATTTAATGATAGATTTCATAAGTTGCCTTGGTAAATTTATGTCTAATTTTACCTAGTTTTTGTTAATGAAGTCATAAAAAACCTCCCTAGTGATAGGGAGGGATGTTACCTAGTAACTTATATTTATGTTAATAGGAATATAATTGAGTTTTCTTTGTGAGAATTTAACAATCTTTCTACCCTTGTAGTGACCGACATTTTTATACCCTACAAATTTTCTCTCGTTACTCTCATTGTAGTGGGTTTTGCATCTTCTTCTTGTTTCATAAGTTACATATTCATACCCGTTGTTATTAGAATTTCTGTTTGAAAGGTTATTTCCTACAAGTGAGCCTATGATTGCACCACCGATTGTAGCTGCTGTTTTCCCACTTCCACCACCTACTTGATGACCTAAGATTCCTCCAGCAACTCCGCCTATAAGAGTACCTAAGCCATTGTTATTGGATCTTCTACGATGGTTTCTTCTCACAGGAACCCTCTCGTCCCAACACTCTTCATAAGGTGTTCTTCTAGTTACATTTTCGTATTTTGCTTTTGAGTGTTCAACTTTTACATAGTCAGTTATCGTAAAAGAGTTAGCTTGTGCCAATATCGTTGAAAATCCTAATGTTATAAGTCCTAAAGTTATTCGTTTCATTTTTGACTCCTTTTTTGTTTTGATAGTGGAAGTATAAAATTTAAAAGTGAAATGATTGTGAATGTGATATAATTTTGATTAAATTCTTTGCAACCTGAATTTACTTGCGTTAAAAGGAACAAAAAAAATGAAAGATTTTATACAAAAACTACCAAAAGCAGAGCTTCACCTACATATAGAAGGCACACTTGAGCCAAAGATGATGCTAGAGTTAGCCAAAAAAAACAGTATAAATATTCCATATAAAAACATAGAAGATGTTAAAAAGGCATATGATTTTACATCATTGCAGTCGTTTTTGGACATCTACTATGCAGGGGCTAGTGTGCTAATCACAAAAGAAGATTTTTATGATTTGACTTGGGCTTATCTTTTGAAATGCAAAGAGCAAAATATCTTACATGTAGAGATATTTTTTGATCCTCAAACACATACTAATCGTGGTATTGCTTTTGGAGATGTTGTAGAGGGAATTAGTGAAGCATTAAACAAGGCTGATGATAAACTAGGGATTACATCTTTTTTGATTATGTCCTTTTTGAGACATTTGAGCGAAGATGAAGCGATAGATACACTAAAACTTTCTTTGCCATATAAATATTTTATCAAAGGTGTTGGTTTAGATTCTAGCGAGCTTGGAAATCCTCCGTCAAAATTTAAAAAAGTTTTTCAGATGGCAAAAAATGCGGGGTATAGATGCGTAGCCCACGCTGGAGAAGAGGGTGATGCTTCATACATAAAGGAGGCTTTGGATATCTTACATGTAAGCAGAATCGACCACGGTATAAGGTGTGAAGAAGATGAAGAATTGATGAAAAGATTAAAAAAAGAGCAGATACCACTTACGGTTTGCCCGTTATCAAATCTAAAATTAAAAGTAGTAAAAACTATGAAAGAGCATAATATAAAAAGACTTTTAAGATATGGTTTATTGGTTACGGTAAACTCAGATGACCCCGCATATTTTGGTGGCTATCTAAATGAAAATTATGAAGCGATAGTTGATGCTTTGAAATTAAGCAAAGAGGATGTAAAAACTTTAGCGATAAATTCTTTTAAAGCCTCATTTCTGAGTGATTCGAAAAAATTATTTTATCTAAAAAAGTAAGCTAATAAAATACCTACTTTACAAAAACTATCTTTATTGGCAGTGTTATAACCTTTTGTTGTATCTGAACTTACAAGCAGTTTCTACTTATAATGATTTGTAAATGTAACTATCTCTATAGTGTTTTCATCAACATAAATAAAAATTGCTCTATATTTTTTGTCTAATCTAAATGAATAGATTAGTCTATCTTTTGGTTCTAATAATTCAGTATTTAAAGATGGGTAAAATGGATCTTTCTCAAAAAAGCCTTTGACTTTTTTATATTTCTTTTCTAAATTATGCTTTTTAAGATATTTATCTAAATCATCTCGTATTTGCTTAATTTTCATTGTAAGCAGAACTCTTTTTTAAGCCATTTTCTAAATCTTTTAGAAAATCATCTGAATAATCTTCTTTTTGAAAATCACTCATTACATCTTCAAGTTTATCTTTTTTAAATGTTTTAAAATAAAGCTCTTTTTCTACTATTTTATTTTTAACTTGCTCAATTTCATTTAATGACATTTGAGAAATCAAAGTTAAAATATTTGGTAATGATATATTTATTGCTAATCGCATAATCTTCTCCAATAATTTATTTATAGAATATTATAGCAAAACTCAAGTGAAAGTCACTTGAGTTTTTTTGCAACAAACTATGATATTTAAAATGGTATTACTTTGTTTTGTAAAATCTCTTTAGTTTCAATCATCTCTTCTTTATTTTTTACAAGATAATTTCTTCTAATTCTATAATCTCCATCTTTAAGAACTCCAGAAATAAAGCGAACATCACTCGCTACTTGAAAAATAGACTCATATGATTTATCACTATAATACTTATCCGCACCATTTATATTATTTAAAACGAATTTTAAAGCAATATTATTAGTTTTTGCTTTAGCATTATTTGTTTTGCTATATAGTATTGCCACCGTATTTTTTACGCTACTATCGTCGCATTCTGGTAAATTTTTAGAACACCCACCCAAGCCTAATAAACCAATTCCTAACGCTGTAGAATATATAATTCTTTTCATATTTATCCTTTAATTTGATAAGAACAGTTTAGCAAAAGAGCCTGCAGGGTTGTGTCGTTTAAATGCACCTTTATTAAATCAAAAATAATTGGAAATCTGTAAAAAGAGTTATAGAAAATTACCGTGATAGAAAACTAAACTACATACAATATTTCAAATCTTATGTTATAATAATGCAAGATTAAAATGTAAAAAGGATTCGTATGATTAATATGACACTTACAAGTTTACGAAACACTACTAATTTTTTTGATATAGATGATGTAGCTACTATTATAAATGGTAGAAAAAAAGAGGAGATAGGGTATTTTGTGCCTAAGATTTTCAAAGAAGAGTTTGAAAAATTTAGTTCAGAGTTGCAAAAAAAAAGAAAAAGAAAACTGTTGCAAAAAGTATTGATGGCATCAAGAAAAGATACTATCAGTGATGGGGCGGTATCTGATGGAATTGCATAGAGGAGATATCTGCTTGGTTAATTTCAATCCTGCTAAAGGTGGTGAAATAGGCAAGCTAAGACCGGCTGTTGTCTTAAGCAGTAAAGATGATAATGATATTTTGGACACAGTTATAGTCATACCTCTTTCAACTGTAGTAGAGCCAAATACTATGCCTTATAGATTTCATATCACTTCAAGGGATAAGTTGAAAAAAAACAGTGATGCTTGCGTATATGAGATAAGAGCATTAAGTAAAATACGAATAAAAGAAAAACTATCTAAGCTAAATGTTCATGAGATAAAATCTATTCAAAAATGTCTATGTGAAATAGTTGGACAATAAATGGAAAAGGTACAGCAGTATTTGAAAAATGGGACTTATATCCTGCTGATATGGGGCTTAATAAAATAGCACTGGAGACTTTTTTGCTTTTCAAAATCTAAAATTAAAAGTAGTAAAAACTATGAAAGAGCATAATATAAAAAGACTTTTAAGATATGGTTTATTGGTTACTGTAAACTCAGATGACCCTGCATATTTTGGTGGATATCTAAATGAAAATTATGAAGCGATAGCCAATGCTTTGGAATTAAGCAAAGAGGATATAAAAACTTTAGCGATAAATTCTTTTAAAGCCTCATTTCTGAGTGATTCGGAAAAATCATTTTATCTAAAAAGAGTATAATTTTATATGAGCAAATATAACCCAATTTTTATAACAGCTACTAATACAGATATAGGAAAAACCTATACAACTTTAAAACTCATAAAAGAGCTTGGCAAAAGAGGCTTACATGTAGGTGTGTTTAAACCCATAGAGACTGGTGTTGATGATTTGCCTGTTGATGGAAAGCTTTTATTGGAAGCTGCAAAATTGACAAATCCAAACTTAAAAAGTTTTACATGTGAAGATATTGTTCCAATCCAATATAAACTTCCAGCAGCACCTATTGTGTCCAAGCAAGATGATATTATTGATTTTAAAGCTTTACATGTAGCTTGCAAAAAGATAGAAAATGTGAGTGACATTGTGTTGATAGAAGGTGCTGGGGGATTGATGGTCCCAATCGAGAAAGATTTTTATATGTATGACTTTGCGAAAGAATTTAACGCCAAAGTACTACTTGTTACTCACTCAAATCTTGGTTGCATAAATGACACACTTTTGAATATCAGGTTACTAAAATCTTTGAACTTGGACTATGTTTGGTGTGTAAATATCAAAGGAAATGAAAGCGAATACAACAAAATAACCTTGCCTTTTTACAAAGAAAAATTTGGCAAGGTTTTAAGCATACAACACAATCTAGAGGAGATATTGCAAATTCTCACAACTCCTAGTTTATAAATGGTAAAATCAGTACACCGCTGTTATGTTTAGTCTGATTCTCCTAAGTGGTCTATCGCTGTATTTTACTATCGTCCTTCCCTTGTAATTTGCTATATTTTTATATCCAATAAATCTATCAGATGTTTTTTCATTATATTTTGTCACACATTTTCTTTGAGTTTGATATGTAGTTCCACTATTTTGGTTGCCTGATAAGTTTTTTCCAACAAGTGTTCCAATGATGGCTCCACCAACAGTTGCAGCTGTTTTACCGCTTCCTCCTCCTACTTGGTGACCCAAAATTCCACCCGCAACTCCTCCTATAAGAGCCCCTATAGTACCACTTCCATTGTTGTTTGAATTAACAGGAACTTGTTCATTCCAACACTCTTGATATGGCGTTCTTGTTGTTACTGTTCTGTATTGTGGTGAGCTTTTTATAACTCTGACACTATCGCTAAAAGATATAGTTTCAGCCAATAGTGGAATACTAATCATAATTACTAAAGCAGGTATAAATATTTTTTTCATTTTATTTCTCCTTTTTTGTTATTTTACCAAAACAAGGTTAATCAGACTTAAATGTAGAAGTTAATTTATATCTTGAGCTCGGGTAAAAAAGTTTCGAATAACTAGCTATTTGTTTTTGTGAAGTAACAATTCTAGATATTAGCAAACAAGGTTCATCTCTTGAAATTTCTAAATATTTTAGTAACATGTCGTTCGCCAAAACCGCCTCTATTACATTGCTTACTTGCTCAACAGGGCAAAATCGTTGTAGATATAAACTAGGTGTAATTGTGTCAAAGTCTTGCTTTAGATAATCTGGCACCAAAGAGGGTTTTACATATCTGATATCAAATCTTACAGGCACACCGTTTTCTTTATGAATCATTTCAGACATGTAAACTTTTTGGTCTTTCACTAAATTCATAATATTTGCTACCATATCATCTGCTTTTATCTCTTGTAATTTTAAGAGTTCACAGCTATATAAATTTCCTCTTTGCTGTACTTCTACCGCGATATTTTTAAGTTCCAATATAGATGTTTGTGCGATTTTTTGCTTCACAAAAGTTCCACTTCTTGGAAATCTTTCTACTAAGCCCTCAAGAACCAAATCTCTCAAGGCTTTATTTACTGTTTGCCTGCTTGTTTTAAACATTTTTGCAAACTCCGTTTCAGTTGGAATTTTTGTGTTTGGAAGATATTTTTGTTCAACTATTTGTTGTTTTATAAAATCTTGAATTTTTTTAAAAAGTGGTTGTTTCATCAAAAACTCGGTATCAATGAAGCATCTAAAAGTGCATTGAAAATGCCAGATTGCACGATAGACATAGATTTTTGTATATCATCGGTAAAATACCTGTCTTCATCATAAAAACTAACTTGTTCTCTTAGGGTTTTTTTAGCAAATTCTAGTTTTGGAGTTGATAGCTTTGGAGCTCTAAAATCCATGCCTTGAGCACAAGCCAACAGTTCTATACCGATTATGCCAGCTGAATTTTCTGCCATATCCTTGAGCCTTCTGCCCGCATAAGTTGCCATAGACACATGGTCTTCTTGGTTAGCAGATGTAGGCAGTGAATCTACACTGCTTGGATGAGCAAGAGATTTATTTTCGCTCGCAAGTGCCGCCGCGGTTACTTGAGCTATCATGAAACCAGAATTTATACCACCGTTATCGACTAAAAATGGTGGTAATTGACTAAGGTGTTTATCAACCAAAAGTGCCACTCTTCTCTCACTTAATGCTCCGATCTCACTGATGGCAAGTGCTAGATTATCACTAGCAAAAGCGATAGGTTCAGCATGAAAATTACCTCCTGAGATGACATCTTGTTCATCTACAAATATCAGTGGATTGTCTGTCACCCCATTTGCTTCTGTAATTAGGGTTTGAGCAGAGTTTCTTATCTGCATCAAGCAAGCTCCCATTACTTGAGGCTGGCATCTTATGGAGTATGGGTCTTGCACTCTATCACAATTTTTATGCGATATTGAAATCTCACTTTCATCTTCGAGTAAATTTCTATATAATTTGGCTGTATCAATCTGAGTTTGATGCCCTCTTATGGTATGCACTCGCTCATCAAAAGGAGCCCTGCTTCCAAGCACTGCTTCAACACACATGGAACCTGTGACAATCGCACTTGCAAATAAATCTTCAGCGAAAAAAAGTCCTTCAAGTCCAAAAGTTGTGGAAAGTTGAGTGCCATTTAAAAGAGCCAAACCCTCTTTTGCACCCAAAACCAATGGTTTCATGTTTGCTATAGCCAAACCCTCTTTTGCACTAAGTATCTCTCCTTTGTAATTAACATAACCATATCCAAGTAAAATTGAACTCATATGGGCCAATGGAGCTAAATCCCCACTTGCTCCGACTGAGCCTTTTTTTGGTATGCAAGGGTAAACTTGAGTATTTATCAAGTTAATCAAAGCTTCTATGACTTTCAATCTGATGCCAGAATATCCAAGACTAAGCGAATTTACTTTTAAAAGCATCACAAGGCGAACTGTAGAATTAGATACATACTCACCTATGCCAGCAGAGTGTGAAAGAACGATTCTTCTTTGTAAATCTTCCAAATCCTCTTTTTTGATTTTAGTATTTGCTAAAAGACCAAATCCAGTATTTACGCCATAAACTGTTTTGTCTTCATCTAGGATTTTAAGTATGGTTTTGTTTGCTCTATCTATCTTTGCTTTAGCACTCTCATCCAAAGTGACAAAAGTCTCTTCTTTTTCAACCCTTCTTATATCTTGAAGAGTTAATTTTCCAGGAATCAAGTGTAATTTAAACATTTTGTGTTTCCTTTATCATGGGAAGATCTAGTTTTTGTTCTTTTGCTTTGTTTATCGCTATCTCATAGCCTGCATCTGCGTGCCTCATAACTCCACTTGCTGGGTCATTTGTAAGCACTCTTTTTAATCTTTGTTTTGCCACTTCTGTTCCATCAGCTACGACAACTAAGCCAGCATGTTGAGAAAATCCCATTCCAACACCTCCACCGTGATGTATGCTAACCCAAGTAGCTCCACTAGCGGTACTTAGAAGTGCATTTAAAAGTGGCCAATCAGATACAGCGTCACTTCCATCTCGCATGCCTTCGGTTTCTCTGTTTGGACTAGCAACTGAGCCAGCATCCAAATGGTCCCTGCCTATAACTATGGGAGCTTTAAGCTCGCCACTTTTTACCATCTCGTTAAAGGCAAGTCCTGCCTTATCTCTTTCACCAGCTCCTAACCAGCAAATTCTAGCAGGCAAGCCTTGAAAATGTATCTTTTGTTCTGCTTGGTCTAGCCAATTATGCAACGCTTTGTTTTTTGGAAACAGTTCTTTGATTTTGGCATCAGTTTTGAAGATATCTTCTTTATCTCCAGAGAGAGCTACCCATCTAAAAGGCCCAATTCCCTCACAAAACAAATCTCTTATATATAGTGGTACAAACCCATGAAAGTCAAAAGCATTTTTAAAACCAGCTTCAAAGGCCATTTGCCTGATATTATTTCCATAATCAAATGTAGGAATTCCAAGTTTTTGAAATCCAACCATCGCTTCAACTTGTTTTGCCATTGATTGCTTCGCTTCATTTACGACTAAAGCAGGATTTTCTTTTCTTAATTTTTGAGCCTTTTGTAAGCTCCACCCACTTGGTAAATATCCATTTAATGGATCATGTGCACTTGTTTGGTCAGTGACGCAATGAGGCAGAAAATCTCCTTTTAAAATCTCAGGAAAAATCTCAGAAGCATTTCCAAGAAGCCCTACTGATATAGTTTTATTTTCATTCTTTGCCTCTTTTATCATCTCTATCGCACTTTTGAGTGAATGTGCTTTAAAATCACAATACCCAGTTTCGATTCTCTTGTCTATTCGGCTTTCATCACATTCAACTGCAAGCATTGAAGCACCAGCCATAGTAGCCGCTAGGGGTTGAGCACCTCCCATACCACCAAGTCCAGCAGTTAATATCCATTTTCGGCTTAAATCGCCATCATAATTTTTCTTTGCCATCGCCATAAAAGTTTCATAAGTTCCTTGTACGATTCCTTGTGAGCCTATATATATCCAAGACCCAGCCGTCATTTGACCATACATCATCAAACCTTTTTTGTCTAATTCGTTAAAAGTCTCCCAAGTTGCAAGATATGGCACAAGATTTGAGTTTGCTATCAAAACTCTTGGTGCGTTTTCGCTAGTTTTAAAAACTCCCACTGGTTTTCCAGATTGCACCAATAGGGTTTCATCGCTTTCTAATCTTTTTAAGGTTTCTACGATTTTGTCATAACACTCCCAATTTCTCGCAGCTTTTCCAAGACCTCCATAGATAATCAAATCTTGTGGTCTTTCCGCAACATCGGGGTCAAGATTGTTCATAAGCATCCTAAGCGGAGCTTCAGTTAGCCAAGATTTTGCATTTAATTTGGTACCAGTTGGTGCTTTTATAACTCTTTTTGAATCCATAATTTTTGCCTTTTTATATTTTTGTGATATAATTATATAGACAATTAGTTTAATTGTCAATACTAATAAATAAAAAGATGTAAAATGAGATATGATAAAGTTTGGATAAATGCCGATATAGCTGTATTTGATAAAGATAAAAAGATAATTATACTAAAAGATAGTTTTTTAGCTATAAAAGATAAAAAGATAAAATACATAGGAGATATGAGCGATTTTGATGAGGGTAAAGCAGCTCAGATTATAGATACAAAAGGAAAATTAATCACAACTTCTCTTATAGATTGCCATACGCATTTGATTTATGCAGGGGAAAGAAATGATGAAATTGAGCAGATACGAGAAGGAGCAACATATGCACAAATTGCAAAAGATGGAGGCGGTATAAATTCGACTATAAAAAGCACAAGAGAAGAGTCATTTGAAAGTATTTATAAAAAATCAGCTAAGAGATTAGAGGCTCTTATGAGAGATGGTGTTGGAGTAGTCGAGATTAAAACAGGATATGGGTTAGAGATAAAAACAGAGATAAAGATGTTAGAAATCGCAAAAAAATTAGAACTTAATTATCCAGTGAAGATTATAAAAACATTCTTGGGAGCTCACGCGATTCCAAATGAATATAAAAATGATGCTGATTCTTATGTAAGTTATATTTGTGATTATATGCTTGATGCGGTAAATGAGCTTGGTTTGATTGATTGTGTTGATGCGTATTGTGAGCATTTGGCTTTTAGTGTTTCTCAAGTAAAACGAGTTTTTGAAAAAGCTAAGAGCTTAGGGTTACATGTAAGGATTCATGCAGAGCAGTTTTCGCTAATGGGTGCTACAAAATTGGCTGCTAAATTTCATGCACTTTCAAGTGATCACTTAGAACATATAGATGAAGCTTCTATAAAAGAGATGGCAAAAGTAGATATGGTTGCAGTTTTACTTCCTGGGGCATACTATTTTTTGAAAGAGACTAAACTGCCACCGATTGAGCTTTTTAGAAAATACGGGGTAAAGATGGCAATCGCTACTGATTTAAATCCAGGTACTTCACCTTTGGCTTCTTTGTTGCTTATGCTAAATATGAGCAATGTTATATTTGGATTGAGTGTTGATGAAGCATTTTTGGCAGTTACTAAAAATGCGGCATTTGCACTTGATTTACAAAATTCTAAAGGTAGCTTGAAAGTAGGGTTTGATGCTGATTTTTGTGTGTGGGATGTATCTCATCCAAGGGATTTGGTTTGTTCATATCTTCCAAATGCCTTAGATTATAGAGTGTACAATGCAGATGTATATTGAAGCTAATATGGATCTATGGGGCGGTAGGATTGACGCTGAAGATAAAGAGTTGGGCAAAAGGTGGCATCAAAAGATAAAAGCTTTGCCGTATCCTTATAAAGATAAAAAAGGTGTAGCTTTTTTAGGATTTGAATGTGATGAGGGTGTCAAAAGAAATAAAGGCAGAGTTGGTGCTAGATTTGGTGGGGATGAGCTAAAAAAATCTATGGGAAATTTTGCGTATCACTTATATGATACTAGGCTTTACGATTGCGGGAAAATCACAACAGATACTCACCTAGAAGAGGCACAGATAAATCTGGCAATGCACATAAAAATACTTTTGAGTAACAATCATTTTCCTGTTATTCTAGGCGGTGGACACGAAGTAGCTTATGGAAGTTTTTTGGGTTTGTTTGATTTTGCTAAAAAAGGTGAAGATATAGCTATCATCAACTTTGATGCTCATTTTGATTTAAGGCAAAGTGAGCTTGCAACATCTGGTACTCCTTTTAACCAAATGGCGAGAATATGTCAAAAAAATGGTGAAGATTTTAACTATATGTGCTTAGGGATATCAAAAGCTTCAAATACACAAGCACTTTTCAAAAGAGCAGATGAATTGGATGTAAAATATATCTTAGATACGGATATGAATTATCTAAATATCAAAAAGATAAAAAGAAAGATAAAAGCATTTTTGAAAGACAAAAAATATATCTATATAAGTATAGACACAGATGCTTTTTGCCCATATCTAGTGCCTGCAGTTAGTGCAGTTTCATCAAGAGGTATAGAGATAAGTCTGACTCATGAGATTTTAAAATATCTATTTAAAAAATATAATGACAAGATAAAGCTGATAGATATAGCAGAATTTAATCCAAAATATGACATCAATAATATAGCAAAAAAAACAATCTCAAGACTCATATATGATATAATATCAAAAAGATAAAGGAAGATGCTTTTGAAACATCTTATAAATACAAGAGATTTTACCTTAAAAGAGATTGATGAGCTTTGCCGTAGGGCAGAAGAGTTTTTAAATAACAAACAAAGAGACATACTTAGTGGACATATGATTATCACTATATTTTTTGAAAACTCAACTAGGACTAGAAGTAGCTTTGAGATTGCAGCGAAAAGATTGGGTGCTAGTGTAGTTAGCTTAGATGTTTCAAAAAGTTCATCTAGCAAGGGCGAGACACTGCTTGATACTGCTGCAAATCTTGATGCTATGGGCCCAGATGCTATCGTTGTCAGGCATAAGAGGGCAGGCGTTCCGCATATACTTTCAAAACATATAAATTGTCCGATTATCAACGGTGGAGATGGTTCTCATGCCCATCCTACACAAGCCTTACTTGATTTTTTTACTATAAGACGGCATTTTAATGACGACATAAAAGGCAAAAAGATAGCCATAGTCGGAGATATAAAAAATTCTCGCGTAGCAAATAGCAATATCGAGCTTTTAAATCGTGCTGGATTAGAGGTTATTTTAGTAGCACCTCCTCATTTTTTACCAAAAACACACTTGAGGGTTTCAAATGATATAAAAGAAGTGATAGATGAGGTGGATATAATCATGAGCTTGCGAACACAAACTGAGAGACATGCAAACCAGATTTATGCATCTTTGAAAGATTATTCTGAAGATTTTTGTATAACTTTAGAGTTGATGGGCGAGAGAGATATATTGCTTCTGCATCCTGGACCAGTACACAGAAATGTAGATATAGACGATGTGATGATGGAAGATAGCAGATGTAAAGTTTTAGAACAAGTTAGAAATGGAGTTGCCATGAGGATGGCAGTTTTGGAAAAACTTATTGATGTATAATGTGAAATTTGCTATAATATCTGATTTTAAACTATTAAAAAAGGAACATTAGATGTTGCACGATGCATTAAGTGACGCCAAATTTTGTGAAATTATGAATGACCATCTTTTGGATATTCTTGATTATTTATTAGAAAAAGGTGTAAATTTTTCCATACTTACCAATGTAAATGAGGTAAATTTTAATCCAGAGCTTCCTGCCCAAATCAAAGACTCTTTTAAACCAATTACGATGTTTGTTTTGGCTGGATATACATTTGAAAGCGTACTTGCAGATGAAGACAATATTAGTTTCGAAGCTGGATTTGGGCATGACAATTTTGGTTCTTTAGTTACAGTGCCATTGCTGTCAATTCTTCAGATTATCGTAGAAGATACACCTATTTTTATAAATTTAAGCATATCTACAAGTGCAAAACAAGAGAAGAAGCAAGAAAAAGGGGTTAAGAAATCCATGGAAATGTTACTTTCAAATCCTGAAAATGAAAAACTATTAAAAAAGCCTAAAAGCTAGATCTTTCACGCTTTTTTCTCGAAAAGTCCCACTTTTTGTGGCTTTAGGGGGTTGTAGGGACAAGGAGTCCTTGCCACTACAATGGGCTTTGCCCATTGTAGTGTGTAAAGATAGTTAGATTCTTTTTCTGCTTAAGAGATAATTAACTATACTGTCTATGATAGCGTCATGCTTTCTTTCTTTTAAGTAAGTGAGGTATAAAGTTCTTGATAGCTTATATCCTTTAATTCGAGAATAATATAGCTGGCCATTTTCTATCTCATCTTTAATCATATGTTTTGATATAAAAGAAACTGTTGGCGTGTCTAGTTCTGGAGTTTTTAGCACCATTTGTTTAACAGCAGTAGAGCCAGTCACTATACTTCTTAAATCAAAAGATTTACAATCAATTCCCATAGAATCAAATGCTACTTGTACGATTTTTCTTGTGTGCGATGTTTCTTCTCTGCAAATCCAGTGAAAATTATACAAATCTTCTTTTTTGACTAATTTTGGTAAAGGAGATTTGCTTACCAAAAATAGTTCGTCTTCAATCCATTCCCTAAAAATCAAATCATCATTAAAAATAGGTGTTTCCAATATGGCAAAATCTACTTTTTTGTCCATTAATTCTTGTGTGATATTCCTAGAATTAGCAATTTTTAACATAATGTCATTGCTTATCTCTTCTTGTATCTTATTTAATATGCCAGGTAAGATATAATTGCCAATCATCGTTGAGGCTCCCAATATAAAAACTATATCTTTGTTTAAAAGCTTTATCATCTCTTTTTCAGAATTAACTATGCACTTGTCAAGTTTTATGGCGATTTTGTGTAATTCTTCACCAATTTTTGTGAGCCTTATGCCATTTTTCTTTCTATCTACAACTTTTCCATCTATATAATCTTCCAAAAGCTTTATTTGCTGTGTAACTGCGGGTTGAGAAATGCCTAATTTCTTTGAAGCCTTTGAAAAACTTTTTTCTCTGACAACAGTTAGAAATGTCTCCATCTTGGTAAAATCTTTTAACATTAAATCTCCTTATAATACTTAAGTACCTAACCATAGATAAACCCAACTATCAGTTACATAAAAAAGTGACTAATATGAGGCAAAAACTCGCTTATGCACTTATTGTGCTTTAAGAGTTTTTAACGAAATAGTAGTTGCTTTTTTATGTAACCCTCTGGGCGATAAGGAAATAACCCTATTGCTTCGTTAGATTTTATTGACTTATCTCTTGATAAGCCTGCAAAAATCTGCCTTGCACTAGGATTATTTCCTTATCGCTGATAGTTGGGTTTATCTATGGTTAGGTACTTCAAATATATTATTTTTTATTTATTATAACTAAAAATGATAACTTATACAATAGCGATTTGTATAAAATTTGCAAGATTAATAAATTTTTTGGTATAATAGATATAATAAATTATAAATTTTTCAATAGAAAGCAAAAAATGAATAAAATACTAAGTGAATTAAACGAAGCACAAAGAGATGCTGTAAAGCACATAGATGGACCACTACTTATACTTGCAGGTGCAGGAAGTGGAAAAACAAAAACCATAACTACTAGAGTTGCATATTTGATTTCACTAGGGATTGACCCCGCTAGTATATTGACGCTAACATTTACAAATAAAGCAGCTAGTGAGATGCGAGAGAGAGCTCTTTCTTTGATAGAGTCAGTAAATTATCCACCTACTCTTTGTACTTTTCATAAGTTTGGTCTTCTATTTTTAAAATTTAATATAAATAAATTAGGCAGAAACAATAACTTTGTAGTGATTGATACAGATGATAAGAAAAGAATCATAAAAAGTTTTGGAATTGACTTGCCTATCTCTATGATAGCAAGTGAAATATCAAGATACAAAAATTCTCTCATATCCCCAAAAGAGGTTTTTGAAAAAGCGGAGAGAAAAAATTATAAAACCATAGCAAAACTTTATGAACAATATGAAAATTATATAGCAAGTAATAATCTAGTAGATTTTGATGATTTACTTGTGCTTACTTATAAAATTTTAGAGCAAGACATTGAGCTATGCAAGCAGACAAGTGATAGGTACAGATATATAATGGTGGACGAATACCAAGATACAAATGAACTCCAATATAGGCTTTTGCGAAAACTATGCGAAAACCACGAAAACCTTTGTGTCGTTGGTGATGATGACCAGAGTATCTACGGATGGCGGGGAGCAAATATAAAAAATATTTTGGAATTTCATGAATCTTTTGATGAAGTTAAAATTACAAAATTAGAAGTGAATTATAGATCAACAAATCAAATCCTAAAAACAGCAAATGCTTTGATAGAGCACAATAGAGAGAGAATAGGAAAAAATCTAACTAGTGACTTTGGAGATGGAAAAGAGATAGCATTTATAGAGTCAGCTGACGAAAATCAAGAATCTCAAACGATAGCTAGAAAAATAAGAAAACTGATAGATACTGGAGCAGACCCAAGGAGTATAGCCGTGCTTTACAGGGTAAATGCACTAAGCCGGTCACTAGAAGAAGGATTAAATAAAGAGCATGTCTCTTACAATATGGTTGGCGGTATAAAATTTTACGAAAGAGCTGAGATAAAAGACCTTATAAGTTACCTTAGGATAATCGCAAATGAGCATGATGATTATTCTATGAAGAGAATCATAAACAAGCCAAAAAGAGGCTTGGGTAAGGTGACAATAGATAAATTTTTAAAAGCAGCTTATGAGTCAAAGATGTCACTTTTTGAGTATATTTCCACTCATGAGGCAGAAGTTAAAAGTATCGCTAGCAAAAAGAGTTTTGTGGCATTGTATGAATTTATAGAAAATATCATAAAGTTAAAAGAGTTAAGCTCTGATAATTCATATGATTTTATCTTTGAACTTGAGGATACATTTAAGATAAGAGATTATTATTCCACTCTTCCTGATGCGGTTGATAGAGTTTCAAATATTGACGAATTTTATGGCTTATACAGGGATTATGTAAAGCAAAATCTAGAGATGAGCGTGGATGAGTTTTTAAATGATTTGGCACTTCAAAGCGATCAAGACCAGATTGATTATGAACATATATCTATCATGAGCGTACATGCAAGTAAAGGTTTAGAGTTTGAATACTTGTTTGTTATAGGCTTAGAAGAAGGGTTTTTTCCGCTCATTGGTGATGGAAGCGATATAGAAGAGGAGAGAAGACTAGGATATGTGGCTATAACTAGGGCTAAGAGAGAGTTGTGGCTTAGTTGTGTTGGAAGTAGATTTTACAAAGGAAGAAGAGCTACCCTTAAAAAGAGTAGATTTTTAAAAGAATGCGGTGTTTGCAAGGGAAGTTTGGTGTTGGAGAAAACGACTTCATTTAAAAAAGGTGATTTGGTTAAACATAAAATTTTCGGAATTGGAAGAATTTTTGAGATAAGTAAAGTAAAAAGAGAGTTCAAGCTCAAAATCAATTTTAGCGGTACAAAAAGAGATATATTGGCATCGTTCGTCGAGAAGATATGAACCAACTATTTGTTGCAAATAAGCCAAAAGGTATATCTTCAAACTTCTTCTTAAAAAAGATAAAAAGAAAGTATGGCGTAAAAAAAGCAGGTTTTTCTGGGACGCTTGACCCTTTTGCAAGTGGAGTTCTTATCATGGCCTTTGGACAATTTACGAAACTTTTTAGGTTTTTGGATATCGCTCCTAAAAGATATAGAGCAACTTTGTGGATTGGGGCTTATAGCGAAACTTTGGACACAGAAAAGATAAGCAAAGTCAAATCCTTAGCTCCTTTTTCGCAACAATCAATAGAGATTATAGCAAAGAGCTTTAAAGGAGATATCGAGTATCTTCCACCAAAATATTGTGCTAAAAAAGTGGATGGAAAAAGGGCTTATGATTTGGCGAGAGATGGAAAAGAGTTTGAACTTAAAAAGATAAAAAGCACCATCTTTGACTTTGAAATTATTCATTATTTTCACCCTTTTTTGACATTTGAGATAAGTATCAGCGAGGGCGGGTATATAAGAAGCATAGGCGATTTATTTGCAAGAAAACTTGGTTTTGATGGAGCTTTAAGTTCTTTGGAGAGATTAAGCGAGGGTGCATTTGTTTTTGAACATGAAAAAGCACTAAATCCGCTTGAGTTTTTGTCTATGCAGGAAAATCAATATTTAGGCGATATAAGTGATATAGAACTTGGGAGAAAGTTGCAAAAGAGTTCATTTGAAAATCAAGAAAACGGTATCTATAAGTTTGTAGATGACAAATATCTAGCTCTCATCGAGATCAAAGACGATGAGGTAAAGTATCTATTAAATAAGGTAAAATTGTGTTAGTATTATCAAGAAAAATCGGTGAATCAATACTGTTAGGCGACAAAGTAACTATCACTGTAATGGAAGTATCAAAAGGTGTCGTAAAACTAGGAATTGACGCTCCAAAAGAGATGTTGATTTTAAGAAAAGAGTTAGAAGAGATAGTGAAAGATACCAATATAAAAGCATCTGAGTTGAGTGGACTTAGTGAGCTTAGTAAATTAAGTGAAAAATTAAAAAAATGATTTACAGGGCATTTGCCAAAGTAAATGTATTTTTAAAGATAGTTGGCACAAGAGGTAATTATCATGAGATTTGTTCAAGATTTGTATTGGTTGAATCTCTTTTTGATGAACTGTTTTTAGCTTCAAAAAAAACCAAAGATGAATTTGAATTATATGGAGATTTTGGCTGTCAGTTAGAGCAAAACACGATATATAAAACTTACGAAGCTCTAAAAACTGCTGGTTATAAAAAAGAGCTTGAAAAACTATTTTCGAAATATTCTTTACATGTAAGAAAAAATATCCCATCATTTGCAGGCTTAGGCGGTGGAAGTAGCGATGCCGCTACATTTTTGCTTATGGTGAATGTTAAAGCTAACTTAGGATTAAGAGTAGAGGAACTTGCAAATATGGGCTCACGAGTAGGAGCAGATATTCCATTTTTTGTTTATGGATACAAAAGTGCAAATGTAAGTGGTATTGGTGAAGTGGTGCAAGAGTTCAGTGAAAATCCTCTACATGTAGAGATATTTACTCCTGATATAAAATGCGATACAACAAAAGTCTATAAAGCTTTTAGGCAAAATTATAAAATTGATTTAAAATTAGCTGATACAATGTCAAAGATGAAAAGCCAAGAGTTGTTAAAAGCTTATAGCGACATAGAGTTAAATGACCTTTTGCAACCAGCG
>Ga0256829_1001104_pt1 | contig 23263 bp, 17 predicted proteins | sample 131447metaG_FD_185979 | JGI IMG/M metagenome (GOLD analysis project Ga0256829, IMG submission 185979) | Hydrothermal vent microbial communities from Lau Basin, Pacific Ocean - 131-447 | ecosystem: Environmental > Aquatic > Marine > Hydrothermal vents | place: Pacific Ocean: Lau Basin | collected...
CTTAACCGCCCTGATAACCGGGAGAGTGATGGTGCTTTCGCGCATATCATGAAGGACCGGTTTTCCAACAGAATTCTCGGACGATATGAAATCCAGTATATCATCCGTGATCTGGAATGCCATTCCGAGGTTGAATGCGAACTGCGATAGGGCTTCAACAATCTCCGGAGAAGCATCACCCGCAACAGAGGCACCCCTGGCACAGGCCTCGAAGAAGTGGGCGGTCTTGCCAGAGATGATCTTGAGATATGTTTCCTCATCTATGTCCGGATTTCCCCTGTTGAGGAATTCCAGGGTCTGCCCTTCTGCCAGCTTGCTGGATCCATCGGCCATTATCCTGGAGACCACGGGGCCGTACCGCGATCCAAGCTCATATGCCCTGGCAAAGAGAAAATCTCCAACAACGATAGCATTTTCCATACCATATTTTTTGTTCAAAGTAGGTCTGTTTCTGCGGATGGGCGAGTTATCTATTATGTCATCGTGGATCAGACTGGCAGTGTGTATGAGTTCATATCCTGCTGCCAGATCGAGGATATTGTCATAAGTGTGTTCAGAAACGATCCCGTAAACAAGAATCGTGAGAAGTGGCCTGAACCTTTTACCTCCCGCCTCTATTGTGTATTTTGCCATCTCGTAGAGAAAAGGTTCAGAGGTGGTGATGGACTCCAAGAGCCTCTCGTTAATCCTGGTTATCTTGGAGCTCAGGCTGATCTGCCAGTCGACATAATTTTTCATATATATCTTCGTACTTAAATCGCTAAAACAAATTTAATGGTTTATAGGGATATGTCCGGTATCATAATTACGCCGGGTACTCTCAAAGATTAAACATTTAAACAATAAAACAAAAAGGGTCAGATCTCGGGGCCCTTTACCTCTTAAGCGTGATCTCAATCGATGAGACGTTCGATTCTCCTCTCTCACCGGTGAGAACCTCAGTGTCGAGGGTTATCCTGTCATACTTGACTTCTTGCAGAAATTTGTGCTTTGTTATCTCTGCTATGTCAACAGCCTTGCTGATGGCCTTCCCCCGGGCCTTTATGGTTATCTGATCCACGTTGTTATTAAACTGCGTCACAATGGCTAGCACATAATTCATAGTGGGTTTTTTACCGACATAGATGATGTTTTCCTCTGTCACTGTTATCCCCAAATCTGCGAATGTTTCTATCTATAAATACCTGTCGAAATTCCCTGCGATTATGTCTCTTTTTCCCATAACATGATCTTATGTACTGGGGTCAAAGGTGACGTTTGGGGAATACGGAGAAAGTATTTAATAATGAAATTTACTTGCGTTGAGGTTTAGCACATTGCAAACAGCCAGTCTTTACTCATTGTTTTCTCAAGGCATTCCTATTTGCATAAGGTCGCTGATGGCTGTTGGTAAACAATTTATAAATAGACTCACTAACCTTCCCATGCCAACAGAGTTACTCTATCTGGATCACGCATATCAGAAAGAATGCACCTCCAAGGTTCTCTCAGTTGATTTCACCGATTTAACCGTGGATAAAACCATACTCTTTCCTGCAGGCTACGGGCAACCAAATGATAAGGGGCACGCGGTAATTGGAAACAGAGAATACCAGATCGTTGACGTGTGGACAGATGGGGAATCGGTCCACCTCATATCTCTGGATACGTACCCTCAGGATATAACCGGAAAAGAGATCAGGCAGGTCGTCGACTGGAATTCAAGGTACCTGCACATGCGCTTCCGCTCTGCCATGTTTCTCATCGCATCGGTTGCGCACAAACTTTTTGGCTCCCAGGCTCGAATAAACCAGACCTATGATAGCGAAGCCTGGATGGATCTTTATGTTAACAACCTAAGCGAGGATATGATCTCCGAGATCGGGCTGGAAGCAAACAGACTGGTCAGAGAGGGAGTCCCCATAGAAACTATATATCTGGACGAGGCCTACATTGCTGAAAACAGTGGAATCCTGAGAATAATCAGGGAATCTCTGCCCGGTGGTGGGAAGCTGAGAGCAACAAAGATTGGAAATTTCCTTCCGATTCCAGATATGGGGCTGCACGTGAAGAACACCTCTGATATCGGCCCAATAACCATTAAAACTGGAAAGGAGAAAGGAAAGGTATCAAACAGGATAATGCTGTACCTAACCGACTGACGTTACCCGTTGATTGAACGGTGGGCATCCAGCGAGTCTACCGTGATCCAATGTTTGAAGTTTTATCCGCTCCTCACCAACCTCCGGTTCAAGAAAAGAGGCGAAGAGCGGCAGCATCGCTGTACGTTTTTAAAAATGATCACATACCCTTCGGCGGGTGCCTGGAAGGATATCAATGGAGAAGGAATGCCCTGTATGCCCTGTAACAGCTCCAGAGGTCAACCTTGCTCAGAAGCTCGAAGGGAGCGTGCATACCGAGAACCGGTGCTCCTGCATCTATAACGTTCATTCCGTAGCGGGCGAAATCCTGGGCCACTGTTCCACCGCCCCCCTCGTCCACCTTGCCGAGCGTACCGAACTGATAGGGGACATCATGCTTCTGAAGGATGTTTCTTATGTATGCAACGTATTCTGCGTTTGCCTCTGATCCGCTATATTTTCCACCGTGGCCACTGTATTTTGATATCACGATCCCTGATCCAAGTCTGGCAGCGTTGTGGGTGTCGTGGGCGTCCTTGAAACTCGGATCCATCGCTGCACTTACATCTGCACTGATAACCCTGCTCTTCCTGAGGAGAGTGAGCATGTCTGCTGGGTCAGAGCGCTTTGCCATTTTCCTCATGATGAGCATGACAATGTATTCCAGAAAATTGGATTTTGAACCGGTCAGCCCCTGGCTTCCTATTTCCTCCCTGTCAAAGAACATGGCCAGAACAGTGTCATCCGGTGATTTTGTATCTATGAGAGCGCGAAAAGTGGTGTATGCTGACGATCTGTCATCGTGCCCGTATCCAACAATCATTGATCTGTCCAGACCCGCCTCACGGGCTCTTCCGGCCGGAACGAGAGATATGTCGGAAGACGCAAGGTCCTCTTCCTCAATTCCGTAGCTCTCCTTCAGGAGTTTCATAATGCGATCTTTGAATCTGTTATCTCCCGATTTTTCGGGTGTACTGCCGAATATAACGTTCATTTCTTCGGCCTCTATTCCCTCAAACAGTTTTCTGTCTCTCTGCATCTTTGCGATGTGAGGAAGAAGATCCGGTATGAGAAATATAGGCTCATCTTCCCTGTCTCCAAGGGAAAGCCTGATCTCCTTTCCATCTCTGGTGAATATCCTTCCGTGTATTGAAAGCGGCAGATTGACCCATTGATATTTTTTCAGGCCACCATAATACTGTGTCTTGAGGAGAGTTGTGTTGGTTTCTTCGTCCTGATAAACAGGCCTGGGTTTCAGATCGATCCTCGGGGAGTCCACGTGCGAGGCAAGCATGTAAATGCCGTTATCCAGCCCATTTTTTCCAATGATGCCCGCTGCAAGTGATTTTCCTGAATTTATGCAGTAAAACCTGTCTCCACTTTTTAGTTCTATGTCATCCTCTATGTTTCTGTAACCTGCCCGTTTAAGCTTCTCAACAAAAAAGTCAATAACCTCTCTCTCCGTCTTTGCCTCTGAGATAAAATCCAGATAACCTCTGGATAGTGATTCCACCTCGGCCACCGCCTCTTCACCGAGATCCTCCCATATTGTTTTAACTTCAGTGACCATGATCGGGATATTGTTCCGAGATATAATAACAATTTCACAAAGCACCCGATAGAACTTTTTTTGGCTGATCAAGACTTAAATGAGATGCAGGTGCCGGGATTCGGACCCGGGTCGAAAGCTTGGAGGGCTTCCGTGCTGGACCAGACTACACTACACCTGCAGATGTTAGCCACCCAAACCCTGGAAAGGTGGGTTGAGATGGTTAATGGTAGAGGGTTAAATAAAATTTATCGGTGTATGAATGGCCGTGCGACTGGGTGATCACCTGAATTTCAAGGTAGTTTCCAGATACGGGCATGAATCTTCCTGTAAGGTTGAAGTAGAGCTCGTGGCCGGCGTAATGGTGAGCGACGTTTGAAAGCGACCTTAGAGCAAAGATCCCGGCGGTACCAGGAGGGCCATTGTAAAGATAGTAGTTGATGGTGATATTGGTGATGGGGTAGAGATAGTAAACATAAAGCCTGTAGCTTACATTGTGAGGATACCATGCATATACAGAGGGAGATATCTGGGAAACGGCACTCCATGCGTTGTTCCAGTGAACCTCAAGGTTTGAGACCTGCGGACCGGAGATCGTGCTCAGCGGAGGGTTCAGAAATATTATCCAGAAGACGATCCACGTGAGGATGAACTCCATAATCAGGAAGAATTTCTGCCCCGTGGTCTCTGGCATCTCCAGCTTGAGGGAGCGGACGATGATCCTCAAAAATAGGAGGAAGAAAAACACGATAAGCACGGAGAAGTACCACATTCCGTTTACGTAGAGAACGCCGGAGAAGAGGCCCAGGGCAGCCCCCAGCAAAAAGAATATCACAACCGCTTTAGCCCTTGTCTTCTCCTTGATAAGAAAATCCTTCTCGTTGAATTCTGGAAGGTCGATTAATTTTTCCTCTTTCTCTTTTGCCATTCTTTCTAAGGGGATTTACTATTTATTAATGAACTTAACGCAGATTTTGGATTTTCAGCCTTCACTACCCCGGAGGCTATCAGGACACCTGCCGCACCAAGCTCGAGTGATTTCTGGTAATCCCGTGCGTTCTTTATGCCTGCACCCACAAGCACCTTTACACCATAGCGTTCAGCAACACTCACCACATCGCTGATGATCTCAGGTTTCGCCCGAGATACTGATACGTTTCCACCAATGAGTTCCGGTGGTTCATAGGCAACAAAAGGAGGTCTGAGTTTGATAATTCTTTCTCCCTCCTCTTGATCTTTCACACAGACAAAGGGGGTGAAATGAAGTTTACCTGCCTTGTCTATTATCTTCATTATTTCATCGTAGCCAATCCTGTTTTCTGAATGGTTGATGAGAGATCCGGTTATACCTTCTCTGAGCAGGTACTCCATTGAGATCTTTCCGGTGAAAGCCCCAAAACCGGTCGGATCAACATGCTGAGAGATCACGTGATTCCTGATTTCCGGACCAAATCTGGCAAGGTCTGGGGGTGAAACGGAGAGATACAGATGCGTCGAAGGGGGCATCCTGATGCCCAGCAGAGACTCCGCAAGGGATCTGGCCCTTGTGCCGGTGGCGTTTTCATAATGTTTGAAATTAACGATAATGTACTTTTCCATGGATATCCCTTTCCATATAACAACAGATTATTGTAATTTATTCTTTGTTTTTCCCATGACCTGCCGCAATTGCAACCGGGGAGAGAGCGGAAGTAGCCCACGATTATGTTCACGGATATCATCCAGGATGGCCATGGGAAACATTGGGGTCTGCCAGGGTATTAATGCATTCAGCCACTTTTCACAATGATCTGCGTGTGAGCCTTCGCAGAATCCTGAAGGTGTAGTAAAGATAAACGATTATTCCAGAATAGATCAGCAGATTAATGATGATGTTGGTGAGGGTGGTGGGATGAATGGCGATCTCCTTGCTGGATACTATTGATCCATTGGCCGTGTATCCAAATAGCTGAAGATAGTAGGTCCTGAATGGCATAACAGTAAGGGTGATGGATGTAGCCGTTCCGGATAGATTGATCACATCTGGATTTTTAAATTCCGGAGATGTGGAATAGTACAGCGTGAATTTCACCACAGGCGTTTGAGAACTCCACGTGCTGTAAAGCAGGAAGAACAGGATTGAATAGCTGCTCCCAAAGAAGATCGATATATATGGGACAGGCAGTATCTTGGCTGGCTGCAACAATGCTTTTATGGTGATATTTGAGAGGGCGCTGAAATTCCCGCTGGCATTCCTGTACAGACTGGCAGCAATGGTGTACACGTACTTTCCTGGAGGTAAGTACAGAACAAAATGGCCCGAGGAATTTGTGTAGGTGTAGATGCTGCTGTTTATGATGAACAAAGCACCCACAATGGGATACTGAAACACGGAGTCCTTCACATCCCCCTCAATTTTTACAACAAGATCCGGATTGGAGGGCAGGAGGTAAACGGATCTGGTATAGTCTGCACCAGGATTGGCGAAGAATCTGGCACTATAGTTATGGTACCCGGAAGCAGATACATTGATCGTGACGATCCCGGGCAAAACATTCGCTTTAAATAATCCCGTGGATGTGTGGTGGGCACTCAGCCCATCAACCTTAACGAGGGCATAGGTGGGTGAGATGTACATCACCACCGTGCTGCTCAGGGGTGAGAGCGCTTTCTCGATGGTACTGCCACCCATAACGTATACGGTCTCATTGTAATAGCCTGGAGATCCTATTTCAAGTTCGTTAACCCCGTTAAGAGTGGTCACATTCATCGATCTGGACGCATTGATTGATAGATCATAGGACCAGAATTCATTTACCGTGATAGTTGCGATGGTTAGATAACCGGAAACCGGATTGCTCAGATTGATCTGTGAATTGTAGGTCCTCTCAAGGAAAACACTTCTGGTGATGTTTCCTTTTGGCGAGAGAGCGGTAATATTGTAGATACCAGTTGAATTAACGGTGAATGAATTCCCGGTTATGTTGCCGCCGTTCACGATCCACCGGGAGATCTTGTAACCATCCGTGGTCCCGAGGGTTACTTCAAGTGGTGTTCTGTACTGAAGAGAATAGGTGATGGCTGGTTTCGTGGTGGTTGAGTTGGTCAGGAAACCACTCACTCTCTTGCCGGAGAATTTCACATACAGGGTGGAATTCTCCAGGATGCCGGAAGAGACGCTGTATTGAGGTAAGCCGGGAATATCCGAAAAATGGGCCTCGTAGGCAACAGCTCCATTAACGGTCTGGTTGCTGTTGATAAAATTTATGCTGTGGAAGGCACCCTCCGGAAACAGGGTCATATTGGTGAAGCCACCGAAAATCTCCAGACCAAGGGAGACTATTGAGCTCCCCAGAGATGGATAAAAGAGCCTATGAGATACCATATAGCTCCCAGCACGCATAGAAAGGTTGAACCCCACGATCTTGAGAGAAAGTGGAATGGATTCAGAAGCAAATGGATATCCTTTTATTTTCGTGCTTTCATTGAAGAGATGACCGTTGATTTTCTCCTGCAGAAGAGAATAGAGGCCAGTGTCATTCACAGCAATACCCCAGTCAATGTGGTCATTGGGATTACCGTATATGGATTCGAAGTAATAGGCCGTCCCATTTTTGTACATCGATGGAATGCTCCCATTGAGAGTCAGTGTTGCCTGGACTCCCACAGCATTCGTGGTGTTATTGAAGTAAACCCTGAAACCGGACGGCCCTATTATTCTCTCGACAGAGTGAAGCAGACCTCCAACATCCGGTGTGCCAAGCCCGGTTACAGGATCCCATCCTGTGGAAGCATTATACACGCCATTTGATCCGGATGTTACATCATTGAAAGAGGATCTGTACATGGGACTTCTTGAAATCTGATAGAGAAGTGGATTGATGAAGCCGAGCCTTTCCCGGGATCGTTCATTCAGCAGTGAAACTATGCCTGCCCAGATAGGGGTTGATAGGCTTGTTCCACCGGCCTGATAGGCACTTCCCCTGTTCACCATCAGTACGCCGGTATATTTGTTGGCTATTGCCGAAACATCAGGAACACCCCGTGTGTTCGAGTTAAATCCCGGGGCCTTCTGCCACCACGGTACGTGGAAATAATCACTGAATCCTCCCCCGCTCCCGAAGGTGCTTCCGGAGGAGAAACCTCCCCAGCCTTTCTCTGTGTAGCTGTTCTTGAATCTAAAAAGTGAGGTGCCCCCAACCCCCAGAACATAAGGATCAGAGGCAGGAAAGTTAACGGCGGGCTTGCCTGTATTGTCAAACCCACCCCCATCTCCCGAGGCTGCCACAATCGTGATTCCCTCAACGTAAGCCCTGTAGTATATCTGTGACAGTGTGTTGAGGCCGTTGAGACCAATCTTCTGCGTTATGTTGCTCTCCGGGGCTCCCCAGCTCAGAGAGATTATGTTCCCCAGATGTTTGTATATGGCATAGGAAACGGCATCCTCGAGGGATGACCCTGCGTTCTGCGTCAGAACAACAACGATTTTAGCACCAGGGGCGGACGCATGCGCCCACTCAACATCAAGGGCAGTTTCCATGGACCAACCTCTGTTGTAGGAGAGCGGAGTTGTGTTGAGGTAAACAGTTTCAATGTCGGCCGGTGGGAGCCCGGTCAGGTTGTCAAATGCCGATAGGTCATAAAGCAGCGAAGGATCGCCGTAGGCATCAATGATCACGATGGTTGTGCCATTTCCGAAGATACCATCCTGGAACGCACCTGTATAGTTGTAAGCTCTGTATATATCTGAGGGATAATACTCACCTGCAGAAATTTCAGAAAGAGGAGCATATGTTTCTACAAGCGGTGTGTATGTGATGGTATCTGTAGAGTTGAAAAATGAGATGCCGTAGCGATCAGAAATGGAGCTTAGTATAGCAACAGCATTATGTGAAAATCTCTCCGGAGCACTAACTGAGATGATATTGCCGTATACCCTTGCACTCATGCCGTAGGGTCTTCCGAGCATGGTGATGCTGTTTAACACGTTACCGGGGGTGTCCGAGAAGGCGGTGAAATTCACATAATGCATGGGATTGGCACTCAGCGACACACTCTCGTTATAATTTGATGGGGTAATGACACTTCCCTGAGAGGTGGTCAGGAAGGAGGTAGAGCCTCCCAGTAGAATGATCAGAATGAGCATAGATGTGAGAAACTTAAACGCCATCTGCTGGGTAATACCAATATTAAATATTAATAATGTATCTTCTTCAACGTTGGATAGCAGTGAATTCAGGATGAGGGAATTTTTTTCGCAATACTATCGCTCAGCCCAGCTTTCCGTACCGGATCTTCTGAGCTCAAGAGAGATAGGTTTTATCCCCTTTGGTGGATCCATGGTACGGCATCAGACGCTGAAGAGCAAGGATGAAATGAAGGAGTTCATTCTCAGGAGGGTCCCAAGGCATCTTTACCATTCGACCGCCTATTATCGTGATCCCGGGAACAGGATCATGAAGTTGAAAAGATGGCTCGGAGCTGAGCTCGTGTTTGATCTCGATGCCGATCATATTCCTGGATCCGAGGAGAACAGCTACAGTGAGACGCTTCGGACGGTTAAGGAACACACCATCAGGCTCGTCTTCAGATTCCTGCTCGATGACATGGGTTTCTCCGAGGACGAGATATCGATTTTCTTCTCCGGTGGAAGGGGATATCACGTTCATGTGCTTAGCGATAAGGTGTACACACTGGGAAGCGATTCGAGGCGTGAGATATCCAACTACATAAGGGGTGAGGGGCTTCTCGAGAGATCAATCATTTATGAGCTTAAGAGGCCCGGTGGCACGGATTCAGGTTGGTACCGGGTGGTAGATTCTCACTTCACACAGCTATACAGAGATATCATCAGAGGAGATCAGGATTCACTGGAGTTTCTTCAGGGATGCCTTAAGAATGCCGGCACTGTGCGTGCCTTCATTAACTCACTGAAGCGTGCTGTTGTCTCCGGAAATTTCAGGGTGAAGAAAGAGAGCCTCTTCACGAAGAAAGGACAGGAGAAGTACTCCATGCTTGATGCAAGGGACGAAGCCATTCTGATGTGCGTGGTGAAGTCAGTTGTTGGGGAATACGCATCCGAGATCGATGAGCCTGTCACCACAGACGTCCACAGACTCATCAGGTTTCCGGGGAGTCTTCACGGAAAAACGGGTCTCATGGTTAAGAATATTGGAATCCATGAGCTCAAGGATTTCGATCCCCTAACTGAAGCAGTCCCGGAACAGTTCAAGGATGGCCAGGTCAGCATCGTGGGCCTCCGCGATTTTGAATTCGAGCTAATGGGATCGCCCTTCAGGATCAGAAAGAATGAGGCTCTTGAGGTTCCAGTATTTGCCTCTCTGTTCGCGGTTGGGCAGCGTGGGGCAAAATTCATGCAATAATTTATACTTGCTATTTATTGATAGTTGATACAGTAACATTATTATACTATTCCTGAATAGGGGAGTGGTGAAGAAATATGCCAGAATTGACTAATAGCAAGACACTGGAAAACCTGAAAGCTGGATTCGCAGGCGAGAGCCAGGCAAACAGGAGATACCTCTATTTTGCCCAGAAGGCAGATGAGGAGGGATACCAGGAGGTGGCAACTGTTTTCCGTTCCACAGCGCAGGGAGAGACGGCGCATGCCTTCGGCCATCTGAAGTACCTTCAGAAAGTCGGAGATCCCGTTACTGGAGAGCCCATAGGATCCACTGAGCAGAATCTGAAATCGGCAATAGCTGGCGAGACATACGAATACTCACAGATGTATCCCGGTTTCGCCAAGACCGCTAGGGAAGAAGGGTTCGATGACATCGCCCACTGGTTCGAGGTTCTTTCAAAAGCAGAGAAGGCACACGCCAAGAAATACGAAGATACACTCTCAAAACTCAAGAGCGAGTGAACCACTTGATTCAGATGAAAGAAACAATCAGCCTCAGGGATATTCTCCCCTACAGGGAATACGGTCTCTTCAGAGGCGAGCACAACAGTAAGGTAATCCAGATAGAAAAACATCGCAGAATAAGCAGCAGGCACTTCAGTTTTCTTTTTGAGAACAGAGATACGGTGATCAACCAGATAAACGAGATGATCTATCTGGAGAAGATAACGGATGAATCCCACATAAGGGAGCTGATCGACGTTTACAGCGATTTGCTCCCGAGCAGTGACACACTATCCGTCTCAATGTTCATTGAGTTTGAGGATTATGACATCATGGTTAAGGAGCTCAAGAAGCTCGTAGGAGTTGAGAAGGATGTTTACCTCATCTTTGATGGCCATGAGATCAGGGGCATTCCCGAAGAAAACCGTTCCACGGAGAGCCTTGAGGCAACGCTTCAGTACATAAAGTTCAGGTTCGACGATAGTGCCGCAAGGCGGTTCCATAACGCTGCTGGGGCAAGCATTGCTGTGCGGCACGCAGTCTACGGTGAGGAAGCCAGGATACCGTCTGATCTCCTGAACTCTCTGAAGGAAGAGATCCATCCATCCGCGTAATTTTTTGTTTTTACCCATCTTCATTTCTTTTTTTCGAATTGATCCGGTATGCCTGGGGCCGCGGTAGCTCTCAGAATGGTTATTAGGCTGCTCAATCTATCATCCGTTAAATACCATGTTAGGATATGGGGTTATGCCAGTTAGGCTTGGTAAATCGGTTTACGTCGCTGAGTCGGCTGTCATAATCGGTGACGTGACTTTGGGTGATGGTGTTTCCGTTTATGATAATACCATTATACGCGGTGATATGGATACCATAACCATAGGCGAAAACACCAACATACAGGACAACTGCACCATACACGTGGATGATGGTTACCCGACAACAATTGGCAAGGGCGTATCCGTTGGTCACAATGCCGTGATCCATGGTGCAAGAATCGGCAACTATGTGGTCGTAGGAATGGGTGCAATAGTCATGAACGGGGCAACCATAGGAGATGGTAGTGTTATCGGGGCCGGTTCTGTTGTAACCCAAAATTTCAGATCCGAGGAGGAATCGTTGATTCTTGGTGTTCCAGCCAGAGTTGTGAAGAAAGATTCTGGCTACCGGGAATATGCCGTGAAGAACTACAAGGAATATGTCAAGTTGCGGGAAGGCTACCTCTCTGGTCGCATTGAAAGGCGAACCGGCAGGTCATTCAGGCCTTGAAGAGGCATTATTATTTTATAGATTAAAGGATATGTGCTCTTAATGGATGCAAACACATCCTTGAAAAAATTCACAAAGAAGGTGAAGGGAGAGCTGGCTGATCTCCGCATGATAGGGGATAAACCCGTGGGTGATGGGGATATCGTCTCCCTGGCTGGAGTTCTTCTATCAGAAGCAGATCTACTGGATAACCTATGCCAGAGTGAGGGCATAACCAGAGAACTGAGGCTTATGACATCTGAGGGGGTCCTTACTTCCTCTCAGCTCGATAGGATCAGTGAAATGGTTGAGAAGAGCGGAAAGGTCTCTGTTTTTTCTCTTTACGTCAGGGCGCTATCAGCGTTCTCAGCTGGGGATTATGGTAAAACGATTAGCATAATATGCTCTTCTGATGATCTTTCGCATATAACCGATGCAATTGAGCTCCTAAAAATTTCATGTTTCAATGTTGGTGATTACGTTAAAGCTTCACTGTTTCTAGCGCGTAATGGGATGTATGATGACGTGATCTTCGGAGGATTGCGGAAAAGCTCGCCATCCGCATCAACGGTCGAGGAACTATTCTCCAGCGCCCATTCCGTAGCTTTCTCGGAAGATGTGTGCAGGATCCTGGAATTCGTAACAGATTTCGACAAAGGGAACGATAAACTTCTCGCACTTGCAAGATGCCTTGCTCAGATGGGCAATGGGGAGGCATCAGGTGCGGTACTGAAAAAGATAAATTTTGAAGAATATACGACCTCTCAGGAATTCATTGATTTTATCGATGTTTCCTTGAGGGCAGAGGAGCCAGCTATTGCTTACCGGGTTGCCAAATTCGGGAAGACAATGTTTCCCGATGACAGAAAGCTTCTCTTTCTCTTTGCTAAATGCCAGCAAATGCTCGGGAAAACCTCTGAAGCTGAGGAAAACCTCGTTGCCCTCATCAGGGAGGAACCCGAGAATGACGAGGCAAGAGAACTCCTGTCCACAATAATGTTTGATAGGGGAGACTACAGCGCCTATGTAGATCTGCTTCAGCCTCTCAGGGATAGGATTTTCACGCGTGTTCCAGAATTATTGAAATACATAAGGGCTGAGATAAACTCGTCCAGAATAGATGAGGCGATGCAGGACATAAGGACTGCCGAGAGTAACTTTCCGGACAATCTGGACATCCTGGACCTGAAACTCAGCCTGTTGATTCTCATAAACGACCAGAATGGTGCCTTTGAGATTGCTAAACAGATCTTCAGTCTGTCGAGAAACAACGCCCGGGCTCGTGATTATTATCTCAATAGCCTCTACGGCAGGCACGAGTATGAGGAATTCATAAAGAGGCTGGATGAATTTGGCTCTGATGACGGTTTTGAGGGAAAAAAGGCGGGCGCGCTATTTTACCTTGGCGAGGTTGAACAGGCGGTCGAATATGTGCATCATCATCCCGCAGCGCTGTCCAGTGGTGATTTTCTGGATGCTATTCTCTTCACCGTAAGAGATCGCGAGAGCCTGAATAAGCTCTCCAGCCTGAATGAGGAAAATGGGGAGCTCCTGTCGGTCGTGCTGGACTTTCTCAGGGGTATTCAGGTTAAGTGGGACGAGGATCTGATCCGGAAGGTATCAGATTCCGGATCCTCGGGGTTGGTGTGGATATTTGCGCACTCAACGATAGATTTCAGAAGGAGGCATAAGCCCGCTGTTGTTGAAAACGTAATTTCGAAGCCACAGTACAACACCGTAAACATCCTTGTCGATGCCGTTCTTCTTGTGTATTCAGGAGTGATCAGCGAGAGCATGGTTGACTCCAGGAAATTCCTCTATCCCCTCACTGAGGCACTGATAAATACTGGTAAATACGATGAGGCCGAGAAGATGCTTAACGGCTCTGTGGACTCCAGGAACCCGGACTCGTTCTCCTATTATTTCGGATCCCAGATTGATCTCGGCAGAGGCGACATCCAGAGTGCCGAGAGAAACATAGAGAGGGCCATGGAGTTGCTGGACAACGCCAGGTTCCTGGCCCAGAGAATCAGGGTGGACATCAGGCGGGGCGATGTGGAGGCAGTGGTGGAGAACATACGGAAAATTCACGCTCTCGGGCAGGCTCAGCTCATTGACTATGGAAGCCTCTACGATCTGATACGTCAGAGGGGCAACACCTCCATGCGTGATAGATTCCTGCAGCTATTTGAGGATCTTCAGATAGAAAACATATGGACCAATAGGCTTCTCCGGGACAAGAACCGTTCCGAGGAGAATTACGATGATGCCCGTAGGGTTTCCCGCCTCATAGTGGTTAGCAGGTCGAAGACCCCTGAGGACATCAAGGCTCACGCGGAGATTCTCAAAGCCTCCAAGCATATGGATGAACGGGCCGAATTTCTTGAATCGGTGGAAACCGAACTCTCAGATCCGGTTATTGATGTCTGGCTTGGAGATACCTATTTCCTCAAGAAGGAATTCAAGAAATCCATTGAGTACTACAGGAAGGCCATCGAGAAAGGTATCGATGCAGCAAGGATGAGGAATTATCCACTTGCCCTGATAAATGTTGGAGATTACTCCACGGCAGAAGAAATCATACACAGGATGCCTCAGAAAAAGGTACTTCTCGTCACGCTTTATCAGAGAACCCAGAGGATTGGTGACATAATCAAGCTGGTTCGCGGTATCACCTTCAGCGATCCTGAGGATCTCCAGACCGTTAAGAAACTGGCCGATGTGCTGTGGGTCAACCGGATGGTCAGAGATGCCCTGATAGACCTGTTCAACAGGACAGGTAACTTTGAATTCGGCAGGGTTTTGATAGACAAGATGATCGAGTCTCGCGACCTCGAAGGTGCGGAGAGGGCGATGAAAACGCTCCTGAAGGAGTTTCCGGATGATCTGAGGATCATAGAAAAGTATGCAAATTTACTGTATGAAACTCACCGCTTCATAGAGGCCATAAACATGCTTTCCCGTGGTCTGAAACTCGTTTCAGATCGAAACACTGCTCAGAGAATAATCGATTTCCTGTTCAGGATTTATTATGAAACTGCAGACTATGAGAATGTAATCAGGCTGTACGCGGCAAACCAGGGATATGTGAATGAAAAGAACATACAGTGGATCATCCGAAGTTACATTGAGGAGATGGATTTTGAGACAGCAGATCGCCTCATCGGATATTATCATGGAAAGATAATTCCAAATGATGTGTTCAATGAACTCATAGAGGAGATGGGAACGAAGAAGGAGTTTCTGAAGATCATGGGGTTTGCTGCGGAAATCCTGGATATAGAGTTCAGGCTCAACCACGTAATGAGGGCGGAGGATATAGTGGCCATGACTGACATACCACTCGACACCGTTGATAACGTCTTGAAATTCATTGACAGTGAGGATTATTACCGTCCTGGAGATGAGCGTTACTATGAGGATATGACAAGGGAGCTGTTCAGAAACATAGTCAAAAAGACGACTATACAGGATATTGGTGACGTCAAGATATATCTCATATACCACATGCTGCCTGGAAGAGATATCATTCTGGCCAAGAACATCTACGTCTACATCAAGAGGTGTCTCAGGAAGAAGAGGTCTCTAATGGTCAAGGACAGGCGAAAGAATGCCCTTCTTAAGAAGGCATTGAGGATGAGACTCCCCCCGAAGGTTCTCCTTTTGGCTGGACGGCTCAATCTCGGAATGGATGAGGCTCTCGATGTTCTGAAGCTGATGGAATATGTATTGAGACTCAATGAAGTGTATTGAATGTATCTGCAGGGAGTTGACCGGCGCGAAATTCGTGACCTTGGGATATCCATAGCTGTGTACACCGCTGCGTTTTCCATATGGGGGCTGAGAAGTGGTTTCTATCATTTCATACCGTCGTACGAGGTGGTGCTTGTCTCCTTTCTGGTAGCAATTTTTGCCTTTCTTGCACACGAGCTTGCGCACAGGTACACCGCCATCAGATTCGGTGGTAATGCGACATACAGGATGTGGACGCTCGGGGCCCTCATAGCAATATTCTCATCTGCCATTGGTTTTCTGGTCGCTGCTGTGGGAGCGGTGTACATTAATGGTATCTATGACCGGCGGCGAAATGGGATAGTCTCTCTGGCCGGTCCCGCTTCAAACGAACTTTTTGGGATCGCCTTCCTGATTGCGGGAACTCTTGCCACGGGGAATCTCTCATACATCTTTCTTTTCGTTGCATCACTCAACTTTTACATGGGATTTTTTAATCTCATACCGTTCCCGCCCCTGGATGGCTACAAGGTGCTCCAGTGGAGCAGGGAATATTACATTCTTTCCATAGCTGTGGCCCTTCTTCTGCTGATGTATTCAGTCTACACCTTCTTCTAGCGGCGTGAGGAAGAATAGTGTGTTTTCACCAACATCGATAACGTAGGAGGTACTGTAACGATTCACTTCTCCACCAGTTTCTACAAACGGTTTTCCTCCACTTTTGAGAAATTCCCAAAGCCCCTTGCCCGGGGGTATCACAAGACACAGGAAGAATGGGCTCTTCGATGCCACAAATGCATTCTCAACCCTCTCCTCTATCCGTTTACCATCCGGTCCGCTGAAATGACATACGGCACCGATCATCTCGATTGCACTCATCGTTGAATTACCTCTCGGGGAGTATTGCAGAAGTGGCATAAAAATAATCCTGTTACCCGAGTCCTTTGAGGTAAGATTCACAGTTTAAGGGCTATATGGAGACTTTTTCCTGCAATGATAATATCCAGCGGTGAAAGAAGAGAGTATCATATTCCCATCGTTTGTGGTGTTTATCCTCAGAATTCTCGTGCAAAGATTTATTTGATTGAGCTTATCCACATCCATGCGATCCTTTATAATTGGCAGGTTTCAACCCTTCCACAAAGGGCACCTGCAGGTCGTGAGGGAAATACTGAAAAAATCTGAGTCCATAATCATCGGAATCGGAAGTGCCCAGTATTCACACACGCTGAGGGATCCCTTCACGGCGGGCGAGCGGCACCTTATGATATCAAGGAGCCTTGAAGCTGAACATATCACCAATTTTTATCTCGTCCCCATTGAGGATGTGAACTCGAATCCGCTCTGGGTTGCCCATGTCCAGGCGCTGACACCCAAGTTCGATGCCGTGTATTCGAACAACCCGCTGGTGAAAAGGTTGTTTTACGAGGCAGGATATTCCGTATTCTCCGTGAATCTTCTGAACAGGGAGAAATGGTCTGGCACGATCATAAGGGAAAAGATCATAAGAGGAGATAGGTGGCAGGATGACGTTCCGAAACAGGTGGCGGAAATCATCGAAGAGATCGACGGTGTTTCAAGGATGAGAGACCTCACCAGGACGGATGCCATAAACGGTCACACCGCGCCGTAGAGTATCGCCTCGAGCGTTTTTCTATCCTCTGTAATGTAAGATATAACGCAGTATTCATCCTTTTCGTGGTATACGGTATCTTCGGCTGTCAACCACACAACCGCTGGTATTCCTCTCTCCCTGAAGAATTTAGCACAGGTGCCGCCTCCTATGCCCACCTGTCTGGGCTCTCTGCCTCTTGTTTTTCTTATGGCGTTTTTGAGAGATTTGAAGATCTCGGAATCGGGGTCCGTTGGTGGCGGGGCCTGCTCCTTCTGGACCGTATCGATCGATATTCTGGCACGGGATGAATGCTCAAATTCACGCGCTTTTTCCCTGGCCTTCTCGAGTATCTCATCTACGGAGTATCCCGGAAGGATCCGGCAGTCAACGTAGAATGTATCCCGCCCAGGTATTGTGTTGATATTATCAACATTTTTATCGTGCTTTGTAGGCTCAAACGTGGAATGAGGGGGCACAAAGAGTTCATCGGCGCGATTGTAGTTTTCATGGAGGAACTTGTCGAGCTGAAGAATGAATCTCATACCCTCTCGTGAGGTATTTATGCCCTCATCCGGCCTGCTTGCGTGAAACTGCCTTCCATCAACCTGAATCTTCAACCAGAGAATGCTCTTCTCCGCCGTTTCAATTTCCAGACCATCGGGTTTGCCAGAATCTGGAACCAGCACGAGGTCATCTCTCCTGATGTTAACCCTATCAACGAGAACCTGTATGCCGTACCTGCTTCCCATCTCCTCATCGGCTGCGAAAATGATCCCGAGGTTGTACTTCAGCTCCTCCTTCCTGAGGTTCTTGAGAAGAAGAAGGGAGAGAAAGATCGCCTGTCCATTGTCTCCCGTACCTCTTCCATATATTTTTCCATCCTTAATGGTGGCCTCAAAGGGGGGAAAATGCCAGAGGGACCTATCCCCCTCCGGAACCGTATCAATGTGCGAAATTATCCAGAATGTTTTGTCTCTGTTGCCAACCTTCAGAACGATGCTTGATCTTGTGTGGCCCGTGTGATCTTTCACATCATATCGTTCAAATGATGCATAGCCCATCTCTTCAAGTATCCTTCCTATTTCATCTGCCCTCTCTTTCTCCCCGCTTCCACCAGACTCCGGAGATATGGCGGGTATGCTGATGATTCTCCTCGCCACCTCTGAAATGAAGTCCTCATCGCTCAGTTCGGTAATAGCTACCATGCTGGATAATCTTGTGACACTATTTTTTCTTTCCTTATTCAAGACATTGTCAATTTTTAGTTGACGGGAGTGGCAGAATTTAGGGCAGGAAAATCTTGAGATCCCAATCAGACCGCACTTAGGAGTTTTCGCGGGATCAATGATCGTTTCCACGAATCCTGTGGAATCAACTAAGATTTGACAATCTCTTATTCAACCACATGTGCCCGTTTAGCGAATTGTTAAGCATTGAAACAGCGAACGTACCTTAATAACGGTAACCGGAAAGGTGTAACATTTCTTTTGTGCAGGAGGGCCAAAGAAAATAGGGCGGAGATTAATTCAAAGGATTATATATTGATTAAAAATAGGGATGGGTAAATGGAGAACAAAAAAGAAAATTTCAGCGAGTGGTACAGCGAGATAATCGATCTTGCCGAGCTATCAGACAGGCGGTATTCCATAAAGGGCATGAACATATGGATGCCGTATGGGTTGAAGGCTATCCATGCTATAGATGGCGTAATCCGGAAGGCACTTGATTCCAGAGGTTTCAATGAGGTATCCTTTCCCCTCCTGATTCCGAGGAATCAGCTCGAGGTAGAATTCGAACACTTCAAGGGATTCGAGGATCAGTTGTTCTGGGTGACACGTGGTGGTAAGGATCCCCTTGATGTGGAGCTTGCACTTCGTCCCACCAGTGAGGTGGCCATGTATCCGATATTCTCCCTCTGGATCAGATCTCATGCGAACCTCCCCTTGAAAATATACCAGATCGTGAATACTTACAGGCATGAAACGAAGCACACAAGACCATTTATCAGGGTAAGGGAGATACATTTTTTTGAGGCACACACAGCGCACGAGTCATATGAGGATGCAGAGAAGCAACTTGAGGAATATGACCGGACATTCGTGGACATCTCCGGGAAGCTCCTCATATCGTACTCGAGACACAGGAGGCCTGATTGGGACAAATTCCCCGGAGCCAGGTACTCTGTTGCTTACGATGCCATAATGCCTGATGGGAGGGTGCTTCAGATTGGCACGATACACCAGTACGGTGATAATTTCTCCAGAACCTACGGGATTGAATTCACGGATGAGGAAGGAGAACGCAAGTTCGTGCACCAGACCACATATGGCCTGAGCGAACGGCTGTTTGCTGCCATAATAGCACAGCACGGTGATGATAAGGGACTAATCTTCCCTCCGGAGATTGCGCCGGTTCAGGTTGTTGTGGTTCCCATACCTCCCCTGGGAAAAGGTTCCTTTGATTTCTTAAGTGGTGTTATGGAGATTCTGTCGACCTACAGGGTAAAGCTGGATGATCGGGATAACTACACTCCCGGTTACAAATACAATGACTGGGAGATGAGAGGGGTCCCGTTCAGGATAGAGATAGGCATGAAGGAGGTGCAGGGGAATTTCGTTACACTCAGCAGGAGAACGGGTGGAAAAAGGAAAATTCCGGTTAAGAATCTCAGGGGAGAAATGGAGGAAGAGATGAAACTCATGGAGGAAACGCTGATAAGGCGAGCACGTGACTTCACCGAATCGAGAACTATCTCATCGAACTCGATGGATCAGGTCAGGGATTTCAATGGAGTGGCCACCGTATACTGGTGCGGATCAAAGGATTGCGCCGATAGGATCGAGGAACACACGGGAAAGTCTTGCCTGGGTGAGATTATGGGAGATACTACAACAGGTGCCTGCATTGTTTGTGGAAAGGAAGGGAGGCTTGCTTCTTTTGCCAGAAGCTTCTGAGGTGTGGATTGATCAAACTCGTAGCCTTTGATATGGATGGCGTCCTTACCGAAGATCCAAGCAGCTGGCATTTTGTTCACAGGAATATGGGCATTGACAACTCAGAGTATCTGGAGCTTTACAGGAAAGGAAAGATTTCGTATCAGGAATTTCTGAATAGTGATATATCCCTCTGGATATCATCCTATCCGGGCATCACAAAGGGCGATATAGTCTCCCTTCTCCGGAAGATATCCATCCGGAGAAATATCCCAAAGTTGGTTGAAACACTGAGAGATAACAATATCATTCCTGTGATAATATCTGGAGGCATATCCTGGTTATCTGACTTGATAACCAGCGAAGCTGAGTTTTATGCCTCATATGCCAATGTTGTCAGGGTTGACGATTATGGGAGAATACTTCCCGAGGGGGTGGCCATAGTGGATCCTCGCCACAAAGATAACGTTCTCAGGGGAATCCAGCTGAAAAATGGAATAGATATATCCGAAACAGCATCTGTGGGGGACTCATCCTATGACATCTCCTTGTTCAGGTGTTCTTCATTGAGAATAGCCTTCAGCCCAAACTCAGAATCTCTGGTAGAGCATGCCACTCACATCATAAAGTCAGGAGAGCTTCTGGATGTTCTTCAGTACTTTCACTTATCCTGAAGAACGGTTAAAATACTTCCTGAATAATTCCACAACCTGATCCTGGTACGGTGATCCTGGAATCAACGATTCAGTTAAACTAAAACTTCACGGAAAATCTGGCTACACTGGCTGTGAAGTAGGAGATCCTACAATTCTTATAGAAACTGATTAATATGTTTCGCTTTTTATCTGCACCAGAATAAGCTATCCTCTTGTATGGATTCCGGATGTGCTGTCATTATGATTTCATAGTTTCATAGGAGCAATAAATTCTGAATAATTCTGTTGTCCAGATCATCGATAATCGTCGCTTTGCAGAATATATGCACCGGATCAGCAACACAGTCGTGGATTCGATATGCTATCAGAGTGATAGAACTGATCTGGAAATGGCAATAAATTCATATGGACGGTATTGGTGTAACTGATAGTCAATAACCTCCATCGCTCAGGACATAGTGGATATGATTCTCTATCGATCTGGGTTTCGCAGTATCTACAAACAGCTGAGGGCTTGAATAGGAGGAAGCGTGACGGTGTAGATGCATTGATCCCCGCGGTAAAAACAGACTGAAACTTCCCATAATGGAACCACACATCCAGCTTCATATGGGAAACGGGAGTATATTTATATATCAACTTTAGATATGTTTTATATGGAAAAGAGAAATATAAAACTCTTTTTTTCTGTTTTTTCATCTGTTATTCTTGTCACATCCATCTTCACCTTTGTTGTTGTGTATCATCCATTCAATAATTCCCCAACAAAGAAGGGTAGCCTGGACCTCGGTCCGAGGGTTTCTGTGCAGATCCTCAATGCCCCCACATCGGGGAACTCATCCATGATTGCGAACAACACATCCATATCCATACAGATAACATCCGTGATGCCATCATATACGCAATCCTCATCCTCTCATGGCAGAAGGGCAATCACCCTCCTGAACACCACGGTGAACACCACCACCCCCATCCTCTTTCTGTCATCCCGGTTTGGATACGTTGCAGGGGCGTGGAGAGATGCACTTTCCGGCATGATCTCACACGGTGAGGCCGTATATCCATCCCTCTCAGTTAATGCCTTTGAAAGTGTTGATTCCAATGGCAGTGTCTCCATATACAGGTACTACAACAACATACCTTACAATCCCTTCTCCTATGGGGAGATCCATCTAAACTCCACCGAGCTAAGTAACCTCTCCCAGATGGACAGAATGAACATCACGGGCTGGTTCAACGGTTCCGGTATCAACCTGACCCACTACTCTGCCATAACTGTGGGAAACATATCATTAACCCTCACCCTCTCATTTCCATCCCATCCAATGGAGATCCTCGCCTCTCCAGAGAGCGGATTCACCCCTTCACATCAGGTTGATTCCCAGATCCTATACAGTTCCGACTGTCCATCATCAACAACATCCACATCCTATGGGTGGCATAACTACTCCATCACATGGCAGAGATATAACAACACCAACATGACGAAGGGATATCTTCCTCTTATTGCAGTGCATTTCGATAATAAAACAACCGCAAACGGCAAATCGCAGGCTCTAATAGATGCGGCTCTCTTCTTCACAGATGCGACCATCGGGCTCAACTCCGTGGAGACGTATGTTTCTTCAGGAGGCGAGGTCTCCACATCCATGAGCACAGATCCGGCATACACAATCACCAATGCAAATTCAACAGGTACCATTGGAGGTGTTTCCAACTATGGATTTGGTGCAACACCTTATAATATTTCGATCAGGCTTAACAACACTCCCAGTGTAGCCATCAACAGGACCTCCGCTTTTGTGGGCATGGAGAATGTCACATACACATTCATCCACTACAATGTGTTCACATCCTTCATCCACGATTATGATAAATACACCACTGTAACCACCTATAAGACCATTTATATAGGAGGCCACCCCGAATGCATTCCCATAACCCATCACTTCACAAAGATCCTGCGATCAAATAATGTGACAAAGTATGACGGAAAACAGACGATCGGTGAGATAAGCTACATCTCCGGAACCGGTAATCTCGATCTGTATGCAGGTTACATGCCGATAGAGGTTTCACAGGTGATACAGAAACTTCTTCAGAACAATCTATCAAGTACCCTGCCCTTCAATGCTTCAGGCAACAGTGATCATTACCAGGGCAGCACATTCTGGTACTACGCTCAAGGATACACGAATGCTGAGAATGTTTATAAAAAGCTATCAGATGCAACCAAATTGTTCAGCGTCGATATAGCTCTCGGTCTTGCATTAACTGACACACTGGCCGCACTAAATGGTGGAGACATGGATGCAACCGAGCCCGATGTGGTTTCAGAATCAATGGAGCTGATAAGCGATACTCTCGATCTTACCAGCACGGTGCTCGATACATTTTCTACAATAGACTTTGTTTCTAGTGTGCATGCGGTTACTATCGGCACGTCCATAACCAATGCCCCTTTAGCTGGGAATGGTTCAAATTATTCCATCAACATATATCAGAGCAGCACACCCATCACCTTTAACGCCAACGGAGAAACAGTAAGCTTCTATGCCCCGATGAA
>Ga0256829_1001105_pt1 | contig 23262 bp, 22 predicted proteins | sample 131447metaG_FD_185979 | JGI IMG/M metagenome (GOLD analysis project Ga0256829, IMG submission 185979) | Hydrothermal vent microbial communities from Lau Basin, Pacific Ocean - 131-447 | ecosystem: Environmental > Aquatic > Marine > Hydrothermal vents | place: Pacific Ocean: Lau Basin | collected...
CCTCAAGAATACGCAAAGAAGCGCGCTCGTGCGTTATTTTTTTTAATTCGTGTTGGATGCCGTCAAGGCTGCCCGCAACATCCGCCTTGATAATCAGAGGAAGAACGGCCGTACCAGAGGCATCACCCGAAGGCTTGAGCGCCGATTCTTTGTGCACAGTAGGGGCGTTCTCGCGTATGCGTTTCTCCGCTTCCTTACGCGAGGTTACTGTTTCAAAAGGAGCCCCCACAGGAGGAAGCGCAGAAAATCCCGCAATACGTACGGGCATTGAGGGACCAGCCTCTTCAATGCGTACGGCGAGAAAGTTTTCAATAAACCGCACAGGGGCATAGGCCCCACCGGCAACAACAAACATACCCGTCCGCAGTGTCCCCTCTTTTATAATGAGCGTTGCCGAAAGGCCGCGGCGACGATCTTGAGTTGACTCAAGAACAAAGCCACACGCCGGTGCCTGCGCATCTGCGGTGAGGTCGGCAAGATCCGCAGAAAGGAGAACGAGATCAAGGAGCGCGGGAATTCCCTCCCCCGTCTTTGATGATACAGCCGCATAGGGCACCGAGCCTCCCAGTTTCTCCAAGTAAACGCCGTGTTCAAGAAGCGATGCTTTTGCACGCTCCACGTCCGCCTCTTTTTTGTCAATTTTTGTGAGTGCAACAACGTAGGGAATGCCCGCATCGTTAATAGCAGCAAGTGCATCAAGAGTTTGCGGCTTTACTCCTTCGTCAGCGGCAACAACTAGAATAGCGATATCGGCCGCGGACGCGCCCCGCGCGCGCAGGGCGTGGAAGGCCTCATGACCGGGAGTATCGAGAAAGGTGATGCGGCGCGGCTTGCCCTCGTACTCGTGCTCTATTTCATAGGCGGAAACATGTTGGGTGATACCGCCTGACTCCTCCGCCACAACATTTGTTTTGCGGATATAATCCAACAGGGACGATTTCCCGTGGTCAATGTGGCCCATAACGGCAATAATGGGGGGACGGTGTGTACGTGCCATGGTGTGATTAGTACACCATAAAAGATGATTCTCTGCAATTTTGCACACCTCCATTACAAACCTTGCTGTTCTCATACCGTATACTGGACACTGTAGCCTCTATGCCAAATGCTAAAAGAAAGAAAAAGGGCGCTGAACGTATTTTCGCCGCGCCGGCGGAAATTCTTGATAGGGGCATAAGCGCGGCGGCACGGGAAGAGCATGCTCTCGCGCAAAAAAAACCGATACGACGCGCGGGAGAATACTGGAGCAATCTTGGCCCCGGTCTTACAACCGGTGCGGCTGACAACGACCCCTCGGGTATCGCCGCGTATTCACAGGCGGGCGCACAGTATGGGTTTCAGCTCATTTGGACATCTCTCTTTACCTTCCCCTTCATGGCAACTGTGCAGGAAATGTGCGCGCGTATTGGTATTGTTTCCGGACGGGGGCTCGCGGCAAATATTAAACACCATTACTCGCCCGGAACCCTCTACGGGGTTACAGCGCTTCTCTTTATCGCAAACGCGCTCAATATTGCCGCAGATTTAGGAGCAATGGCTGCCGGCGCACGACTTATCTTCTCTACAGTGAGTGTTGAAACACTCGTTGTCTTCTTTGCTTTCGCGAGTCTCCTTCTGCAAATCTTCACGAGTTATGCGCACTATGCAAAATATTTAAAATACCTCACACTTGCCCTCTTTTCTTACGCGATAACAGCGTTTGCCGTACACCTTGACTGGGCACAAGTCTTGCACCATACCCTTATTCCTTCCTTCACCCTAACAAAAGGACACGTTTTTATTTTTGCCGCTATCCTGGGAACGACCATCTCACCGTACCTTTTCTTTTGGCAAACATCGCAAGAGGTAGAAAAGCGCGTTCTCCACGGCGAAACGTCTATTAAATTGCGGCGGCGCAATGTGAACGAAAGGGAGATTAAAGATATGCGCACAGACGTGTGGTCGGGAATGTTTTTCTCTAACCTTATCGCCTTCTTCATTTTTGCCGCATGCGCGGGTACTCTCTACGCACACGGCATCACGAATATCGCCTCGGCCGCGGACGCGGCCGAGGCACTGCGGCCTTTTGCGGGAGAGTCCGCCTATCTGCTTTTTGCTCTTGGCATTATTGGTACGGGCCTGCTTGCAATTCCTGTTCTTGCGGGTTCTACGGCATATGCCCTTGCGGAAAGCTTTGGCTGGCGCTATGGCCTCTACCGCAAGCTCAAACAAGCCTATGCCTTCTATGGTGTAATTATTGTGTCTATGCTCATTGGTATTATTGCCAACTTTGTGCACCTGGATCCCATTAAAGGTCTCCTCTACGCCGCTGTTGCCAATGGCATCGTCTCTCCCGTTGTGCTCTATTTTGTCGTGAAAATTAGCAAAGATAAAAAGGTGATGGGGAGACACACGAGCGGAAATTTGACGACTCTTATCGGGTGGTTCACGACTTTTGTGATGCTCATTTCTGGTGTCGCTGCCATTCTCTCTCTCTTTTAGCTAAAGGAGAAAAACAAAAACCCTCCAAGGAGGGTTTTTGTTTTTCTGGGATTCTTTTATCCAGATACAAGTTTTAAGCACCCTTCTGAAGAGCTCCCCAAAAACCGACAATCGCGATAACGACGCCCGTTACCACAACCGTCGTCATATTCGTATTACCCGTAAGAGCCATGACAATGACCCACAGACCAAGAATTCCGTTTATCCAATGCTGCCACATAGGAGAATGAGAAGTTAGGGGGGTGTTAATTTCGACCTAAACACACCGAGAGATCGTATAGTTCTCTCTCACTTCCATTATACCTCAATGGACCAAAAAAACGGGGGCGTGCTCCTCTCCGAGGGAAAAGCTAGGGCGTCGTATTTTCTTGTGAGGAAGGCGCGGGGGTACCCACGGCACTCGTGCCCTCTGCTGCCTTTGCTTTCTCTGTCTCCTGCGCAACGCGCTCCGCTTCGTGAGCGATAACTCGATCCGCCGTTTGCCGCAAATGATAGACATTCATAAGGGAAAAGGTCGTCATCGCGGCACCAACGATACCGAGAACATTCACAAAAAATGTTGCCAGTGAACCAAGAGTAACGGCAAGGTTGAGAGAGGTGATACCAATACCCGCAGCGGCAAGGGGAGGAATAAGGGCAACAGAGATGGCAACCCCTGGGAGAGTTTCAGAGAGTTTAGGCTTCACGAGTGCGTAGGCGACCGCCACTCCCGCCACCACCCCCACTAAAAGGAGGAGGAGAGAGGGAGCAGTTTGCGCAAGAGTAAGGGAGGAGAGGGGAAAGGGGCCACCGCCGTGCGTTGCGGAGAAAAAGAGCGCAGCAAGGGCAGAGGCGACAAGAGAAAGAAGAAGAGCTTTAGAAACGGTCCAGAGAGACTGGCGCAAAAGAAGCGCGTCGGACATGGAAAGACCAAGACCAATTCCTAGGATAGGATAAAGAAGAGGCGCAATGAGCATACTCCCAATCACGATTGTCTCGCTCCCAACCAAGAGTCCCAAAGATGCCATAAGGACGGACAAGGTGATCATAAAAAAGAAATCAAAATCGGGTGTTGCCCGCCCCACGAGGGTATGTACCGCGCGGTGTTTGTCCGTATCTTCAATAGTTTGAAAGCGAGAGAGAATACTCATGGGGTAAATCTGCGTCGTGTGTCAGTAAACACTTCTAGTGTACCATAAGAGCAAAAAGCAGGGGTACTGCCTTTGGTGTGGATGCGCGGTCGACGAGACTTGAACTCGCAACCTCCCGCGTGACAGGCGGGTGCTCTAACCAGTTGAGCTACGACCGCAAAATGCACGTACTTAGACTACTGGAAAAACTCACTTTTTTCAAATGGGGACATTCTTCGCGCTCGTGTGCCGGCGGGAGGACTTGGCCACGCGTCACTAATTCGCTAACGCTCATAAGTGCGCTCGGCCCCGGCTCGCCGTCCTCACATTCGTTCGGACAAGGCTGCGCCTTGCAAGTCCTCTCGCACGGTGCGCTGGCACCGTGCTCCGCCGTCCCCGGCTTCGCGCTCGTGTGCCGGCGGGAGGACTTGCACCTCCGACCTTGGGTTTATGAGTCCCATGCTCTAACTACCTGAGCTACACCGGCAACATAACGACGATACTATGGATGACGTGCAAATTCAACGCGCGCCTCTAAAATTAAACCTCGGTGTCTTGTACCTATTCCGAGGGAAACTCAATAATAAAAGTTGACCCTTTCCCGGGTCCGTCCGACTCGGCGTAAACGCGCCCTTTATGGGCTTCAACAATCTCCTTCACGATATATAAGCCATACCCCGTGGAATGCGCGTTCACCCGCAGAGAGTCTTTGCCGTGACCGCCCTCAGTGAAAAGAACTCTCTTATCTTCTTCGCTAATACCTACACCCGTGTCTCGTATTGAGCACACGATATTTCCCTTTTCGTTTTTCCCCAAGGAGATCGTGACACTTCCATGAGGAGTATAGGCAATGGCATTGTCAATCACGTTACGAAAAACATGTTCCTGAAGCTGTTCGGCGTCACCTTTTACGCAATAAGGCGCGGCAGCGGGATCAATCCGCATATTGAGGGTAAGACCCTTTTTGTGGGCTGCCTCTTGCGCGTGCGAAACGCTCTCTTTCACAAGAGGCTCAATATCCAGGGAACGCATATGGTAAATGACTGTTCCCTTCTTTAAATTTGCTGCTTGCAAGATACCCGTTACAGAACGCACCCCCTCGCGCGCAGCGGCGAGAGCTTCCTGGACAAATTTCCGTCCTTCCGATGTCAGGGTACCAAAATCACCATCAGCAACCATTGAGAGCGTGCCAATATCTTTCGTCAGGAAACCTTTCACCTCATGCCCAATAAAGTGAATGATTGTCTCCTGCCGGTGGTTTGTATCCTTTAGCTCTTTCGCGAGCTTTTCAAGCTTTTCACGCTGTTCAACCTCACGATATACACTGCGTACTAAGAGGAAACCGAAAACACTCGTCAAAACAAAATAACCGAAACGAAGCAACCATACATCAAGAGACGCGGTGTCAAAAAGATTGAAAAAGGCAAAGAGGACTATAGCAAGAGCAAAAAATTGTGCAGAAACGATACGAATATTGAAAAAGCGATACCTCAAAACGGCATACACCATAAAAACAACGTAAAGGGCAACGAAGTAGTTTCCATAAGGATAAACATTGAAAAGCTGCGGAAAGAAATTTGTTATGCCGCCACCAAACCCAATAGCAGACGCGATGAGATGATTGCGTATGCGCCCGCGCATAAGCTTATCGTGTCGGTGGCGATGATAGGCTTTTACGAGAAGCACGGTAGCGTACCCCGCAATGAGCACGAAATAAAGGGGAAAGAGAATATAAAGAGACCCGTAGTCAATCCAATAAAACCCAAACCGCGACATACTGACTCCTGTTTTAAAGAAAGGCGTAAAACTGAGAAAGAGAAGGGTGAAAGCTCCGTACCAACCCGCAGTAAGAACACGCGAACGTTTACTATTTAGAAAATCAAAGACAAAATGCAGGTAGGTAATGGGGATGAAAATGCTGCTGGCGTCCAAGAGGTACTGCCACATAAGCGCGCTTTGTGCGCTTGGAGCTGACGTAACACCATAAAGACCAAGCCCCCAAAGGGAAACGGCGACCATGAAAATAAGCCAAAGACGACCCATGCGCGACGAACGGTTACTCAAGTAAACGGAGACACCAAACCCCATGCTCACAACGGAAACAGCAATCGCGGAAAGCGCAAAAATATTCATATATTATCTTTTAAAATGTAGCACGGGATAACCATAGTGCCCAGCATTCTTCCTCAATTTTTTTGAAGGATTTACTGCAAAAGGGTGCCCGCTCTTCCTTAAGAGAGGGATATCAGAAGACGTGTCCGCATAGGACCATACATTTCCCCACAAAATTCCTTCCCGCGCGAGAAAGTCTGTGGCAGCACGCACCTTATTTTCCCCGTACATAACATCTCTCGCGATATGCCCCGTGTACGCGCCACTTTGTATCTCAAGATTTGTAGCGAGAAAATCGTCAGCGCCTACCCTGTTCGCAATGGCCCGCGCAAGGGGGTGCACCATACTGGTGAGAAGCACTATTTTCCTTCCCGCACGGCGGTGTTCTTCTAAGACGGCCCGGGCATCAGCGTATATCTTCACACCCGGGGAATGCATAAACTCGTCAATGAGTTCTTGGAGGTCAGACACGCGCCTATTCTGAAACAATAAAGAGGCGCGCTCAAAGACTTGATGAATGTCTCGTGTAGCACCAACCAAAAAAAGCCCGTACGCAAAGAGAATCCGCGTTAAATCTTTCCAGGAAATAAAACCGTGCGCACGCAGGTATTTAAGGAACGCCACCTGCACATTCATTGGGGTGAGCGTACCGTCAATATCGCAGAGAACAACGCCGCGACCAGCTTGCGTAGACCTTTGATTAGTCTCCATAGGGGTAGTCTTTATCAGCGAGGGCGGCAATTTTCCGCATGAGCTTCTTTAATTCCGCACGTATGTGCTCCGGAGACGGTTCCGATGTGAGTGCATCAGGAAAAGTGATAGGTTCCCCAATATGGAGCTCTATGGATTTCTTGAAACGTGGGCGCCGGTCAAAGCGTGACATAACATCGTAAGCCCCCCGAATACCTATGGGAACAATTGGAGTGCCCGTAGCGAAAGCGTAACGAATAATACCCGGATATCCCTCAAGCATTTTTTCTCGGGAAGGCGCCCTCGTCCCCTCAGGGAAAATGCCGATAGCGTGCCCGGCCTGCAAAAGATCGTAAACGGTTCGGTCAAGATTTTTGCGGTTTTCTTTATGTTCGCGATCTACCTGTATCTGTCCTGTTATTTTCATAAAAAACCGCCACAGGCGTTTCCGAAAGAATTTCTCTGCGGCTAGATAATAAATATTGCGCGGAGCAATAGCGATTGTGGTAATGAAATCAAAATAACTCTGATGATTTGCCGCAATGAGGAGAGGTCCCGTCCGCGGAAGGTTCTCCCGCCCCACTACCCGCCGCACCCATATACCGCGCACGCAAGGACCAAAAATGCTGCGCACAAGCGCATAGGCGACTCTCACGCGCTTGGAAACACGATAGCCAAACGCCTTATGCCGCTCTCGCATAGAAAAGATAGCAGAAAAAATACGGCTGGCTTCTCTCCTATATTCCTCGGGAGAAGAAACAGCCATTTCCTGCGGACATACGGGTTCTCCGAATTCAACGGTGATGTGCCGTTTACGGCTAAAAAAGAGCCGTCCCGTCATTTTGTAGGTGCCGGTAATGGCGACAGGTACAATAGGGACACCTGTTTCTTGCGCGAGATGGATAACACCACCGCGCGGCTCCCCTAATTCGCCGGTCTTTGTAATACCCCCTTCGGGGAAAATACAGATACTCTCCCCCGCCTTCAGTAAATTACTGTGCGCGGCGAGAGACTTTGCGTAATCATGCACACCCCGTACGATCGGGTACGCACCCCACGCCCGAAAAAAAGAAGGGCGATAGATATGCTGGCGCCACCGTACGTTCGGATTATTTTTAAACTCTTTCTGCGGTGCTGCTGCATAAAACAGGGGTGCGAATCGTCCAAAAGGGTTGAGTGCTGCCGTCACAACGATTGGATCCAGTTCGCTCGCGTGGTTGGCGGCAAAAATCGCTTGATGAATGCCGGAGAGTTTCTCGCGTCCATAAACTTCAAAATGTACGAAAAAAGAAAAGGCAACCCGCGTAGGAAACCATGCGAGAGTTTGAAGAACAAAAGGAATAACGCGGCGTAAAAAAGAAGGGCGGTCGGAAGGCATAGTAAAGACGGGCGGATAAGGTATTTAAAAACTATCTAATGCTTAAACCATAGTAAACAGATAGCTTTTAATCAAGGGGTGCCATCTGTTTTGCGCGTTAGCATGAGATATTTTGGTCAACGGCAGTCGGGCTTGTCTCGTACTGAATAATCCATACGGGACTATCCGCGATAAAACTATTCGCGGTGAGGCAGGCATTAAGCGCGGTTACCTCGCGTGCAATACCAATGGGAAACCACGTGGGAATTGAAATGGTGTGACCGTTTATTTTTTGGGTGGGCACGAAATCTGCGCCCGCGATGGTGTGCCACATATACGGTACCGAATAAATTTCCACGCGAATACCCTGTGTATTGAGGTAATCAATAGCCCCCTGAATAGTTGCGTCATTGACTGTCGTAGTCGCTGACCAGCTGTTGGCCTCTTCAACGTCAAGCCACCAAAAAGGAGACGATACTCCGTTCTCTTGGGCATATGTGTACGCGTGTTTTGCCGCGTTGTAGCCATAATTATATCCTTCACATGCGGTCGGTTCACCATTTTTTGCGGCAGCACCCTTGCTTGAGCGAGTGATTCCCGTGCATGTACGCGGGTCCCCTATGTGCCCCGCCACCGTGCTGCCATAGGGGGCGTTGATATTCATATAGAGCGTTGGGCGAATATTAGAAGCAAAATGTGCCCATGAAATTTCCGTAGGGAGGCGGGGGTTATCTGTAAACGCCTTGCCGCCACTAACACCGACAACGGCAAAACCAAATGGGATGGGCGGATATGCTTTTGTGTTAAAAGAAATGTCATAGCCGATATCCCCGGTCATATACAGACTATCTGTAGGCCGCGCGTGGAGTGATGAAGCTTGAGAAGTATTTTGCACAGGTGGCTTCGTGAGAGTTGGTGGCGGATCAGACGCCCGCGCCTTGATCAAAACTGCGAGCTGAGCCTGAAGACTTGCTACTTCTTTAAGGAGAGTGTTGAGTTCGGCACGAAGTGTTGCGAGGAGAGCTGCACGATCATTGGGTACCGTTGCATTTTGCACCGCAAAGGAAGGGAACGGCACCAGAAAGGTGCTCACGAAAAAAGCAGCGGCAAGGTACTTGATCATGGCTCTATCATAGCGCACCGAGGGGTGCTGGTGAGAACCAACAGGGGATACAAGACATACCCTATAGTCTATAGCCGTCATGTTAATATTAAGTTAAGGTACTCATTTAGGACACGCCGTGTCCTAAAGTTCTAAATCTTAAATTAGATTAAGCACCTTTTATGAAAATGAAAACCTTCTCTCTTATTGCGGGAACGCTTGTAGCGGTGGTGGTCGGTGCTTTCCTTCTTTCCTCTTATCAATTCCCCCCTCCTCAATCAGCGACAGCGCCAACGCCCGCACAAAGACGGGGGCCACAAATGCCTTTCCTTGGAAGTGGCGGGGGAGATGGAATGAGTAGCGATACAGGTATCCACTTTATTAGTTACACAAACGCCGCTCAGATTCTCGCCCAAACAGCACAAATTGCACGCAAGAATGTAGAGAAGAATGAGGTAATTTTTTCCGGTCAAAATATTACTATCGCTATGGCCGCGGTAGAACCCCACTTTCCTGATACAACATTTGAGGTGACAGGACTTATCAATCCAACTATTGTTGTGCCCGCCGGCGCACATATAAAACTCATTCTCATTAATATGGATTACGGTAGTCAAATGGATCACGGCGTTGAAATTACAAATGTCGCGCCACCTTACCCTCCCTTCTCTATGATGGGCGCGCCGAATACTTTTGTCGGTATCCGTATTCTTCCACCCCGACAGTCAGAAAATATTCACGCATCTCTCTATGCCGAGAGCTCAACAATTTTCACCACACCACCTGTCGGAACATATTATTACCTTTGCCAATACGGAGATCACGCTCATAGGGGTATGTATGGGCGTTTCGTTGTGCAGGCACAATAATCCCTGACCACTTTTCTTTTGTGTGCTTTTCTTGGTTTTATACCTATAAGTACCGTACTGACTTTTGACAACTGTTGATACTTAATACTATGTCACAACCGTGTTGCGGGGGCCGGAATCGAACCGGCGTCTGGGGGTTATGAGCCCCCCGAGGTACCTCTCCTCCACCCCGCTGCAGGTAGTATAGAGAAAAATGGCGCTCTGCGCAAGCGATTAAATCATCTGAAACTCAAGGAAAACACTGCGATACTGCGCAATAGTACGGCGCGCGAGTGTTTCTGAGAGGGTAAAAGAAGAGCCGGCGTGAGCGATTTGATTACGTACTTTGTGTGCTTCCCAGGCATTGTCTAAATTCGCAAAATCTGCTGGCTCTACTTGCTGAAGTTGCTCACCAATTGTTTCTCCCTGATATCCTTGCCGTGTAAGCATATCGCCGAGCATAATATCTGCCTCAATAATTGCCTGGCGCCAGTCATTGGAATTCGTACTCTCCATAAGATTTTGGATGTGCTCCCAGCGTGGGTCGGCTAACTTTTGCTCTCCGACAGGAGTGGGCAGAGGACCATAAATCACTTTTTCTCTTCGGCGCACCTCATAGAGGCGCATGAGCGCGTAAATAAGAAAAAAGAGGGCGATAAGAGAAAGAAGGTAGCTGATAATGGTGATAACCTCCCATACAGAGATGAAAAAAGGAGCGGCTCCCGACGGAGCGCGTGCGCCTGTCACTGCCTCATACAAAAGGCGAAAAAGGTATTCAATGTTAATAGAGTGGATGGTATCGGACACCATTATTTCTTAGTATAGCGTGAATCAAGAAATCGCGTGCGTTTTGTGCACACAACGATGTTCTGTGCCTCATTCAAGTACGCTTTCCGTTATGCGCCCTAAGGCAAAAAGGACATTTTCTGCCTGATGGAGAGCAGTATACTGAATGCCGACAGGCAGGGGCGTTCCCTCGCGGACAACTTTTTTCATAGGAACAGAAATTGCCGGCATCCCCGTCAGGTTTGCTGTTACGGTAAAAATATCTTCTACATACATAGAAACAGGATCCCCTTTCTCTCCAAAACGGAAAGCGGGCGAAGGAGACGTGGGTACCGCAATCACATCAACTTTCTGAAATGCCTCATTGTACTCACGCGCAAGGAGAGAGCGGGCGGCTGCCGCCTTACGATAGTAGGCATCTATGTAACCGGAGGAGAGAACGAAGGTCCCCAAAAGGATGCGGCGTTTGACTTCCTCACCAAACCCCTCTGATCGAGACAAGATGTAGTCATCGCGCAACGTTGAACCTCTCTTAGAAAAGCCGTAGCGCATACCGTCAAAACGAGCAAGATTTGTGGACGCTTCAGCAGGCATAATGACGTAGTACACCGGCAGTGCATACGCGCTCGTCGGCAAAGTAATGTCAACAACGGTATGCCCCGCGCGCGCAAGCGCAGCGAGAGTTTCCTCAAAGCGCGTGCGCACATCATCACTTACGCCCTCTTCTATAAGATCGCGCGGAACACCGATGCGCATCTTTTGGGGCACGGGGTGTGCGGGATAGAGGTTGGGTGGCAAAGACGTCGCGTCATGGGGGTCGCGCCCTGCAATGGCGCGAAAGAGAATCTCCGCGTCATCTACACTCTTGGCAAGGGGGCCAATTTGGTCAAGGGACGACCCCATCGCCATAAGTCCGTAGCGCGATACGGCGCCATAGGTTGGCTTTAAACCCACGATACCATTCAGAGAAGCGGGCTGGCGAATGGAACCGCCCGTGTCCGAACCAAGAGCGGCAAGGGCCATGTGAGCTGATACGGCAACAGCAGATCCTCCTGATGACCCGCCCGGAACACGAGACACATCGTGGGGATTTTTTGTCACCCCGAACGCAGAGGTTTCCGTGGAGCTTCCCATGGCAAACTCATCCATATTCGTCCTGCCAAGAAAAAGTGCGTTTGCTTCACGCAGTTTTTTTATAACTGTGGCGGTATAAGATGCGCGATAGTTTGCAAGCATACGCGACGCTGAGCTCGCTATTTTCCCCTTAATGAGAATGTTGTCCTTCACAGCGAGGGGAATCCCCGTGAGAAGGGGCGCTTCGCTTCCCTCCTCGTCAAGACGTTTTTGCGCGGCAGTAATTTCTGTCTCTTCCGGCTCAAAGAATTCTAGATAGGCATTGAGTTCTTTGTTTTTTTCTTGCGCGACGGAAACCGTTTCTTCCCATAATTCACGCACGGAAAGGGCGCGCGCGCGCAGCGCGCGCGCCGCCTCTCCAATTGTCATCTCGTTGGATTTTTTCATACTTCAATCGTTTGAAATAATCTTCTTCACCATAAGGGCATCGCCTTTTTTTTCAGGAAAGGCATAGGTGATATCTTTGGTATGCGCACGGGCGGGAGCCGGATCGGCATCCTCCCTCAAGACATTGCGCAGGGCGGGAATGGGGGGTGTCGCCTCGCGGGGAAGCGAAAGTGATTCAATTTGACTTACGTACGCCAGAATGCTCTCAAACTCTTTTGCAAGGGTGGGGAGCCGACCGGCAGGAATAGAGAGACTCGCGAGGGTGGCGAGGTGTTCAATAGGTGCGTTTGTCTTAGGGTTCTTCATTATGGCGTTACTGTATCATAAACCCAGGCGCGCGCGGAATTCTTTTTCCGTGAGAAGGGGGATACCGAGAGCAAGGGCACGGGCAGCTTTTGATCCTGGCGCGTGGCCAACTACAACAAATGACGTTTTGTGCGAAACGGAATTGGAGACGTGTCCCCCCGCGCGCCGCACCGCCTCCTCCGCCTCACTTCGTGAAAAAGTCTCTAGGGTGCCCGTAATGACTACTGTCTCACCAACAAGATTGCCTTGTGCGCGAGAATCTACGGGAAGGATTTTTATATGCTTGCTGAGGCGTCTTATAAGCGCTTTATTTCCCGAATCGGCAAACCATCCAGCGACGGATGCGGCGACAGTTGTACCAATACCAGGGATGCGCGCGAGCGCCGAAGCGCGCGAGCGCTCAAGGGAAGAAATATTTTTATAGGTACGGGCAAGGAGAAGCGCTGTCTCCGCGCCAATATGGGGAATAGACAAGCTAACGAGAAGGCGGTCAAGAGAAACACGTCGTGCGTTTCGTATGGCGGCAAGGAGATTACGCGCTGATTTTTCTTGAAAACCGGGGAGAGCAAGAAGCTCTCCTTCCGTCAGTTCAAAAAAATCGTCAAAATCACTCACGAGACCTTTAGCCATTAAGAGGGAGACTGTTTTCGCACCCATACCCTCTATATCAAGCGCGTGCTTACTCGCAAAATGGATAAGTTTACGCTCTTGTTGAGCATAAGAACTGGGGGTAGCGCAACGGTGCGCGGCTTCTCCAGAAACGCGCTCAATACGCCCATCACCGCCGCATAAAGGTGAGTGTGTGGGGAAACGCCACGGCTTTTCTTTCCCGCTTCTAAACTCGGGGAGAACTTGCACAATTTCCGGAATGATGTCACCAGCTTTTTGTAAAACAACAGTATCGCCAATTCGAATATCTTTCTCACGAATAAAATCTTCGTTGTGCAAGGTCGCGCGGGCAACTGTTGTGCCTGCTACAGAAACAGGTCGCAGGTGCGCGACGGGCGTTAACACACCCGTGCGCCCTACCTGGAGCGTTATGTCTTCAACAACCGTCGTCGCTTGCTCCGCGGGAAACTTAATCGCCACAGCAAAGCGAGGCGCTTTCCCTGTGTAGCCGAGCGCTTCTTGGTATTCCCGCTCTTCCACCTTCACCGCTACCCCGTCTATTTGGTAATCCTCCTTCTCCCGCGCGCGGCCCTGCCAGTGCTTCCAGTAGGCGATGGCACCGTCAATAGAGTCCACATGCCGGTGATGGGGGTTAACGGGAAAGCCGAGCTCTGCAAGATAAGCAAGCTCTTGTGTTTGTGTCTTGGGCAAAGGATCGCTCGTGCGGGCAAGGTCATAAATAAAAACGGAAAGGGGGCGCTGCGCGGCAATACGAGGGTCCAATTGGCGAATTGAACCCGCCGCCGCGTTGCGCGGGTTTGCAAAAGGTTCCTCCCCTGCCCTCTTGCGCACTTCGTTCAGAGAATTAAAGCCCGAACGGGTCATAAAAACTTCCCCCTCAGCAATGAGATCAACATTGCGGCGAAGTTTCTGGGGTACGCTCTTGATCGTGCGCACGTTGTGGGTAACGTCTTCGCCCACTTTCCCGTCGCCGCGCGTCGCGGCGACGGTAAGCTCCCCCCGCCTGTAAGTAAACACAACCTTAAGACCATCAATCTTTAGCTCGCAGTCGTAGGTCGGCGCACTGCCCTCCCCCCGCGCCCTTGCAAAGGCGCGCCGCACCCGTTCATCAAAGGCGCGCACTTCTCGCTCATCAAAAACATCGTTAAAGGACCACTGAGGAATATCGTGACGCACTTTGACGAGTTCAGGCAAGGGCGCGCCAGCAACCTTTTGCGTCGGCGAGTCGGGTGTGACAAGCTCGGGATAGGCCTCCTCTAAAAGAGCGAGCTCATGTTTGAGGGAATCAAGCGCCTCGGGAGAAAGGGGGGATTCGTCCTTTTCATGATAGCGCGCGCGATAGGCGTCAATACTCGCTCGCAGCTTCTTGGCGCGCGCACGGATAGAGGAAGGGACAGACATAGTGCATTAACCCTCCTAATATAGCAGAAAGCAAGGCCTCTATCAGCCCCGCGCCTCCGTTAGAAAGATGTTTTCAGCCCTCGCGTGGTGGTGTGCGTATTAACGGTACAGATAGGATTATTGTAGCCAGCTGTGTACACATAGGCCCGAACAGTACTGCCAGCTTGAGGCCAGTAAACGGTTGCCCGTGCGCAGGCGCTGCTTCCCAGAAGAATGCTGGTGCCAGAACCCCCCTTGACCGTGTAAACGTACCAACTGCCACTTGACCCAGATGAGGAAAGGTGGTAGCTATTCCCGACGCAGGAGAAAGTGTTAGCTGACCCCGTCGGGAGAGGGCTCCCCTGCACGTCACTGTGAATATAGGCAAGGACACATTCCATAGCCGTGTCTGCCGCGTAAAACGACTGCTGAGACGCATCGGCAACTGTAGAAAGAATGACCTGTTTGTACCCGAGGGAAGAAAGGGCTGTGCCGATAGCAAGCATTACAGCAGTAAAGATAACCGCGATTAGAAGAGCGATGCCTCGCGCAGAATTTTCCTGTACAGACTGATTCTTTGGCAGAGTCATACTATTCGTTGTACCACGGCTTGAGATAGTCTTTTGCTGTTACCGTATAGGATGTGCCATTATCTTTCCATGTAACGGTACAAACGATTTCTACCTCATCCGAAAAAGAAGGATTGTATTTGGCATAAATTGTGCGAGTGAAGGATGTAATGGGGCCAAAGGGGACAATTAATTGATAGTAATTGCCAAAAGGAGAGAGGTCTACTAGATGTAATTGTCTCGCGCTGGTATTTCTCTGGGGAATTAGACGGTTAAAGTGAACAGGGGGGGATGCTGTGTAATACCAAAAGAATGTAGAGAAGCTGGTGTCTAAGACGCAGGGCTGTGACGAGGTGCAATATAAAATACTGTACATAACTGATGATGTATTGCTTGAAACAAAAACGTTATTCCACCATGCCGTCGGACCTGTACAGGACGCTCCTTGAGCAAAGCAATCATGCAGGTACACCTTGTCGCGCAATGCCCGCACTGCCTCAATTCCCTCCTGCGCAAGAAAAGTTGCCGTTGTTTTTTCTTGTGCGATGCGTACGGCGGTGATGGAATGCTCAACGGCTGCATAAGGGCCGGTAACCGCAACCATAATGATAGCGATGGCAATGAGCGTCTCCACGAGGGTAAAGGCACGAAAGGAGGAGTATGCCGACGCTTCTGGTATTTGGGGAAGAAGGTTTCTCATACGCATTATTGCAGGGTAAGCTGCCGAAAAGTGAGGCCTGTTTCAAGATAAATAGGGTTAACAGAGGCGCTACCAACCTGTGTGGGAGAACCCTTGATGCCCACGATAATCCAAAACTGCCTCCCCGTCAGTCCGCTGGGTGAGGAAGTCTCGTATTGGAATATAGAAAAAGTAAGATCCTTTACAACCACGTTAGAGGGATCTGTTAAAGGAAGAGCGTTTGCAGAACTACAGGACGCCGACCCCACGACACGCTTAATAACACCCTTGCCAGAATTTGAATCAAGACAGTAGGTAACATCTTCTCCACTAGAATTTGTAAAGGAAAAAGAGGTAAGACCAATGTTTTCAGAGCTGGTGCTGCTAGGATTCAGCAGCCCCCCGCATTGAGAATTCCCTTGACATCTTCCGTTGCGGATTTCATTCGCCATATCGTCAAGGGCTTGGGAGAGATCGTTTATCGCCTTCGTGGAATTCTCTACGCGTGTTGCCGCCGCAACGGCAGAAAAATAACTGCTCGCCGCGATCAGCATCACGATACTAAAAAGACCAAGAGCGACGATGAGTTCAATGAGAGTAAAGCCTTTGTGCGCGGAAAGAGCACGGTTTTGCGCCAAAGGCCGCGCGGAAAAAAGAGCGGGGTGATAGGAGTGTGGCATAGATGTTCTTATCATAACTCTTTTATTTATGGGCATGTGTTCCTGTCAACAGAAATGACCCCCGCAGCATTGACCTTAATTGCTTCGTGTGCGCTGCCGTCAGGCGATGCGAGTTCTATGCACGCCTGCGTACCATCTGTCGTACTAGGCGTACTGCCTCCTGAATGAGAAATATGGTTGGTCACATCCCCACGCGCGTAGACAATATTCAAGCGTGAGAATGTTCCAGGCCCGCCCGAGGGGGACACGCAATTCCATGAACTGCTGCTGCTTTTAATAAAGCAGAGCTTTGAGATGGAGATGCCGTTGTTGACGGTAACTTTACTTATGATCTTGTCACCACTTGTGCCCGACGGCGGGGTATAGAGACAGTCGCCCGTCTTTGATACGGGAGGAGTGCTGCCTGAACCGCCTCCGCCCCCACCACCACCGCCGCCGCTGGATGGATAGCACGAGCCAGTTCCCGCGGGATCAGTATCGGCAAAGATGATGTACTGGCGCGGTGAGGAGAGTGAAAAATCAATACCGGTACCGTAGCTCACCGGAAAGGCAGAGCCACCTGGGACGCCCTGGACACCCAAGCCTGCCGTTCCGTATGCCTGTGCTTGGCGAATGGAGAGCGCGACGTCGTAAGCGGTTGTGGAAAGAATGACGGAATTATCAAAAGACCTCTGGTTCACAACGACAACTCCGATAACGAACGAAATAATAGCAACCACAACGAGCATCTCAAGGAGAGTAAACCCCGCAGACGCAGCGCGAAAACGGTAAAAAGAAATCTCGAGAGAATCTTTTCGCAAAAAGCGCGCAGGAGAATTTTTTAGTGGGGAGTAATCCATAGCATAAGAGAAAGAACGTTTACGCCAGAGAAAAAGGCGGCGAGAAACCCTGCTGCCAAAAATGGCGCGAAGGGCACTTCAATGCCACGCCGCCTCCCGCGCGGCGCACGCACAAGAATGGCAATGCCGACAAGCGCTCCGATCCAAAAGGAGTACACGAGACCGGAAAAAGCAAGCGGACCGGCAAGGAGCGCAAGCGCAAAAGCAATCGGCGCGTCCGCAAGCCCCAGAGCGCGACCCCGCGAGACAAAATGCAAAGCGGCGAGGGAAAGGCCAATAAACGCTGCAACGAGGAAAGAAAAGGCGAAAGTGGAAGTACTCGGCGCGGCAAGAGCGGCAAAGGCGACAGAGGAAAAGGCGAGAGAGAGCGAGAAAAAAGGGGGGATAACCGTGTGCCGCAAGTCATAGAGCACAACCGCAGCAAGAAAGGAGAGCGTGGCAAGGAAAAGAGCAAGAGAAGGGGTTAGCCCCAACCACACGTAGGAGAGCCAAAAGAGTGTCCCTAAAACCGCCTCTGTAAGGGGCGCACCAGCGCTTATGCGTGCGCGGCAGTGCCGACAGCGCCCGCGCGCGGCAAGCCACGAAAGGATTGGGGCCAAGTCAGTAGCGGTGAGTGTTGTGCCGCAGGCATCGCAGTGCGAGCGGCCGGAAAGCCACGACTCGCCGGTATAAAGCCGCCCCACCACGACATCAAGGAAGCTCGCCACGATGGCGCCGAGAACGAAGAAAGACACGCTAAGCGCAAGATACATTGCCTATAGTGTAGCGCACTTTCTCAAGAGAGGCGGGCGTTATAAACACAAAAGCCCGCTTTGCGGGCTTTTGTGTTTATAACGAGTAAGACTTCGTCCTAGTAAGAAGTTCCGTTACAGTCTTTAGTAACGTCTGTTTCCGGAGCAGCTGTTGCACTGGCAGCGTTGTGTAACTGTTCTGCGTTTCCGTTTCCATCAACACACCACCAGTCGCTGGTACCAGCTGCCGCCCCTGTTCCTGTTAATTTCGCCTCAACTATATAGTGATTTTGATCTGCCATGTAATACACTACGCCACTTTGTTGAATCGCGTTGTTTAGTGAATTTCCAACCGTCAAATCACCTGGTGTGGTTGAATTACCAAAAAGAGGTGAATTACCGGCAGGACCAGTCTGATATGGTACCGGTGCTGTGGCTGCTGTAGTAAGGCTGCCAACCGAAGCACCTCCTGGTGTGTAAGAATTATTGTTGGAAGTGTAGTCGAGAGATGCTTGGGTGCGAATAGTGCCCAAATCTGATTTTATTGCCGCGTCACTCCCCTTCTGCCGCGCCGTGTTCAAAGACGCAAGCACGACAGCCGAGAGAATGCCGATAATGGCGATAACGACAAGAAGTTCAATAAGGGTGAAACCGCGCATCGCTGAATATTTTTTCTGCATAGGATACATAAATAATAATAATAATAATAATATGACTTTAGATCGGAATAGTACACAAAGCGTATTCCGTTACCTCTATTGTACGCCATAATAATGGGGCACAAAAGGGGGGTGTGGATAACGCCTAAAATGCATTGGCGAGATTGTAAATAGGCACGAGGACGGAAGCGAGCAAAATGCCGACACCAACACCCAAGAGTACAATCATCGCTGGCTCAATGAGGTCCACGAGCGTATCCACGGCAGTCATCACCTCCCGCGAATAAAACTTAGAGAGAGTAGTGAGAATGTTCCCCATTTCTCCCGTCTCTTCCCCCACCTTGATCATCGCGGTCATAATGCCGGGAATAACCTCGGGATGAGCCGCGAGGGCTACTGAAATAGATGAGCCGCCTCGCACGGCCTCTTTCGTCTGGCGCAAAACATCTTGATAAACTGCGTTATCAATAACCGTTGCCGTAATGTCCAACATATCAACAACCGGCACACCCGAGAGAAGCATAGTGGAAAAGTTGTCGGCAATGCGCGAGAGATAGAGTTTTCTATAAAGATCGCCAATATAGGGGACCGTTATTTTGAAGTGGTCGTAGGCATAGCGCCCGCGCCCCGTCCGATAGGAGCGCCAGAAGAAAATGCCGCCTCCCACAAGAACAATAATAACGAGAAGGCCGTAGTGGATGAGAAAATTGGAAAGATTGAGGATAATTTGCGTGTAAATAGGGATGGGCTGGTGCGAATCAACGAGAATAGTGCTCACGCGCGGAATGACGAATGTCAAGACAAGTCCCATAACCGCAAAAAAAGTAAAGATGACGAAGGCGGGATAAATGAGCGCGTTTTGCGCCTTGCTCACCAGCGCGTACGTACGGTCGAGATAGTCCGCGAGATAGTTAAAGGTTTCCGAGAGGCGGCCCGACTCTTCGCCCGCGCGGATCATATTGACATAAAAGTTGCTGAATACCTTGGGATGGCGCGCGAGAGCTTTGGAAATAGGGCTCCCTCCCTGCAAATCGTCGGCAATTTGCGTTAAAATATTTGCCAGCAATTTATTGTCTACTTCGCTCGCCAGGAGGCGGAAAATGCGCAGTGCGGATACTTGCGCGGTAAAGAGGGTTGCAAGCTGCCGAGAGAGAATAACGACTTCTTTATTGGAGACACGTTGGAATATCGTTATCTCCATAGAGAATACCGACCCTTTCTCTACTGGTTCAAGAGACGATATGATGAGCTCGCGCCTTTGGAGGGCAGAGACAGCAACGTCTTTGGAAAGGGCATCAATGGTGCCCTCTCGTTCGTGCCCTTCTTTATCTAGTGCGCGATAGGTAAAAAGCATACAGTTACTCCTCTAAAGGTACCGCTCAAAGGTTTTCGCATCAAAAGCGTGTTCGTACGCATGCTCAACCGTCACCTCCCCGCGACGCACGAGCTCGGCAAGCGTGCGATCCATATCAATCATCCCCTCTTGGGAAGAGGTCTGAATAACGGTAGATATTTCACTCGTGCGCCCCTCGCGGATGAGGTTTGCCACGGCGCTCGTGTTGAGGAGGAGCTCGTAGGCGGGCACTAAACCGCCAGAGACACGCGGCACGAGCCTCTGCGAAAAAATGCCTGCGAGCGATCCGGCGAGCTGCACCCGCACTTGCTTTTGCTGATTTGCAGGGAACATATCAATAACTCTATCAATAGTTTGAGCGGCGTTGTTCGTGTGGAGAGTGGAAAGAACAAGGTGACCGGTTTCCGCGGCCGTTACAGCCGAAGAAATGGTTTCCGGGTCGCGCATCTCCCCCACCATGATGACATTCACATCTTCCCGAAACGCCGCCTGGAGCGCCGAGTGGAAACTGGGCGCATCTACGTGTATTTCGCGCTGGTGAATAAGAGACTTCCCCTGATCAAAAATATACTCAATCGGGTCTTCAATGGTCACAATGTGTTCGGTACGCGTTTTATTAATACGATCAATGATCGCTGCAAGCGTGGTTGACTTTCCCTGCCCCACAGGGCCAACGACAAGAAAAAAACCCTGTGCGCGTTGCGTGAAAACATCTAAAATCTGCGGGAGATTAAGCTCTTCAAAAGAGCGGATATCGCGCGGAATGAGCCGCATCGCAATTGCAACCGTTCCCTGCACGACATACCCATTCACGCGGAAACGATTTTTGTCCCTATGCGCATAGGAAAAATCAATGGACTGTTCTTTCTCAAAAAGGGCGAGGCGTGAAGGCGGCAAGAGATTTTTAAGCATCGCCTCTGTGTCGTGGGGAGAAAGAACAGGTTGGTGCGTAAGGGGGATAAGGGATCCCGAAAGACGGATCACGGGTTTCTGGCCAGCGGTAATATGCAGGTCAGAACCTCCTTCGGAAACAACAATGTCAAGGAGATCTATGATGGATGGAGGAGAAGTCGTCATGAAGTCTTTGTTTTATTTTCAATAATAGCGAGCGTTTTTTCAAGAACCTCAGAGGGGATAGCGGACGCCTTCACGATGTACCCATCCACACGATAGTGTTTCGCCTTCTCAATGTCGGTATCCTGGCCCTGGTTGGAAAGAATAATTACCTTTGCCTGGGGGACGAGATTTTCTCCTCGCAGGGATTCAAGAACCTTGAACCCATCCATATCAGGCATAACAAGATCAACAAGAATGGCGTCAACGGTGGGCTTCTCCCGCAGGGCCGAGAGAAGCTCTCTTCCCGAAGAGAAAGCTTTTACTGTGTTGCCCGCATTTGCGAACTTTGTCGCGTACATATTGAGCAGGAATTGGTCGTCATCAAGGAGAAAGATAGTGTAAGGATGTGCCATAAAAATTTAATTCTCGTGGGCGAGTGCCGGTCCATCGCCGTCCTCTTCCAGAAACTCGCCGCCCAGGGTATTGATTTCCTCAAAGGGAATCTCACCCGCGAGTGCTTTTATAATAGCATCCTCTCGCATGGTGAGCATACCTTTACTGCGCGCTGCGGCGTATACTTTTTCAGAGACGGGATTTGTCAACATAATGTGTTCCAACTCCTTATCCATCGTCAATATTTCAAAGACGCCTGTGCGGCCAGCTGTACCCACGGGGCATTCCGGCGTTGGCGTTGCGCGATAAAATTCCTTAAAAGGAGGAAGAGAGCTGCGGTACTGTGCGGGTAAATCGGAAAACTCCTTTTCCAAAAGGCCTCGAAGGCTCTCGCTGATGGGAAAGGGCTTACCCGCGCGCGGACAGAGCTTGCGTACGAGACGCTGGGCAATAACAGCGATCAGTGTTGGCGCGATAAGATAGGGGTCAACACCCATATCAACAAGACGCGGCAGGGCGTCGGCAGCCGTGTTCGTGTGGACAGTGGAAAAGACGAGGTGCCCGGTGAGAGCGGCTTGAATAGCGAGTTGGGCGGTCTCCTTGTCGCGAATCTCCCCCACCATAATAACGTCGGGGTCCTGGCGCAAAATTGACCGAAGCCCATTAGCAAAGGTATAGCCAATTTCAGGGCGCACCTGTGATTGGGCAACGCCCTCTATGTTGTACTCTACTGGATCCTCAAGAGATACGACATTCTGCGTTTCCCGATCAAGCTCCGAAAGCATTGCAAATAACGTGGTTGACTTCCCTGAGCCAGTTGGACCAGAGATGAGAACGATGCCATAGGGCTTTTTAATAATGTCGTGCACTATGGTGAGTTTTTCATCCGTAAAACCGAGAGAGGTGAGCGTAACTTTCGCCCTCGTCTGGTCAAGAATACGCATCACTACCTTTTCTCCGGACTGCGTGGGGAAAGTGGAGACACGAAAGTCAATACGGCGGCCGGAAATTGTCGCGGAAAAACGACCGTCCTGTGGTTTTCTTTTTTCATCCAGGCGCATTTGGGAGAGGATTTTTATGCGCGCCACGATCGCCTGGTGGATTTTCCCGGGCAGAGAAAGCGAGGTGTGCAGGTCTCCGTCCATACGAAAACGCACACGCGTGTTCTTGTTCTCTATTGGTTCTATGTGCACGTCTGACGCCTCGCCCTCAACGGCGTACCGGAGAATTGTGGCAACGATTTTTGTGACGGGCGCGTCGGTTTTTATATCTGACTCATTGACGGGTTCTGGTTTCGCTGTATCTTGTTCAAGTTCTCGTTGGGCAGCGTCGGCGGAGGTGTTTAGTTCGGAAAGTGCCTCGTCTACCTCCCCTGTGATATTTTGATATTCATCAAGTATTTCATTTAAGTCGGCCTCTGAGATAAGAAAGAGTTTGTAGGGAACACCAACCTTCGTGGAGATAAATTGGAGGGCGTCAAGGGCCTCTATGTTATCAGGATCGGTAATGCCGACCTCCAAGGCGCCGTCGGCAAGAGCAAGGGGGACGAACTTATAATGCCGCGCTGATTCCTCAGGAATGTATGCCAAAACATCCGAGGGGATTCTGGTACTTCCGACGACGCGGTGAGGGAGGTGGTAGTGCTCACCGAGTGCTGTGAGCATTGTCTCGGTTGATACGTTGTGTTTTGCGAGTATTGTTTCTATCGGGGTTTTCGTCGTGCGCGCCTCAGACTCAAACGCTAGCTTTTCCTCTGGCGTAATAACTTGTTTTTTTGTGAGGATGTTGAGAATATCCATAGTTCATACGAAGCGCGTTACGATCCCCGTTAAAAAGGTGCGAACGGGTTGGGGCGGCCCACGGATTCCGAGGCAATGGGAACAGTTATATCAGAGAGGGCGGTAAAACGAGGGTCTGAGAAAAGGCTCGTATCCAAGGACAGCGAGGAAAGTATGTGCGCCGTCCTCTCAAGCTGGGCAT
>Ga0256829_1001106_pt1 | contig 23246 bp, 14 predicted proteins | sample 131447metaG_FD_185979 | JGI IMG/M metagenome (GOLD analysis project Ga0256829, IMG submission 185979) | Hydrothermal vent microbial communities from Lau Basin, Pacific Ocean - 131-447 | ecosystem: Environmental > Aquatic > Marine > Hydrothermal vents | place: Pacific Ocean: Lau Basin | collected...
GATGATATGCCTAAAGAGATAAAACAACAGTTCTTAAAAAATATACTTCAGGATTCTGATCGTTTAGGACGCTTAATTAATAACATTTTAGATTTTGAAAAACTAGAAACCGGACGTCTAAATCTAGATGTTAATCGTAACGACATATGTAGTACTATATCAAAAGCAATTTCTAGTTTAAACCATATTGCAGCAAAAAAAGAGATACGTATAATTAATAAAAACAAAAGCCAACTGTATTTAGAGTATGATGAAGACCGCATCCTACAAGTACTTACAAACCTATTATCTAATGCGTTAAAATTTTGTGCTCCTAAAACAGGAGAAATAGTTGTAGATTACTCGATTTTTAAGCAACATATAGAAGTCTCTGTAAGTGATAATGGTAAAGGGATACCGGAAGAAGATCATGATTATATCTTTGATAAATTTTATCAATCTCAACACCAAAACACAATAAAACCACAAGGAAGCGGATTAGGTTTGGCTATTACAAAACAAATCATAGAAAAACATCACGGAAAAATCTGGGCTAAAAAAGGGTTAAAAAATGGCGCAAGTCTTGTTTTTACGCTACCTTTTAAGTAAATTGTACAACATTTTTATATGAAGAAGAAGATTTTAATTGTAGATGATGAGCCTAACATTGTAATGTCTTTAGAGTATACCTTTAAAAAACAAGACTTTGAAGTGTATATAGCAAGAGATGGAAGTGAAGCGTTAGAGATATTAAAAACCCAAACGCCAGACGTTATATTGTTAGACATAATGATGCCTAATGTAGATGGTTACCAAACATTGTCATACATAAAATCAGATAAAAATTTAAAAGATATAAAAGTGGTTTTTTTAACCGCTAAAAATAAAGCGTCAGATATAGAAAAAGGACTAAATTTAGGTGCAGATAAGTATTTAACCAAACCCTTTTCAGTAAAAAAAATAGTTTCAGAAATTATGGAACTCGTCGCTTAAAAACATAAAAGTTAGTCTTAATATGACTAATTAAATATTGGTTTTGTGTGCAAACAAGCAAGTATTTAATTAAAATATAAAGACAATGAAACTTCGTATCAATCCACTAGCATCAGATATAATAATATGTATCTACGTTGTTGCTACGTTATACCTTAGATTTAAATGGCAAAGCCAAACTATTGTAACTCCAATGTTATCTATTGTTATTGGTTTATCTTTTGTAGCTATAATTTGGGCTTTAATTAAACTTAAAGTGCTTAACCCTAATTGGTTCGGTCTTTTTAACTCTAAAAAAGCTTAGTTATGCCGTATCAAGATTTCTATAAAAAAAGTATTAAATATCCAGAACAATTCTGGAAAGAACAAGCGCAACAATTAGACTGGTATAAACAACCAAATACCATCTTGTCTAAAGACCAACATGACTATTTTCAATGGTTTGAAGACGGTCAACTTAACTTAAGCTATTTATGTATAGACAAACATATAAAAGATGGTTATGGTAATCAAAATGCAATAATTTATGACTCGCCAGTTACCAATACCAAACAGCATATAACCTATAATCAATTACACAAAGAAGTCTCTAAACTTGCTGGCGGATTACTAAGTTTAGGACTAAAAAAAGGCGATACTTGTATTATTTACATGCCTATGATACCGCAAGCCTTATATGCTATGCTAGCATGTTTAAGGATAGGAGTCATACATTCGGTAGTATTTGGTGGTTTTGCACCGCATGAGTTAGCCATTCGTATTGACGATTGCAAACCAAAAGCTGTCATTACCGCTTCAAATGGAATCGAAATACAGCGTATCATTCCATATAAACCTTATGTAGACGATGCTATTGCACAAGCCAAAAACAAACCAGAACATGTTATTGTGTTTGATAGAGATCAAGAAGTAGATATTCCTAAAAAAAGTTATGATGTAGACTATAAAACTTTAGTAGAAACATCGTTAGCAGTAGATGCAGTACCTTTACCAGCAACACATCCATCTTATATTTTATATACTTCCGGCACAACAGGAAAACCAAAAGGCATCATTAGAGATACTGGTGGTTATGCTACTGCGTTAAAATTCTCAATGAAAAACGTATATGGAGTTAATGAAGATGATGTTTATTGGGCAGCTAGTGATGTAGGTTGGGTTGTAGGTCATAGTTTTATTGTGTACGGACCGTTATTAAACCGAAACACAACTATTCTCTTTGAAGGTAAGCCTATAAAAACACCAGACGCTTCAACCTTTTGGCGTGTTATTAGCGAGCATAATGTAAAAGTCATGTTTACAGCACCAACAGCCATTAGAGCGATAAAAAAAGAAGATCCCGAAGGACAAATGATTAAAAACTATGATTTATCCTGTCTAAAATATCAATTCTTAGCTGGCGAACGTTGCGACGTAGCAACTTTAACTTGGACCCAAGAAAAATTACAAGTTCCGGTAATAGATCATTGGTGGCAAACAGAAAGCGGTTGGCCAATGCTAGCAAATATGGTTGGTGTACAATTACAAGAAGTAAGACCTGGATCGGCAAGCTTTCCGGTAAGTGGTTATGATATTCAAATTTTAAATGAAGAAGGTCACGAAGTAGAAGCAGGAGTAGAAGGATATGTTGCTGCCAAATTACCATTACCACCAGGAACATTAATGAATTTATGGGGAAACACAGAACGTTTTAAATCAGGATATTTAAACAAATTTCCAGGGTATTATTTTTCTGGCGATGGTGGTTATAAAGACGAAGATGGTTACGTGTTTATAACAGGTAGAGTAGACGATATTATAAACGTTGCTGGTCACAGATTATCTACTGCCGAAATGGAAGAAATTGTAGCCTCTCATAAATCTGTAGCCGAATGTGCTGTATTTGGAGTGCATTGCGATATAAAAGGACAAAAACCTCTAGGCTTAGTAGTTTTAAAGTCAGATAACACTAATGATAATGATACCATTCAAAACGAAATTATCAAAGATGTGCGTCATGAGATTGGCGCAGTCGCTTCCTTTAAAGATGTATTGGTAGTTAACCGATTGCCAAAAACTAGAAGCGGTAAAATTCTTCGTAAATTGTTACGAAATATCGCAGACGAACAACAATATAACATTCCATCAACCATCGACGATATCGCGATTATAGATGAAATAAAATCAGTATATCAAACCCATCATATTGGGATACATTAAATCTCAATGAAATGTACTTTGGCTAATCGCAAAACATTGGTCATTGAGCATAATGAAAGAGAGAGCAAGAGATAAAATATAAATAAATAAAATGTCTGGTCGAGCGCAGTCGAGACCTATTATAATTAAAACAAAACTAAAATAACATATAAGCATTATGAGTAATTATCATATCAAACACTTAGAAGAATACTACCAAGTCTATCGTAAATCAGTTAGAAATCCTGAAGTTTTTTGGGAAGAAATTGCCGAAGAACATTTTATGTGGCGTAAAAAATGGGACAATGTTTTAAGTTGGGATTTTTCCAAACCAGAAGTAAAATGGTTTGAAGGCGCACAACTAAACATTACCGAAAATTGCATAGACAGACATCTATACACAAGAGGCGATAAAACCGCTATTATTTTTGAACCTAACGACCCTAAAGAAGATGCAGAACATATCACATACCGCCAATTACACGACCGTGTGTGTCGTATGGCAAATGTGTTAAAAGGTAAAGGCATTGGTAAAGGCGATCGTGTTTGTATTTATTTACCAATGATTCCAGAATTAGCCATTTCTGTATTAGCATGTGCACGTATTGGTGCGATACATTCAGTAGTTTTTGCTGGGTTTTCTTCTACAGCATTAGCAACGCGTATCAACGATTCAGAATGTAAAATGGTTATTACCAGTGACGGATCGTATCGTGGTGCAAAAACCATAGACTTAAAAGGCATTGTAGATGAAGCGTTAGAAGATTGTAATTCCATAGAAAGCGTTTTGGTAGCAAAACGAATTAATAGCGATATTAACATGAAAGACGGTCGCGACCATTGGTTACAACCTTTGTTAGACGACGCTTATCACGATTGTGTGCCAGAAATTATGAATGCAGAAGATCCGTTATTCATCTTATATACTTCAGGATCAACAGGAAAACCAAAAGGCATGGTGCATACTACAGCTGGATATATGGTCTATACAGCGTATACGTTTAAAAACGTGTTTCAATATAGAGAAAAAGATGTGTATTGGTGTACAGCAGATATAGGTTGGATTACAGGACATAGTTACATTGTTTACGGACCATTATGTAATGGTGCTACGACCGTTATGTTTGAAGGTGTACCAAGTTATCCAGACTTTGGTCGTTTTTGGGATATTGTAGAAAAACATAAGGTTAACCAATTCTATACAGCACCAACAGCTATTCGTGCATTAGCAAAAGAAGGTGTAGACCACTTAGAAAAACACGATTTATCATCTTTAAAAGTGTTGGGAACCGTTGGCGAACCAATTAATGAAGAAGCTTGGCATTGGTACGATGATAACGTAGGAAAGAAAAAAGCACCAATAGTAGATACATGGTGGCAAACCGAAACTGGTGGAATTATGATTACACCAATAGCATTTGCAACACCAACAAAACCAACCTATGCAACGTTGCCTTTTATCGGCATTCAGCCTGCATTAATGGATGAACACGGACAAGAAATTAAAGGCAATCAAGTAGATGGAAGACTTTGTATAAAATTCCCTTGGCCAAGTATGGCGCGTACGATTTGGGGCAATCATCAACGTTATAAAGACACGTATTTCTCTGCTTATGATAACAAATATTTTACAGGTGATGGCGCGTTAAGAGATGAGGTAGGATATTACCGTATTACAGGTCGTGTAGATGATGTAATTATCGTTTCTGGTCATAACCTTGGTACAGCACCAATAGAAGATGCGATTAACGAACATCCAGCAGTTGCAGAATCTGCTATAGTTGGATTCCCTCATGATATAAAAGGAAATGCGTTATATGGTTATGTCACTTTAAAAGAAACAGGTGAAGGACGTGATCATAACAATTTACGTAAAGAGATCAATCAATTAATTACCGAACAAATTGGACCAATTGCTAAGTTGGATAAAATTCAGTTTACTAATGGATTACCAAAAACACGAAGCGGAAAAATTATGCGTCGTATTTTACGTAAAATAGCAAGTAAAGACACTGGTAATTTAGGTGATACTAGTACATTACTTAATCCAGAAGTAGTACAAGATATAATGGATCATGCTTTATAAATTTTTAATCTAAGAAGACAAACTAACTAACAAACTATTGTTTGATTGATTTGATTATTTAAACAAAAACACCTTCAATTTTGGAGGTGTTTTTTATTATTATAAACATCCCATTGTCATTGCGAGCGCAGCGAAGCAATCTCTTTTTAATAACAATTAATTAATGACTAACTAAGACACAAATACCCTTAAACCAGAAAAAAAATTCTATAGTCACTTCGATCGTAGAGATAAGTCGCATAAAAAAAGACCGTTTATTAAAACGGTCTTTTTACAATTTTATCTTAGAAGATAAATATGTTTTTTTGATTAAAAGATTACTTCTACGTTAACCGCATTTAATCCTTTTTTTCCTTGTTCAGTATTAAACTGTACTTTGTCGTCTTCTTTAATATCATCTCTTAAACCAGAGTTGTGAACAAAAATGTCTTCTCCTGTTTCTGATGATTTAATAAATCCGAATCCTTTTAAATTGTTGAAAAATTTTACTGTGCCTTCTTGCATCGTTACTTAATTTTAAATTACTAATAATGTGTTTACAATAAAGAACGTCCTAGTTAAGAAAAGCATACTAAAGATTAATAATTAGATTGCATAAACAATCTATTAACTTAAAAACACTATTGAAAAGTAATTGAAAAATAAAATTGGAAAGAAGAGAAAAACTCGTAAAACTAATTGTACTATATACTACCTTAAACCTCTATAGGTATCTTTTATTGAGTTGCAAATATAGACTATTTAATTAACGCCACCTAATTATTTGATACAAAAGAAAATAATAATAGTTTGATAATATGTTTGAGATACTATAATTGATATACAAAGCACGGTTTAATTATCATTACAATCCTCCCAATGTCATTGCGAGCGCAGCGAAGCAATCTCTTTTTAACGATTAATGACTATTGATTAATGACTAACTAAGACACAAATTTCACTAATTACTACTAATCCATTACAAATTTTAACCTACCGCGTCACTTCGAGTGATACATGACGTAAGAAGTGTATTGTATCGAGAAGTTACATTAGTTGTATAGAGTGTAGTGTTTGATTTTTTTTGAAGTACATCAACAATACTTCGACAGGCTCAGTATGACAACTCAGTGTTCTATCTATAGTCTTACTTAAGTATTGTCATTACAAACATCCCATTGTCATTGCGAGGACGCAGGACGAAGCAATCTCTTTGTGTATTGCTAATTGATTATTGTCTAATTAGATTCCTCCTCGTACCTCACTTCGACAACGCTCAGTACATAGCCTTCGGAATGACATAGGAATTATCATTGCAAACATCCTATTGTCATTGCGAGCGCAGCGAAGCAATCTCATTGCTTATTGCTAATTGTTAACTGTTTATTGTTAAAATAGCGCACAAAAAAAGCCTAAAACACCGCTAGAACTCCGTTTTTAGGCTAAATTTTATAAGGTCTTGAGTGTTTCTTACTCACTCGTCATTGTATATACAAAGTAAATACATAACAAATGTATGTAAAATAAATGTAGATTTTTGTAAAAAATCATTAAATTTTTAGGAGTCAATACTTTAGCTAGCTGTTATTTAAACCAACTTAAATTTATCTTTATTTTTTATTGAACAGGGTTTCAAATTATTAAAAAGTTGGTATATTTAAACTCTCCCAATAAAATTGATAATAGTAGTATATCAAAGTCTACTTAATAATTAATTATACCATCATAAATGCCAAAAACAGACACCAGTTTCGAGAAGAAACTATTTAAAGCTGCCGATAAACTGCGTAAAAACATTGATGCTGCTGAATACAAGCACGTCGTACTCGGTTTAATTTTCTTAAAATACATTTCAGAATCTTTTACAGAATTGTACCACAAACTAGAGGAAGACGAATGGAGCGACCCAGAAGATAGAGACGAGTACATTGCCGAAAACACCTTTTTCGTGCCCAAACTAGCACGTTGGTCTCACATACACGCGCAAGCCAAATTGCCTTCTATCGGACAAACCATAGATGAAGCAATGGAAGCTATTGAGAAAGAAAACAAAGAGCTTAAAAACGTATTACCTCAGGTTTACGGTAAAGCCAATTTAGATAAAACGTCTTTAGGAGAACTTATAGATTTAATCTCTAACACCCAACTACAAGCCGAAAACGAAAACTCAAAAGACCTTTTTGGTCGTGTGTATGAGTATTTCTTGGGAGAATTTGCCAATGCCGAAGGAAAAAAAGGCGGACAATTCTACACCCCAAAAGCCATAGTAAAACTAATGGTAGAAATGATAGAACCTTACAAAGGACGTGTATACGATCCAGCAAGTGGTTCTGGTGGTATGTTCGTCATGTCTGAAAAATTCGTTACCGAACACCAAGGAAACATAAAAGACATAACCGTGTACGGACAAGAAAGCAACCACACCACGTGGAAACTTTCTAAAATGAACCTTGCCATACGTAACATCAATAGCAAGTTTGTGGTTTGGAACAACGAAGGCACCTTTTTAAAAGATGCGCACCCAGATTTAAAAGCCGATTTTATCCTTGCCAATCCACCATTTAACCAAAAAGATTGGGGCGTAGATATTCTGGCAGACGATGCACGATGGAAATACGGCACACCACCAAACGGAAACGCCAATTACGGGTGGATGCAACATATGCTGTACCATCTATCACCACGTGGCGTAATGGCAACCGTATTGTCTAATGGGTCTTTAAGTTCTAATACGTCTGGCGAAGGCGATATCCGTAAAAATTTAGTAGATAACGATTTGGTAGAGTGTATTGTGGCTTTACCAAAACAACTATTTTATAACACGGGTATTCCTGCTTGTATTTGGTTTTTACGCAGAAACCGCACTTCTTCCCCTTTAGGGGATACAGGGGCAAAAGAAGTATTATTTATAGATGCCTCAGAGTTAGGCTATATGAAATCTCGTGTACACCGCGACTTCACCGAAGAAGACATCGCCAAAATACGAGACACCTATCTCAACTGGCGTAAGCAAAAGCAAACCGTCACTTCGAGTGATTCGCGAGGTACGAGCGAATTGTATCGAGAAGCGAGTGATAAACAAAGTGAGGAATTGTATCGAGACATAAAAGGCTTCTGCAAATCCGCAACCCTAGAAGCTATACAAAAACACAGCTACGTACTCACACCTGGGCGTTATGTTGGCATACCCGATGAAGAAGATGACGGTATTCCATTTGAAGAAAAAATGCAGACATTGACGGCTACTTTAAAAGAGCAAATGGACAAAGAGCAAGAGCTGAACGAAGAAATTGCGACACAACTGGCTAAAATTGGAATGGATTTATGAGTAGTGTAAATGAAATACCCAACGGGTGGATAAAAACCACAATTGGAGAATTGGTAGAGCTTGCACAAGGAGTTGCTATTAATGCAAAGACTAAACACGTTTTATCTAATGAAGATGAAGGTATTCCTTTATTGAAAATAAATAACCTAATAAATGATACAATAGACCAATATGCAAATCCTAATTTAGTTCCCGAAAAAAGTATTATTCATAAAAATGATGTGATTTTTACTAGAACTGGACAAGTTGGAGAAGTTTTTAAAAACAAGTTTGGAATTTTACATAACAATAGTTTCAAAGTTATACCCAATGAAAAATTACATTGGAGTTATTTATACTGGTATTTAAAAGATAGACGTGTATACAATTATGTGCAAAAAGTTGCTGCTGGTTCAGTTCAAAAGGATTTAAATCACGGAGCATTTAAAACCATTGAGTTTAAATACCCAAAGGTCATTGAAGAGCAAAAAGCCATAGCCAACATCCTAACCGCTTTTGATGATAAAATAGAAAACCTACAAGCCCAAAACAAAACCCTAGAGCAAACCGCACAAACTATTTTTAAAGAGAGGTTTAAAAATGAATCTGAAGATTGGGAACGGGTTAAAATCAATGAGCTTGTTGAGATTTCATCTAGCAAAAGAATATTTCATAGCGAATACGTTGATGATGGGATACCTTTCTATCGAGGCAAGGAAATAATTGAATTAAGTACTAAACCAGATATTTCTACAGAGTTGTTTATTACAGAAGAAAGATATAATGAAATAAAAGAAAAACACCTAGTTCCTACAAAAGGTGATATTCTTTTAACGGCTGTAGGAACTCTTGGTGTTCCATTTCAAGTAAGAAATTACAAACCCTTTTATTTTAAAGATGGTAATTTAATTTGGTTCAAAAATTTCAGTAATAAAATGTCTTCTGATTTCTTATATAATTGGTTGAAATTAAAAACTACACAGAATCAATTGAATACAATTTCAATAGGTAGCACGCAAAAAGCACTCACAATTACCAGTATTAAAGAATTAGAAATTCCACTCATTTTAGATAAGGAAAAAAGAGAAATTTTTGATAAAGTATTAAGCTCAAATTTAAATAAAGTCAATCACAACCTTGCCCAAATCCAAACCCTCAAACAAACAAGAGATACGGTATTACCAAAATTAATGAGTGGACAGTTAAGGGTAAATGCGTTTAAAGCGTAATTGGCTAGTATAAATAAGTGTTTTGAAATACAGAAAAACACTTAAAACAGATAAAAATGTAAAAATAAACTGTTTTAAAAATACTTATTATTACATTTGTGTAGAAAATAAGAAATATTATGGCTTTTGATACTGTTATTCCTACATCAAAACGTATAGAGCGTTTACGTTACGAAAACCCTTGGTGGGTTACGGGTGCTGTGCAAGAGGCATATCAAAATATGTCGCGCCGCTTGTATTTTGATTTGTTCTACCCATTTGTAAAAGAAACTAACATAAAACGGGCGGTAGTACTTATGGGGCCACGTCGTGTGGGTAAAACCGTAATGATGTATCATAGCATACACGCCTTACTAGAAGAAGGTGTACCACGTAAAAATGTATTTTTTATAGGTATAGATAATCCTATTTATATGCACCTTGGGTTAGAAGACGTATTATTACTAGCGCAAGAAGCGGTACAGCTAGACCATCTAGAGGGTTGTTTTGTGTTTTTTGATGAAATACAATATTTAAAAGATTGGGAGCGTCACCTTAAAGTACTGGTAGATAGCTACCCAAAAACCAAGTTTGTAGTTTCGGGTTCTGCTGCTGCTGCACTGCGTTTACAAAGCACAGAAAGTGGCGCAGGTAGGTTTACAGATTTTATGTTACCACCGCTTACCTTTCACGAGTATATACATCTTAAAGGTTTACAAGACCTGGTACAGCAAAAAACCATTTTATATAACCAAAAAGACATTCCGTTTTACACCACACATAATATAAAAGAGCTTAACAAGGCGTTTTTTCATTATTTAAATTATGGCGGTTATCCAGAAGTTGTGCTGTCAGAACATATACAAAGTGATATGGGACGCTATGTAAAAAATGATATTGTAGATAAAGTCTTACTGCGAGATTTACCGAGTTTATATGGTATTAAAGATGTGCAAGAACTCAACAGCTTTTTTACCTACATTGCTTATAATTCGGGCAACGAGTTTTCGTACGAGCGTCTTGCAAAAGATAGCGGTATTACCAAAGAGCTTTTAAAAAAGTATTTAGAATATCTGGAAGCGGCTTTTCTTATAAAAGTCATTCATAAAGTCAATGAAACCGCAAAAAAACTAAAACGTATCACCAGTTTTAAAGTCTATTTAACCAATTCATCTTTACGTACCGCCTTGTTTTCACCAATTATTGAGACTGATAATGAAACAGGCAATCTAATAGAAACGGCTATCTTCTCGCAGTGGATGCACAGAGAGCATCTCGATTTAAAATATGCACGCTGGAAAATGGGACGTAAAGAGGGCGAGGTTGATATCGTTTTACTAGATAATAAACTGTTTAAACCACAATGGTGTGTAGAAATAAAATGGAGTAACCGCTTTGTAGATAAACCGCAAGAGTTAAAAAGTTTACGCCATTTCTGTAAAGAAAATAATTTTACAGCAACCCTTGTAACCACCATAGATATGATGGATAATAAAACAGTAGACAATGTACACATCACTTTTGTCCCTGCAGCCGTTTATGCCTATAACATAGGTGTAAATACCATAGAACTAAAATCTAATAACTGGAACTAATGCTTAACGAAAACACCATAGAACTTGCTTTAATAGACCAATTAGTCAATCAAGGCTACACGTATCATAATGGTACAACCATTTCACCTATTGGTGAGAATCCACAGCGTGAAAATTTCAGTTCAGTAGTATTAGAAAACCAGTTTAAAGAGTCACTCAAAAAATTAAACCCAACACTTCCAGAATCCGCTCGTATAGAAGCCTACCAAAAAGTCATTAATCTAGGTACAGAAGACATTATGGAAAACAACGAACGTTTCCATACACTTCTTACTAATGGCGTAACCGTAGAATACACCCAAGAAGGCAGAACCAAAGGGATTAACGTAACGTTGTTAGACGTAGAAAAGCCAGAGAACAATAACTTTTGGGTAGTCAATCAATTAGTGGTTAAAGAAAACAACAACGAGAAACGCTTTGATGTGGTAATTTACATCAACGGGTTACCATTGGTTTTTATAGAACTTAAAAACGCCACAAGCGAAAAAGCAACCCTACGTAGAGCCTATGACCAAATACAGAATTACAAAAAAGCGGTACCAAGCATTTTTTATTACAATGCTATTTGTGTCATCAGCGATGGTATAGATGCGGCAACCTCTAGTGTGTCTGCACCGTTTTCTCGTTTCCTTGCTTGGAAAGCACCTACGCCCACTAACTCCTTGCCTTTTAATTCCCTAAAGGGAGAAGTTAAGCCTTCAGTTTTAAATTCATCAAATAAAGCAATGTATCCAGTTCTAAAAGAAAGGGCTGAAGAAATGCGAACAAACCCAACAAAAGCAGAAGCCTTTTTATGGGAAAAATTAAGAGCTAACAAGATAGGTGTAAAGTTTAGACAACAGCATATAATAGACCAATATATTGTAGATTTTGCGTGTTTAAAAGAGGGTTTAATAATAGAGGTAGATGGAGCATTTCATAATCAACAAAAAGAAGAAGACCAAATTAGAACCGTACTTTTAGAATCTTTGGGTTATAAAGTTATACGTTTTTCTAATGAAGAAGTATTAAATGACATTGAAAGCGTATTAACTCAAATTAAGAATGAAATCGGAGCTAAACCCACACCCTTTAGGGATGGGGCAAAGGGTTTAGCGGCTACCCAATTGCAAATTCTTACCGAGTATATGCTTAACAAAAAAACGTTGGTGGAGTTGATACGCTACTGTACCGTGTTTGAAAAAGAGGAAAAGAAAAATGAAGACACAGGTATTGTATCTCAAATTAAGATTAAGAAAGTAGCAGCTTATCATCAATATTACGCCGTTCAAAAAGCTGTTGCCCAAACCTTACGAGCAACTCATAGTGAAGAAGGAGACCGCAAAGTAGGTGTCGTTTGGCACACACAAGGTTCTGGTAAATCCTTGTCTATGGTATTTTATAGCGGACAAATTATTACGCATCCGCAAATGGAAAACCCAACTATTGTGATACTAACAGACCGTAATGATTTAGACGACCAACTATTTGGTACGTTTGGAAATTGTGTTGGTTTATTACGACAAACACCAGTACAAGCCGATAGTAGAGAACACATAAAACAATTATTAAAAGTCTCTGGTGGTGGTGTGATATTTACCACCATTCAAAAATTTGCACCAGCAGAAGGCAATGTTTACGAAACCTTATCAGATAGAACGAATATCGTGGTAGTGGCAGACGAAGCACACCGTAGTCAATATGGATTTTCTGGTCGTGTTGTAGAAACTGATGATGGTTCAGAAATAAGATACGGAAATGCCAAGTATTTGCGTGATGCCTTACCAAATGCATCTTATATTGGTTTTACAGGAACACCTATTGAGAAAGAAGACAAATCAACACCACAAGTTTTTGGAGATTATATAGACGTGTATGACATTAAACAAGCGGTAGATGATGGCGCAACGGTACCTATTAGCTATGAATCCCGTTTAATTAAAATTAAACTTGATGAGGAAACATCTAAACAGTTAGATGATGAAATAAACGATATTGAGGGTGCAACCGAAGAGCAAATAGAAAAAGCCAAAAAGAAAACAGCTACTATTGATGCAGTAGTGGGGCATCCAGACCGATTGAAAGATGTAGCTAAAGATATAGTCACTCATTTTGAAGCTCGACAAAAGGTGTTTGAAGGTAAAGCAATGATTGTTGGTATGACAAGAAACATTTGTGTTCGCTTGTATAATGAAATAATCGTTTTAAAACCAGAATGGCACAATGACGATATAGATAAAGGAACAATTAAAGTCATAATGACAAGTTCTACAGACGACCCAGAATTGTTTCAACCGCACCATACCACTAAAAACCAAAGAAAAGATTTAGCAACCCGTATGAAAGACCCTAACGACGAACTTAAATTGGTTATTGTTCGTGATATGTGGTTGACAGGGTTTGATGCACCTAGTATGCATACGTTGTATGTAGATAAGAAAATGCAAGGGGCAAATTTAATGCAAGCTATTGCAAGAGTCAATCGCGTGTATAAAGACAAACCAGGCGGTTTAGTGGTCGATTATTTTGGTATAGGTCAAGACTTACGTAAAGCAATGGCAACATATCTACAAAGTGGTGGTGAAGGTTCACCAGTGGTAGATATTAAAGAAGCGATTGCAGGAATGAAAGAGAAGTTTGAAATCGTAGAGCAAATGTTTAACGGTTTCAATTTTAAGCAATATTTTAAAGTCGATACAGCTCAAAAGTTACAAGTATTATTGGGTGCTCAAAACTTCATTTTAGCAGATCAAAAACTAAAAGACCGCTTTTTAAAAGAAGTGACTTTATTGTCAAAGTTGTTTGCAATGTCAATACCAAGTCCAGATGCAGAAAAACTAAAAGATGGTGTGGCATTTTTTCAAGCTGTAAAAGCCAGATTGAACAAGTTTATAGGTAGTGGTGTAAAATCAGATTACGAAGTAGAAACAGCCATTAAGCAAATTGTTGATGATGCACTGTCTAGTGATGGTGTTATAGATGTATTTGAAGCAGCAGGTGTAAAAGCACCATCAGTAGGTATCTTATCAGATGAGTTTTTGTTGGAAGTAAAAAATATGCAACAAAAAAATATTGCATTTGAATTACTTAAAAAACTATTGAGTGATGAGGTAAGAATAAGAAAAACAAAGAATTTAGCACAAGGAAAGAAGTTTTCTGAAATGTTAGAATCGGTTGTAAAACGTTATCATAACAATCAAATAGATTCTGCGCAAGTACTAGCAGAACTTTCAGAAATCGCAAAAGAAATGCGATTAGAAGATGCTAAATCAGAAGATTTAGGATTAACACCAGAGGAATATGCGTTTTATAGTGTGTTAAAACAAAACGAATCAACCAACTTTTTAGAGGATGACAAAATGAAAGAGTTGATTCACACCATTGTTGATGTTATTAGAAAAAACGCCACAGTCGATTGGAGTAAACGAGACGATGTAAGAGCAAAATTACGATTAACCGTAAAGAAAATACTAATGCGTTACGGTTACCCACCAGATATAGCAAAAATGGAAGCAGACAAAGTATTAGCCCAAGGGGAATCTTTAGCTGAAATGTTTTCAAATGGCAAATAATGTTTGGTTATAGTATAGAAGGTTATTATAAACGTATTTAAATTAAAAACTTTTAGATCAATAAACAACAAGATTGCTTCGCTACGCTCGCAATGAAAGTAGAAGGGTTAATAGAGTAGTTGGATTTGAGATTACTTCGCTACGCTCGCAATGACAGACTAATTGTCACTGCGATGAGGTACGAAGAAGCAGTCTGGTTAGACAATTAGACAATAATCAATAATCAATAAGATTGCTTCGCTATGCGCGCAATGACGTTACAGTTGTCATTACGAGGACGCAGGACGAAGTAATCTATTTTAATCAATGAGTAATTAACAATTAGCAATACAAAAAGAGATTGCTTCGCTGCGCTCGCAATGACATTGGATGCTCATAATAACAATAGGACGCTCGCAATGACATAAGAATAAAATAATGAAACCCGGCTTTACTTACATAATGACCAACAAAACTAACACGACTTTATACGTTGGTGTTACCAGTAATATTGTAAAAAGAGTACAACAGCATAAGGATAAAGTAAATATGAAATCTTTTACTGCACGTTATAATTTAAACAAGTTGGTTTATGTTGAAGCGTTTCAAAGTATAGGTGATGCCATAGCTAGAGAAAAGCAACTTAAAGCGGGTAGTAGAGCTAAGAAGATAGCTTTAATAGTAGCGACTAATCCTGATTATACTGATTTGTTTGATAGGGTTAAGGAAGTGTATGGTGATATGTGAGTATGAGTTAGATTGCTTCGCAACGCTCGCAATGACATTGGATGCTCGCAATGACATTGGATGCTCGTAATGACAATCCTAATGTCATTCCGAAGGAGGTACGACTGAAGGAATCTAATTAAACAACTAGATAATAATCAATTAGCAATGCATAAAGAGATTGCTTCGCTACGCTCGCAATGACATTGGATGCTCGCAATGACATTGGATGCTCGTAATGACAATCCTAATGTCATTCCGAAGGAGGTACGACTGAAGGAATCTAATTAAACAACTAGATAATAATCAATTAGCAATATAAAAAGAGATTGCTTCGCTGCGCTCGTAATGATATTGGATACTCGCAATGACATTGGATGCTCGTAATGACAATCCTAATGTCATTACGAAGGAGGTACGACTGAAGGAATCTAATTAAACAACTAGATAATGATCAATTAGCAATGCATAAAGAGATTGCTTCGCTGCGCTCGCAATGACATTGGATACTCGCAATGACATTGGATGCTCGTAATGACAATCCTAATGTCATTCCGAAGGAGGTACGACTGAAGGAATCTAATTAAACAACTAGATAATAATCAATTAGCAATATAAAAAGAGATTGCTTCTCTGCGCTCGCAATGACATTGGATACTCGCAATGACATTGGATGCTCGTAATCACATTAGAATGCTATAAATAACTATATTCTAATACCTCCTCAATACATCCCTTAGTGTTAGTCTTTTATTTTTCGCTTTAAGTAAGGCGCAAAGCTTTAAAAACAGAATAGCGGTTAAATAAGCATCTCCAGATGCGGTATGCCTATCGTGCAGGGTAATATTAAATTTGTTGCACAAATTGTCTAAACTGAAATGCTTATTCGTTTTAATATATTTGGTTTTGTGGTATAAAGTACCGGTATCTACCGTTTTATTTTTTAGTTTGGGTAAGGCTAAGCGTTTTAACGCTTCATTAATCATTGCAACATCAAAGTGTACGTGATGCGCTACAAGAATAGCTCCTTCAATGTGTTTTAAAAACTGTTTGATAGCTTCCTTTTCTTCTATTTTATGAAGAGATCCTTCTTTTAAAATACCATGTATTTCAACAGTTTTTGTATTAAAATGTTCTTGTTTGATGTAGCACTCTAGTTGGTCTGCAACATCAATTTGAAAGTTTATGATGGTTACTGTACCTATTGATAATAATCGATCCTGTTTAGGATTTAAACCTGTGGTTTCGGTATCAAAAACCACAAAGCGTGTATCTTCTAGGCTGTATTTTTTATGAAAGCTATTGGCATAGCTATTCCAAAATTCGGGATATGTTTTTGATTTAAACCAACGCATAATTACATGATTTGCGATAATTTAAAACGGACTTGTACCAAGGTTTGTATGTCTTTTACAGGTTTAAAGCAGCCTTTTAATTTTAAACGATCTGATTTACTTAGACTTTTTACATCTACAAATTGACCTGAATCTTTATGTTTTAAACCTTGATTTGCTCTAAATCGTAGCAAAATTTTAAAAGCATTAATGCAGACATCATATAAATCTGCATTTTGAGGCTCTAACTCTTGTAGCTTTTTGTAACGTGCAATAGTACTATTAAATTCTTTAACATGATGTGACAGTATTAATAACCTAGCAGCGTCTACTAGTGGCATTATTGCTCTTTTTTTAATATCAAATTGGTCTTTATGCTCGCCAGAATCTTCTACTAAAAATTGTCTAAAAAAACTTAATGGTGGCGGATTTTTAAGTGCATTTAAAGCTAAAAAATTAAGGAAGATTTCATATTGTTCTATAGATTTAAAAATACTATTAGACATTTTATGCACTAGTTTTTTGTTGCCATAAATTAGATTGTAATCAAAAAAGATATTGCAAAGTAAAATCTTTTCTTGTGTTGGTTGTGTAATCCAGTTATTAAATTTTGCTTTCCATTCGGTTAACGTTAAACACCAGTCTGGGTTACGTGCCATCATATTGGCAGGACAATAGTCAAAACCAATATGATGTAATTGGTCATTTATAGTATTGGCTAATTTTAAAAAGTAGGCTCTAGCGGTTTCAATATCAGACTCATGTAAATTTTTATCACTAAAAACTAAAGCGTTGTCTTGATCGGTCATTAATAGTTGTTCTTTACGACCTTGACTGCCTATGGCTAACCAAGCAAATTTGGCTGGTGGTTTTTGGTTAAGCTGAATAATACTTAACTCTATAACCTGTTTGGTTACCGCATCATTTATTGCAGAAATAATATTAGCGGTAAACACCATAGGTAAACTTTGGTCTAAATAATTTTTAAGTAGCGTTTGTGCTTTTTCTCTAATATACTTTAAACTTTCTGCAGTTTTTGCGCGTTTAATTTCTTTAATTAATACGGCTGGGTTATTACCATGAACAACAATAATATCATGCTCTGATAACATGCCTATAATTTTAGACTGATCAGTACCGTCTTCGGTAATACATAAGTGTGAAATTTGATGTTTTAAGGTAGCTATTTGAGCTTCGGCAACCGTGATTGTTGGTGGAAATGATAATACAGGTGAAGACATAATTGTTGTTACAGGCTCGTCTATATGATGAATACCGGTAGCAATTTGATTACGTAAGTCTTTATCAGTAATTATACCTATAGGTTTTTGATTTTTAGTAATTACAATAGAACCTACATTGTGCTCTTTCATGATTAAAGATGCTGCCTTAATACTAGTTTCTGGAGTACAACATATCGGGTTTTTAGAATATATAGCAGATTGTGCTTCTGTAAAACCTGAAGCATCAGGTTTTAAAAACTCAAGGTTACCTAATAAAGTACCTTTATCGTCTTTTGCGTATGGGTTACGCGTATTAGTTGCAAAGCTAGCCATGATAAATTGGTTAGCTTTTGGATTACTAATAATAATGTCTTGCAATAGGGTAGAAGAGATACTGTAAACGATACTTTCTTCTATAGCTTTAGCATCTAAAAAATATTGATCTTTACGTATTAAGGCACGTAAGCCAAAAATATCGCCTTCATCACATTGATCTACTAATTTGTTTTCATGATATACACCAATTGCACCATTTTTTACTACGTAAAATTCATCTTTAATACTAGTTCCTTGTTTAAAAACAAAATGGTTAGGCTCTACATATAATACTTTAACTTGAGAAGATATAGTTATTAATTGCTCATAAGTTAACGCATCAAAAGGAGGAAAACCTTTAAGGAAATCTAGTATACGTTCAGCAATTGTGTTTTTATTCATCTTACTAATTTAGAGAAAAAATAAATGCTGAATGTTGTATTGGGTTTATAATGTGCTAATTATATATAGCTTGCTAATGACTATTGAGATTCCTTCAGTCCTTCCTAAATTTAACTAAGTACTTCGATAATACTTAGACAGGCTCAGTATGACAAGCTCAGTGTGATACTTAGTGAATAACTAAGTAAACTTCGGAATGACATATGAGTTGTTATTACGAGGACGAATGGACGAAGCTATCTCTAAATAATTAACCCCTTAATTTTAATAATCTTCTTCTGGTACGCTAGTTAAAGTCTTTAAATAAGCAATAATAGCTTGTTGTTCTTCTGTGGTTAGGTTAAGCGCATCAAAAGGTAATGTTTGATGAGGTAAATCAAAACCAAGTCCGCCGCCACCACCACGATTATAAAAATCCATGACTTGTTCTAAACTATCATAAACACCGTTATGCATGTATGGCGCTGTTAGTGATACGTTACGCACGGTTGGTGTTTTAAACATCCCTTTGTGCAAGTTTTCTTTATACTTAAAATAAAACCCTAAATCGTCATCATTTTCTTTATTTGCAGCAGTTTTAGGAACACCAATAACTTCTTTTTCTGTTTCTGAAAAAAATGGAGGTACAGTACCATTAGTTAAAGGCATAAAATGGCAGGTAGCACACAATGCTTTTCCCATAAATAGATTGTAACCTAAGCGTTCTTGATCTGTAAAATCATTAATTTCTCCTCTAATATTTTGATCAAATCTAGAGTTAAAACTATTTAAAGTTGAAATGTAAGATGAAAGCGCTTTAATAACCTCTGTATTTTTCTTCGGAATTTTTCCATAAGCAGCTTTAAATGCTTTTATGTAAGAGGAATCTTTAAGGATATCTTCTGAAAACTGATGCACATTGGTATTAAATTCCTTTTCGTTTAAAAACACAGAAGCTATTTGTTCTATCATCGTTTCTGAGCGTCCATCCCAAAAAAAGCTACGCTGAAAAGCACTATTAATTAAGGTTGGTGTATTACGATTTAAAGGTTTACCATTGTTATTAAGACTAGTTGTCAATCCGTCTGCATATCCTTTATTTGGTGAATGACAAGTTACGCAAGCCATATTGTGATTAGCCGATAGGTTAGGATCAAAAAACAACTTTTTACCTAAGTCAATTTGAGCTTTAGAAGGATTACGATTATTAACATCAGTAAAATGATTAAGATTAAAACTGTTATTTTCAAAAAAAGTAGGAGCATCAAAATTGAAAGGATCTGTAGTTGTTGGTTCCCAAATATCTGCAGTTTTACGAATATTTACCCATTGCGTAGTAATAGGATTAAGGTAATCTCTTGTAAAAGTAAAACGATCAAATGTGTCAAAATTGGTGTTGTTTTCAACGTACTGTATTGCGTTTTTGATGTTGTTTTTAAATTGTTGATCTAAAAGTGCATCTTTTTTTATAATACTAGGTTGAAGGGTAAACTCATACACCTTATATAAGCTATTTAAAGATGTTGCTGTTTCTTTAATGCCTAGATGACTAACAGGTGTATCAAAACCAGAAATAGCTAAACTAATTAGTCTAAATAACTGCTGATGTGTAGCTCTAAAAAAGCGTTGAGGTGTAAGTTGATGTTTGGTCATATCGCCTTTTAAAACTAGCATTAATCCTTGTGTGATTTTAATTTCTTGATTAAAGTCTTTGTCTGTAATGTCTTGTTCGTATACACTTTCTTCAATTTTTTGAAGACCGATAGGATATAATATTTTACCAGTGTCTTCTTTATACACAGGTAAAGCAGGACCGTTGGTACGATGACCAACTTCTGGATTAAGGTAAGACGCAAAAGGTTCGGCAATTTTAAAAGCTTCTCTTGCTTTAGCAAAATAGTACTTAGATTTTGTACCATTAACACCAGCTTGTTTTAAGCTGTCAAGATAGTTTATGGCTTTATCCATATGTTGGATGTAATACGTTTGAGCTTTTTGCCATGTAATAACATCTACAGTTTTCATTGCTGTAGTTGCGCTATTGCTTTTCTGTTTACAAGCAATAAAAAGTAGAGTAGTGGTAAGAATAGAAAGTTGAATAAGTGTTTTCATCTAAAAACGATATAAATAATAAAAATGAATCTTCACAAGACGTGAAGATTCATTTAGGATTAAAATAAAGGGATAATTTATCTTGGTAATCCTTTTAACAACACAATTTGTCCACCTTGGTTATGTGGTAAGTTATTAGATACAAAATCACTGCTTTTCCAGTAATGTGGTTGTAGATTAAGTAAAAAAGTATCTGGTTCTCCTATTTTATCAGAGATGTCAATTAAGGCACCAAATTCACCAGAAAATGCATCGCTTCCGTTAGGTTCTAAATTAGCTTCAATTTTTAAATCTAATACTGCTAATGGGTTGCTTCCATTTAAATCTGTTTGATAAATTCTTGCAGCATGGTTACGGCTAAAAGAGTTTGGATCTTCTTGAATATATACATAGTTTTCTGTAACACAAATGTTATCAGGACTTTGTAGGGTAGATAAATTTCCATCCATATTGTTAGTATCTGTATTACCGCTAACAATTTGTGTTAATTGACCTTGTAAAGGGTTGTCTGCATCTAATTGTAATTTATAAACGGTTCCCCAATCGTTGTAAGTTCCTTGTCCTGGACCACGACCTGTAACAGCAAAGTATACGTTACGTCCGTTATCATCACTTCCTTTTTGGTAGTCTACATCTTCTACACGCATAAATTGAGAGGCGTATACGTTAGAACAAGCCGTTTCCATTTCGTTTTTAGTTAAGTTAGCACCATTAACAATTTCTACAAACTCTACATCGTAAGTCATACCAAAATCTAAGTCACCTTCGTTATATACAGTGTTAGCAGCTACGTCTTGTACGCCACCAGATCCGTTAGAAATTTGCTTAAATCTTAAAACGTAAATTTTACCATTATCTAAATCTGCATCACCGTTTTCTGATAAGTACATGGTTACCTGACCTTCAGATCCGCTAGAGTCATCATCACCACCAATAATTACTGTTTTACCAGCGTAAGCATTTTGAGGTAATGGCACAGCATTTTCCCAAGAAAATTCACCTAAAGCATCTAATCCAAAATCTGCAGTAGGCGTAGGAGTTTCAATCCAAGGGTCAATACCTTTCACGTCATAAGAAATACTTTCTGATGCCGATAAGAATAAATCTTGAGATCCACCATGTACAGCTGCTTCCCACATAGTACCAGAGCATTGTCTTGCATAATCTGCAACACCAGCGTTAAGTAACCATTCACCTTGTATAGGATTCATGTATTGATCAAAACGAATTCTAGATACACTATAATCATCTTCTGCATTAACAACATAAATATATTCGTCTCCATCTTTTAAAAATCCAGCACCATCTTGTGCGCCAACTAAACGGAAACCGTTAGATAATACGTCTGTAGAGCTAATTAAAGAGTAAGCATTTACGTTACTAAAATTAGGGTTAATATTTACTAACGGGTTTAAAGAAGATTTGTTAGAAAAAATGGTTTCTGTAGGCGTAAAGTATTGACCATCTTGTCCGTCTTGACCGTTTAATCCATCTTCGCCATCACATGCAAAGAAAGAGCTTCCAACAGCAGCTACTAAGCTAAATTGTAAAAATAGTTGTTTAAATGTGTTCATTTTAAGGTTGTTTAAAATTTGATTTTGAACAAAACTAATCTGACATTATTCTTTATAAGTTAACTTAAATTAATGCTTAGATTAATTAAATTTTACGCTACTGTTACTAAGTTAAGTAATTGTAAAAACGGGTTTAACTTGTTTGTTTTTAGGTTTTTAAAACTGTATTGTGGTTTTTTGTAGTTAATCTACTTTTAAAGATGATTTAAGTTTAAGATAACTTAAGCCATTAAAAAATAGAGTGAATTTGCAGAAAAAACAATGGACTTATTTTTAATTGCTTTTGGCGCTTTATTCTCTATTATTAATCCCTTAGGGACAGTGCCTGTTTTTGTGGGATTAACGCAAGAACACTCTAAAAAAGAACGAGCTAAAATTGCGTTTTGGACTGCTTTAGATGTATTAATTATTCTGTTTTTATCCTTTTTTGCAGGACAATATATATTATCGTTTTTTGGGATTACATTAAATGCACTAAAAATAGCAGGTGGATTAATTATAACCTCTTCAGGTTTTGCTTTGTTGACAGGTAAATTTAGAGAGCATAAAGGTATGAAGCGCAAACGTGTACAAGAAGATATACATAATAGAGACGCTATAAGCTTAACGCCTTTAGCAATACCAATGTTAGCAGGACCAGGAACAATATCTTTATTAATAACCTATAATCAAGAGTATACATTAACTAAAAACGTTTTAATAATCCTATCTGCAGTACTACTTGTT
>Ga0256829_1001107_pt1 | contig 23240 bp, 24 predicted proteins | sample 131447metaG_FD_185979 | JGI IMG/M metagenome (GOLD analysis project Ga0256829, IMG submission 185979) | Hydrothermal vent microbial communities from Lau Basin, Pacific Ocean - 131-447 | ecosystem: Environmental > Aquatic > Marine > Hydrothermal vents | place: Pacific Ocean: Lau Basin | collected...
ATTGAAAAAGTTCTTGTGTCATTGAAAATCTTATTTTTTGGATTTTATTTATTAATTATAGCTTAATGTAGATTTACCCACACTTTTTTAGAAGGAACCTCTATTCCTATAATTGAGCCTGAAAATGATTTTGATATGTCAGATGTCTATCGGGATGATATTTAGTCTTTTAGAGAACTTTCCACACGGTTTCTTCCATTTTCTTTTGCTTTATAGAGCAACGCATCGACTCGTTTTAGAAACGAGTCGGCTGTATCATCTGCTTGCAGTTCTGCAACACCAAAACTACATGTGACAATTTTGATGGAGCTAAAGAGAGAATCTTCTATGATTTGTCGCAGTTTTTCAGCAATTTTAGCTGCCTCTTTGCTTGATGTTTGGGGAAGAAAAATGATGAACTCTTCTCCGCCCCATCGTGCAGAAATATCACTTGATCGAAGATAGTTTTTTAAGATGATGGCGATATTTTTGAGAACAAAATCTCCAATGTTATGTCCATAGGTGTCATTAATCTTTTTAAAGAAATCAATGTCACAAAAGATGATGCTCAGTGGTTTGTTATAGCGTTTTGCTTCATCTATTTTTTGCGCAAAGAAGTGATTAATCGCATAACGGTTGTAGAGACCGGTTAGTGCATCGTGTGTTGCATTGTTAAATATTTTTTTTCTTCTTTTTTGCTCATTTTGGAGATAAACCATTACAACAAGAGCGATGAAAAAGAGTAAAAGCGTAAGTACAATGAAAACCATGTTAGAATTTTTTATTAAAATATGGAGAGCATCTGCAAACTGATAGTGAATAATATATGCCACTGTTTTATCGTTTATGTTTGGTACTGCAATAAATGAAATGATAATAGGAGCGTCATCATAGATGTTTTTTTGATGAAAATAGAGAGAAAAAGATTTACCTTCCGTAAGCTTTTTTGAGACTATGGCTGCTAGGGCTTTGTTAATGGCATATATTTTATTGAGTCGCATTTGCATAGTGTTAGAGAGTGTTTCCCGATCAAAATAAAAACCTCTGAATTGGCTCTGCATATAGTTTTTCTTTTCAGAACTCCAGACTTTTTTTGCAACTACTTTTTGTTTCATGAGAAAGAGGTAGGATGTAGAGTCTGTTTTTATTAAAAAATCCTGCAGGGCATTAAAAGAGAAGGAGATTTCAACAGTTCCGATAAATTTTTTATCTTGAAATATTGGGTAAACATTACGAAAACCATTAAAAATTCTTCCTTCTTCAAATGCAGCAATAGGAATTTTGTATTTGTTCACATAATCGATTATCTCTCTGATACCTACAAGCGAGTCACCAAATTTTTTTGGTCTGTGAAAACGAAGAAAACTAATAGAACCCGGAAGGTGAAAATGGAGTTGGCGTATGCCATAGTGCTCCATTTTGATGTACTCAGGATGGAGCATCTTATAGAGCTTTTCTCTTAAAACAGCACGTCTGTTTAAATCTTTTGTCTCAGATGCTTTGGCCATAATACTAACAATAGTTTTGTTGTCTATGTTAAAATCGTAAAAGAGCTGTGTTAACTCTGTGAAGTGTGCATTTGCCATTGTAATGTCAGACTTAAGATTACTCGTAAAGATACCCAAGTAGTAATTAATATCTTTTTGTTTGAGATAGTCTGTAGAGATTATAATAACAGCCTCTACAAATACAAAGAAGAATAAACTAATAAGAAAGGGACGTTTATATTTTTTAAAAAAGTTTTTGAAGAACATCTCTTAAACTTTCAATATCTAAATCTGCTGTAATTGTTTTTGAATTTACTTTCATATCAATTTTCACCTTTTGGCTCTCAAACAGCTTCTTAAATAGTTCTTGCACCTTTGTAATTCCCTCTGCGTCGTTGCTAAAAACCAGAAAGTTGTCACCGTAAAAACGGTAGAGCAGGCTCTCGTTTTCAAAAGTTTTTTTCAAGATGGCAGCTATCTCTATGAGAAGCTCATCTCCTGCATCCCAGCCCATTGTTTTGTTGAAATTATGAAAACCTTTGAGTGATATCCAGAGAATATGTTGATAATCTCCAATAGTATGTATATCTTTCACTAAAGAGGTCTCGTTATAGAGTCCGGTCAGAGCATCTTTGTAAAAATAGCTGAAACGTTCACGCTCAAGCATATTTTGAGGTTTTTGATGGTGCACCTCGTCAATAGCGATGTTTTTTAAAGCTTTGAGTGCAGCGTGAACTACATCAGGATTAAACTGCTTGCCTGAAAGTTTTTCAATCTCCTGCAGTGCTTCTGCAACACTTTTTCTCCCTTTGTATATTCTGTCTGTTGTCATAGCATCAAAGGAGTCTGCAAGTGTAAGAATCTGTGCAAGAATTGGTGTCTCATCTCCACGCAGACCACGTGGGTATCCACTGCCGTCATAATGTTCATGATGGTCGCGGACTACCTCTTTAATGTCATCAAAGATGGTGATTTTGTTGAGAATCTCAAAACTCATAATTACGTGTTCTTGAATGAGTTTATACTCCTCTTGCGTGAGCTTACTTGGTTTTAAGAAGACTGAGTCAGGAATGGCGATTTTGCCGATGTCGTGCAGCATGCCCGCACGGTGTAAAATATGGATTCTTTCCTCAGAAATACCCATCTCTTTTGCAATAAGTTCGGCATAGTTGGCAACCCGTGTAGAGTGTCCTGCTGTATAGGTATCGCGTTTTTCGACGATGCTTACAAGTCCGTAGATGTACTGTTCATACATCTCCTCTTGTTCGTCAATGTACTTGTAGGTCTTTTTGATGAAGTAGTGTATAACCATAATTCCGGCAAGCCAGATAAGTATGAAAAAAGCACCCACTAAAAGTGAACTTTTCAAAGCATCTGAGTAGAGTGGCTGCATGGGTATGGAGACACTGACCCCGCCTCGAATATCTCCAACTTTATAGCCTTGAAAAGCATGGCATTTCAGGCAGGATTTTTTTGTAACAAGAGGATTCATGAGACGCAGATACTCTTTGTTGTCAATAGCACTTAAATCATAATACTGTCTGCGTGAGCGCTCTATTTTGTTGAGGGCAAGTGTTTCCCACTCATCGGGTTTGTTCCTTGGGTTGAGCAGTTTTTTACTTGTGATGTGTGTTTTTACACCGTAAAGCTTTGTGTAGTCATGCATCATCTGCGAGAGTGTATAGGCAGGATTCATCAGGGTGTATTTTTTCCCCAGTACCGTAAAATCTCTGTCTTTTATGCGTTTAAGGTAGGGATTTGGTTGTGTTCTTTTGTCAACAGGGACATAAACACCACCGTGTGAGGCAACCCATGATCTGTATGCGAGGTCTTTGTTGACACTTGTTTTGGCATCTTGCAAAGCAATATATGTAGCATAGGTGTAGGTGCGCTCTATAAGGATGGCAAGAACACTCAGAAGCAAGAGTGTCCAGCCAATATATAAGCCCCTAGTAAGAAAAAACAGATATTTTCTTCTTTTTTGCATACAATTCCCCTTGCGCTTACTTTAAGTATACAACAATATCGCTAAAAAAAGAGTTTTACTCCTCTATGTTGCTAAGAATCGCTTTGGCAACACGTGCCAGTGTCTCATCGCGTCCAAGAATAGACATAACGACATCAAGACCAGGGCCACTCATTTTTCCAAGCAGAGCTACACGCAGTGGATTTCCGATTTTTCCAAAGCCAATCTCCATCTCTGTAACGACTTTTTCCATCACATGATGATAATCATTCGGCAGGTGAAGTTCTTGTGCTGCTTCAAGTCTGTTGGCAAAAGTTTCGAGTACTTCGATTGCATTGCCTTTAAATGCTTTTTTGACAGCTTTTTCATCATAAGCAGTCGGAGTAATGATAATCTCATTGATAAGTTCGGCAAGCTCTTTGAGTGTTTTTGCACGCTCTTTGAGTGTATCTAAGATAATCTCTCTTTTATCATGAGAACTGAGTACTACGCCAAACTCTGTAAGAAGTTCTGTGAGTCTCTCGTTTGAGCTGTTTTTGATGTAGTGGGCATTGAGCCAGTCTAGTTTTTCAGTGTTATAGATGGAAGCAGACTTGTTGATGTCTTTTGGATTGAAAAGTCCTTTCATCTCATCCATCGAGAAAATTTCCTGATCACCGTGACTCCAGCCAAGACGCACTAAAAAGTTCAGCAGGGCTTCAGGGAGGTAACCCATCTCTTTATATGCCATAACATCGGTCGCACCGTCACGTTTTGAGAGTTTTTTCCCTTGTTGGTTGTGAATCATCGGCACATGGTAAAATGTAGGAACATTAAACCCGAGTGCTTCATAAACTACTATCTGTTTTGGTGTGTTTGAGAGGTGGTCATCACCGCGGATGACCTCATTGATACCCATCAGAGCATCATCAATGGCAACAACAAAGTTATATGTCGGACTGCCGTCAGCTCTTGCAATGACAAAATCATCCAAAATATCTTCAGCTTGAAAGACGACATCACCTTTGACTCCGTCATGCACAACAATCTCTCCTGTTAATGGCGCTTTGATACGAATAACCGGTTCTACACCCTCAGGTGGTGTTCCATCAAAATCACGATATTTTCCATCATACTTTGTACGCTCTTTATTTGCCATTTGTTGCTCACGCAGGGCATCAAGCTCTTCTCTTGACATGTAGCATTTGTAGGCTTTACCCTCATCTAAAAGCTGTTGCAGATATTTTGCATAGATAGCATCACGTTTGCTTTGGTAGGTAATCTCACCATCAGCTTCAAGACCAAGCCACTCAAATGCTTTTAAAATCGCTTCTGTTGCCTCTTCGGAGTTTCTTTTTTTGTCAGTATCTTCGATGCGAAGAACAAACTTTCCGTTGTTTTTTCTTGCCCAGAGGTAAGAGAAGAGTGCAGTGCGAAGACCGCCGATGTGAAGGTATCCTGTAGGTGATGGAGCGAAACGTGTGACAACCATGATGAGCCTTTAAAATTATTATTATTGGAATTTTAGGCAATTGTTGGTTAAAGGTTGGTAAAATACCGACAATGTATAAAAATAAATGGATGCAAATGAATAAAATAATTTTAGCTCTTTTACTGGCAGCAACTCTTGAGGCCAAAGTCTATGACGGTGTAGCCGTTGTTGTGGGAAATAAAGCAATAACACTTTTAGATGTTAAAAAAGAGATGAAAACAGATAAGGTCGATGCGAAAAAAGCGGTAGATATCTTGATTCGTAAAAAGCTTGAAAGTATGGAGATAAAAAAGAGAAATATCTCTGTAACATCTTCAGAAGTTTATGATGACATTAAGAAAATGGCAGAGCGCAATAAGATGAGCATTAATGATTTTTATGATGCTGTGCGTGAGTCTAACGGACTCTCATCTGAAGAACTTAAAGCAAAAATAAAACAAAAACTGCTTTCTCAAAAACTCTACAATGCCATCGCTATGTCTTCGATGGATGAACCGGGCGAGGAAGAGATAAAAGATTACTACGAACTGCATAAAAATGATCTGAAGCATCCTGCCTCTTTTTCCGTTGTTATATATGAGTCTAAAGATAAAAATCTTATGAAAGAAAAAGTAGACAACCCTATGTTTTACTCTCCGCAAATCGCGAGTAATGAGCAGGTGCTTCCTTATGCAAGAATCTCACCGGAATTGGCTTCACTGCTAAGTAAAACAAAAGTAGGGCACTTTACGCCGGTTGTTCCAAACGGAAAAGGCGGATTTATGAGTTTTTACATCAAGTCAGTAGAATCTGCAAAAGATGCAGGGCTTGAGAGTGTACGTCCGCAAATTATAAATGCCATTATGGGTGAGAAGCGTGAAGCTGTGTTAAGTGATTATTTTGCCCGTCTGCGCGATAATGCAGATATCAATACCATCAGAATGCCGAAGTAGTCAAGCGGTATGGTAAGTGACAAGATTTTTATTAACATTGCCAGTGAGATTGCTTCGGCTTCAAAATGTGTCTCCAAGCAGGTTGGTGCCGTCATCGTTAAAGACGGACGTATCCTTTCAACAGGCTATAACGGTACACCGGCAGGCTATATAAACTGCTGTGAACACTGGAATGATGAGTATACACCGGAGCATCATGAGTGGAGCAAAACCTATGAGATTCATGCAGAGATGAATGCCATCATTTGGGCAGCTCGTAAGGGTATTTCTATCGAAGATGCTACAATTTATGTGACGCTGGAGCCTTGTAGTGAGTGCAGTAAAAATCTCATCGCTTCGGGTATTAAGCGCATCGTCTACTTAAAAGAGTATGAACACACCCACTCCGAAGTTGTCTCGAAGTTTTTAAAAGACAATGGCGTGAGCATAGAAAAATTCGAGTTCTAAGCCTTTAAAAAGTCACTTACTTTCTCAGGCGGTCGGGCAATAATGGCTTTGTCGCCTTTGATGATAATAGGACGCTCGATGAGCTTTGGATGCTCCACCATCGCTTCTATGAGTTTTTCTTCATCTGTTTCATCTTTTAAACCAAGTTCTTTATAAATCGCCTCTTTTGTACGCATCAGCTCACGTGCCGAAGCAAATCCAAGCATCTTTAAAAGTTCTTTGATTCTCTCTTTGTCGGGGTTTTCTTCCAAATATTTTACAATATCTTTTTGCACGCCACTTTCATCTAAAAGTTCAAGCGCCTGACGTGATTTTGAGCATCTAGGATTGTGCCAAATTTGTACTTTTTGCATAATAATTCCTTTTTTGAAGGGATTAAATCACTTCCCGACTTAAAATGTGGTTAAATTTATACTATAATAATTGATACAATTTCAGAGAAAGGCAGATGTCATGAAAGCCAATCGCTATAGTAAACTAACGGAATTTGCGAAAGAACTCCTGAATAAGCGCTCCTTGGAAGAGGGAATTCCACTCATTGCAAAGTATGTAAAAGATGTTGTCGGTGCACAAAGATGCTCTATATTTATTTATGATAATCTCAAACACGAACTCTGGACAACTTTGGCAGATGGTGTAGATAAGATAATTTTACCGGCAAATAAAGGTTTGGTTAGTTATACTATAAAAATTAAAAAACCAGTCATTGCAAATGATGCCTATGAGCATGCAGAATTTTTGGCAGAAGTGGATGAGCGCACAGGTTATAAAACCGAAAATATCGTAACAGCGCCCATATTTAACTCAGAGCGGAAGGTCATCGGTGTTTTGGAACTCTTAAACAAAGAGGGTGGTTTCGATGACGAGGATGTGAAATTTATGATATTTTTTGCACATTATGTAAGTGGATTTTTAGAACTTTTAAACACATATATTAGAGAGGATTTAGATGAAAAAATTTAATCAAATCGCTGAATTTGGAAAAAGACTTATGTCAATGGATGATATGGAGAATGTTTTAGAACTCATCTCCGAAGAGGCAAAAAGTTTGGTTGATGCAGAGAGATGTTCGATATTTATCGTTGATTATGAAGATAAGATTTTATGGACAAAACTGAGTGATGGCATAGGCAGAATTGTCATAGGTCTCGATTCTGGCGTAGTTGGTATGACATACAAAACGAAAAAACCGCAGATAGTGAATAACCCTTATGAAGATGAACACTTTTTGCCAAATATAGATAAGAAAAGTGGATACACAACAAAAAATATGATTACCGTGCCTATTTTTGACTCTAAACGCAATGTTATGGGTATTATGCAGCTTCTTAATAAAAAAAGATTTGATTTTGGCAACGAAGATTTGGAACTGCTCACATTCTTTGCCAACTATGTAAGTGGTTCTTTAGAACTTGTCATTTTAAGTGAAAAATAGCAAAGGAAAAAGCGTATGGAATCTCCAATAGAGACAGAGATAATTTTACTCTTAATGGTAATCATATCTGTTGCGATGGGAGTGCGCTATTATAGCAAGCTTCCTTATACGATAGCACTGATATTTGCCGGAATTCTTCTCAGCTTTTTTGATATATTTCCCGACATTCGACTCACACCCGAGTTGATTTTTAATGTGCTTCTGCCACCACTGCTTTTTGAAGCGGCATTTAATCTCAATGCCCATGAATTAAAAGAGAACTCTAAACCCATTTTGACCTATGCCATTTTTGGAGTTATCATAGCGGTACTGACTACAGGGTTTTTACTCCACAGTTCATTTACATTCTTTGGTGTAGACACGACAATGCCTTTGATTGCCTGTCTGCTTTTCGGTGCGGTCATATCTTCGACCGATCCCATTTCTGTACTGGCGATTTTCAAGCAGCTTGGTGTTCCCCCGCGCCTTTCATCCATTATTGAAGGCGAGAGCCTCTTTAACGATGGTGTCTCTGTTGTTGTCTACGGCATTGTGCTCGCTGCCATCACAACACACAGCGACTTTAATTTTATTCACGGTCTTAAAGAGTTTGTAATTGTTGCCTTTGGCGGTGCACTTACTGGAGCGATTTTGGGGCTTACTTTTTCAAGAATTACAGCCCTTGTGGATGATCATCTCATTGAGATAACACTTACAACGATTGTCACCTATCTTACTTACATCGTAGCCGAATACTTTGATGTGTCAGGTGTGATTGCCGTCATTGTTGCGGGATTGATGGTCGGAAACTATGGAACAAAAATAGGCATGAGCCCTACAACACGGGTTTCGGTCAAAGATTTCTGGGACTACATCGCTTTTGTCATTAACTCCATCGTCTTTTTTATCATCGGTTTGGAAGTCGGCATTACAAATATTTTTACGAATATACACTATATCGCCATAGCTATTGTTGTGGTACTCATTGGGAGAGTCATATCTGTTACCGTTTTGACTCAGTTTGTAAACACATTTGACAAAAAAATTAGTTTTAAATGGCAGGCAGTTTTTATTTGGGGAGGCGTAAGAGGGGCGCTTGCTATGGCTTTGGCGCTTGCCATTCCAAAAGAGTATGAGTACAGAGATATCATTCTGGTCATGACCTTTGGTGTTGTCGGTTTTTCTTTGATTGTTCAGGGACTCTCTATTGGTAAACTTTTAAGTATTATGCATATTGGGGGTAGAGATAAAAATCTTGATACCTATGAGATAGAAAAAGGCAAACTTATAGCGATTAATGGTGCATCGCAGGAGTTGGAAGTGATGTATGATGAAGCGCTCATATCAAAGCATGTCTATACAATTTTGTCTAAACACTACACCAAAGATATTGAAAAAGCCAAAACAATTATAGAAGAGATTGCACATGACCCCAAGGTTAAAGATTATGAATTTAAGACCTCTTTTAAAAGACTACTGCTCAAAGAAAAAGATTCCATTCAGGAGTCCATGAAACACGGAATCATCTCTTCTCAGGCTGGAGAAAAGCTCATCAATACAATCAATAAAGAGATTTTACAGCTTCAGTCATGAGCTAATGTTTTTTTATGAGTTCTTTGTGGGCTTCATATGCGAGGCGGATAACGCCAATGGCGTAGTTTGAGGAGTTGTTGTAGCGCATAATTTTGGCAACATACTCACGCAGATAGTTGAGCTCCGGTTTTCCTTTTGTAAAACATTGGTACTTTTTACCTGTTTTGCTGTTTTGCTCGTGCACAAAAGAGCAGTTTTCGTTTTCAAACTCAAAAGCATACCAGGCATTCTCTACTTTTGCAATGTCTGGCATCTTATTCCACTCTATAAGTTTGTTGAACTTCGCTTTTTTATGCAGAAATTTTGCAGCCGATAAAATGGCATCTTCCATCTTTGTCAAATCTGCTACTTTACCATAAAAGCTGTCCGTGTAGATAAAACTGTTGGGCATAAACTGCGGTATGCCAACCGCTCCGGCGTAGGAGCTTGGCAGATTACACTGCTCGGGTGCGACTTTTTCTCTATAGCAGTGCTCTATAATGGCGGCCATATTTGTCTTGCTCATATTGAGCAGCCATTTGTCCCGTGAGGTTTTTGGTTTGGTACGGGTTAAGATGGTGTTAAAGACGATGAAGGCATCGTGTGTCGGTTTGATTTTACCGAGTTTTGTCTCTTTGAGTAAAATGGCAGCAATGATCTCTCTGTTAACACCATATTTCATCTCAGCCAAATCATAAGCGTGTTTATACTCTTGGAGATTTTTTACCATTTTGGGAACAAATTTGACAAGAACATTGTTTGCCTGCTTCTCTTTTTTTTGATGGTATTTTATTTTTGAAGGTTGAATATATTTCCAGGTAATTTCATCATACTTTTGCGTTTTAAAATAGGAGAGCAGAAATTTGTTGGCATATTTGTAGCTCACGCCATGTTTGACAACCTGCTTGCAAATATCCGTGTAGTGTGGATTTTTAAAAGTGCAGTTGTCCAAGGTGTATTTTGCAAAGACCTGACTTGCTAATGTAAGTAAAAGAAGGGCGCTAAAAGTTCTCATTTATTTTTTGTAACCTTTGGGGTGTACCGATGTCGTGCCAAATGCCTCTATACAGCTCTCCTGAAATCTCTTGTTTTTCTATCATCTTGCGCAGGAGCGGTGCTAAAAGGGCTTTTATCGGTTGTAAATTTTTAAATATTTTTGGATTATAGTATCCTATTCCTGAAAAAGTGACCATGTCATCACTTTTATTACAAACTAAAGAGCCCTCTAAGCCAAAATCCCCTTTTTCATTATGCGGCGGATTGGGTACGAGAATGAGATGCGCCATTTTGTCGCCCAAGTCGAAGTCACTCTCAAATTCATAATCACAAAAGATATCGCCATTGACGACCAAAAAAGTTTCATCACCTAACAATGGCAGTGCTTTGACAATTCCGCCAAGTGATTCAAGTGCACCGCTTTTTTGCTCATCGGAGTAGGTGATATTCAAGCCCCAGCGTGAGCCGTCACCTAAAGCTTCGGGAATTTTATAGCCTAAGTGTGCAATGTTGATGATGACATCTTTAAAACCGCTCTTTGAGAGATTTTCTAAATGATGCATAATTAAAGGCTTGCCGTGCACCTCTAAGAGTGGTTTTGGCAGGGTGTCGGTCAATGGACGCATACGCTCGCCCCGACCAGCGGCAAGTATCATTGCTTTCACGCTGTGAGCTCCTCAAGCAGTGTGGCAAGTGCTTTTGTCTCTTTATATCTTTTTGCCGCATCGAGGGTGTAAGCAAGCGTGAGAGGAATATCTTTAAGGTAGCCGTCTTTGCCGTCACGCAAAAAGAGGCGCGCAAAGATGCCAAGCACTTTGATGTGACGCTGCATTCCCATAAAATCAAACCATTTTATAAACTCGGCATCGCTTACATCCACACCGGCTCTCTCTTTAAAGTAAAGCACCAACTCTATGATGCTCTCTCTGTCAAAGGCAATGTAGCAATCTTTAAGCAACGAGACCAGATCATACAAAAGCGCGCCGCTCATCGCATCTTGATAATCGATAATTCCAAGTGAGTCGTCCTCACGCAGCATAATGTTGCGTGAGTGGTAATCTCTGTGAACAAAAAGACCTTGCGGCTGCGTGAGAACAGTATTTGAGATTGCATCAAGTGAGTTTGCAAGTAGTTCTTTTTGTTCCTGCGTGAGGCTGTGTGCAAGATGTTTTTCAAGGTACCACGCCTGCATCAAATCCATCTCGAAATGCAAAAAGGCTTTGTCGTAGAGCGGCAATCCTTTTGCATCGGCTTTTTGCATCCTTATCATCTCTTCTATCGCTTTTTTATAGAGTTCTTTGAAATTGCTCTCATTTAAAACATTGAGCAGATGGGTGTTGCCAAAATCTTCGATGATAAGATACCCCAGTTCAAGATTCTGCTCATAAATTTTAGGTACGGAAACACCCACTTGCGTGAGGCGCTTTGTGACATTCAAAAAAGGTTTGAGAGACTCTTTTTCAAGGGAGCTGTCCATTAAGAGAACTGTCTTGTCAGCTTGCGTGAGGCGATAATATTTTCGAAAGCTTGCATCAGCAGAAGCGACTGTTAGGCCATACTCTCTGTATGGTGTGGCTGATAAAAACTTTTTAATTTGCTGCATAATAGGCTCCTAAAATGGCATTTTTCTTGGCACCTGTGACTGATTTGAGATTAACTCTTTCACGATGGACCCTTTTGTAAGCAAGCCAGGCAAATATCATCGCTTCAAGAAAATCACTGCTCACGCCATAAGTATCACTCTTTGAAACTTCCGCGCGGCAGAGAACGTCAAACCGCTGCATTAAAAAACTGTTTTTTGTGCCACCACCGCAGATGATGAGTTTTTCTACGCGAAGCCTGTTGGCTTCATTGGCAATGGTCGTAACCGTGAGTTCAAGCAGTGTTCTTTGAATGTCTGCATCGCTTATACCTTGAAAATCTTGTAGATAACTATCGAGCCATGCTTCATTAAAATACTCCCGTCCTGTACTTTTTGGAGGCAGTTTTGTAAAATATTCGTCTTTGAGCATGGCCTGAAGCAGCTCCATATTGACGCTGCCGCTTTTTGCAAAAGCACCTTCTTTATCATACGCTCTGTTTTGCGTTCTTTGCATAAAAGCATCCATCAAAACATTCCCACAGCCGATATCCCAGCCAAGCAGCTCTTTGCCAAGATAGCTAATATTTGCCATGCCCCCGATGTTGACAACGGCGATGTTATTTCCAAGATGAGAAAATATCTCTTGATGAAAGGCAGGGGCAAAAGGTGCTCCCTCGCCTCCGTTTGCAACATCTGCTCCTCGGAAGTCTGCAATGACATCTATGCCTGTTGCCGCACCAACTTCATTTGCAGAACCTAACTGCATAGAAAAAGGGTAAGACGAGTTTGGCGCATGCCAGAGTGTCTGTCCATGCAATCCGATGGCTCTGCTCTCCTCACGAAGAAGGGCGTTTTTCTCTATAAAAGTGTTGATAGCTTTGGCAAAAAGTCTGCCGAGTTTGATGTCAAGTTCTCCAATCATTTGCAAGGTGACTGCGTGCGTGATTGTGTGTAAAACTTCTTCTTTGAGTGCGGATGGAAAAGGATGCTCATAAGAAGCGAGCAGCTTGCACCCTTTTGCATCTATCTTACAGAGTGCAACATCCACTCCGTCCAGACTTGTCCCGCTCATAACACCGATGTAGTGCTGTGACATTTTATCTCTCTTTAAATACAGAGGGCAGTTTTTTTGGAGCATGCACCCTGAGTTGTTTATTGACATTCATTCTACCAAAAACAACCTCAATATCTTTTGTTTTTACGCCGAACTCTTTTGTCAAAAACTTCACAAGATGATCTGTCGCTTTTCCATTGACCGGTGCCGCTGCAACAGAGATTTTGAGCTGATTACCGAAGGGTTTGCCGATTTTAGTGATTTTGGCAGAGGGCTTGCCTAAAATGTTAAAGACAAGAACATCCTCCTCCCACCAAAACCATCGACTCTTATCTTCACTTGTCTCTCTTTTTCTTTTTTTTGCCATCTTTTTTCCTAATTCTTTGCTTGTATCTGCATGATTGCAAAGGAGACAACTGTCCCGATGAGTATCTGCCAAGCAAATCCTATGCTCACGCCAAAGATGTAAGGCTGCAGGGCTAAAACGGTAAGAAATCCACCGATGAGCGCAAAGGGAACAAGAGCAGCACTGCCTCTTTTTGTAAAGATGGCTGAGAAGAAAACACCGAGCAGTCCGGCGTAGGCAAAGGCCATGACACCAAGTGCAAAGCCGATGAGTGAGAGGTCGCTGTTCCGTTGCCAGAAGTAGCTGACGACTGCCATAAGCGTGAGCACAAAAGCAAAAAACAAAACGGCTCTGCGTGAGGCTTTTACAAAGTGCAGTTCTGAAGTTTCAGGCGCTTTTTTGAGCTTGAATGGTTTGTACATATCTTCAATGGCAACTGAAGCCATAGCACCCAAAACGGAGTTGGTGCTTGAAAGGGCTGCGGCAATGGCACCGACAGTGACAAGTCCTCGAAGCCCTGAGGGCATTTCGTTTAAGATGTAGTACATGAAGATGGTGATGCTTTCCCCTTTGAAACTTTGCGTGACCTGCATGGTTTGGTAGTGCACAAAGAGCAGTGCGCCGATACCTAAAAAGAGCAGTACGATGGGAATGGTGATAAGAATAGAGAGGATGAGCGACTTGGAAGCGTCTGAACCATTTTTACAGCTCAGCACCCGTTGCGCCATATCTTGATCAAGCCCGAAAGCGGCGATGTTGAGTAGTAGCCAGCCAGAGAGCAGGGCAAAGATACTGAACTTCCCACCCAAGGATGTGTCAAGAACGCGTAGTTTATCTGCTTTTTCAAGCACCGCCATGATGTCAACACCATGCAAAGAGATATAAAGATAGTAAAAGACCAAAATTCCTGCTCCGACATAGGTAATGGCTTGAATGACATCAGAGAAGATGATGGACTTGATACCGCCGAAATAGGTATAGAATAGTGCACCGATAACAAGAATACCAATTGAGAGCAGCATATGTAAAAAACTGATGTCCAAAAAGAGAATCATACTGATAGCAAGTGCGCCGATGTAGAGCCGTGCCCCACTTGCCATAATGCGCCCAAGCAAAAACATAATGCCGGCATCGCGTTTTGCGCTGCCGCCATAGCGTTTTTCTAAGAGTTCATAGACCGTAACAGCCCGCATCTCATAAAACTTCGGTACAAAATATTTTGCGATGAAGAGAACCGCTACAAGCGCAGAGATGTAAAAACCAATGAAGGTAAAGTCATGGGCATAAGAGAACTCCGGTGCACCTAAAAAGGTTGCAGCCGATTGACTTGTTGCGACGATGGAGATGGCAACAGCGAAGAGCGGCATGGTGTTGGACGCAGTAAAGTAGTCGCGTGAGGATCTGATGCTGACCTGTGAGAAGAGGTAGGAGCTGATGGCGAGAATTAAAAAGTAGGCTAAAAAGACAAACCAGTCGAGTGTTGAGAAGGCGCTATTCATTGGGTAGTTTGAGATGCAGATCGTTTACGCCTGCACGCACTGCTTTCATAAAATTTTCTCCCGGATCAGCTTTTTTCGTTCTATAACCTTGGTCGCGCTCAAGCCATAAAGGATTTTTTTCCATTTCTCTGTACTCCAAATGCCCGATGAGGTAGTCAATAGTTGGATATTTCGCTTTGAGATACTTGACAAGACGGATGTTTGCCTGCACCTGCGCAGGTGTAAGGTCCTCTTTTTTGTTTCCCTCACCGCCGACATTTTCCACGCCGATAGCTGAGTAATTGAGCCCGATGACATGGCGTGCCATCCAGTTGTCCGGCATCAGCTGATAGATTGTGCCGCCACGTGCAACTAAAAATTGTGCAGAGACATTGAGCAGGGATGCCGCAGCGATATCTTTTCTGTCGGAGAAGAGCTTTTCGGGGTAGAGTCGTTTGAAACTTGCATCAAAACTGGGCTCTGCCGTCCAGTGGAGGACAATGATTTTGGGTTTGATTTGAATGTTTTTGACATTCATCCCGTAGTGCTTTTTGATGTAAGCTTTTGTCATATCAATGCGTTTTTGCGTGAAGAGTATGGGCTTTTGAATGATGCTGTTTTTTGTATGCAGATTCGCTATTTTTGCATTAGCCTCTTGGATGCGCTGAAGGGGAATGACACCGTTTTTTATCTGCGTGAAGATGGTCTCTACTATCTCCTGTGTTGAGTTGTAGGCGAGTTGATTGCCAAAGAGCAGAATGTCAACACCTGCATTGATGGCGAGTGTCGTTGCCTCTTTGAGTGAGTAGTGCGCGCTGATGGCTTTCATCTGCATATCGTCACTGATGATAACGCCGCGAAATCCAAGCTGCTCACGCAGGAGCTTTGTGTTTACATTGCGTGAGAGGGTTGCAGGGTAAGTGGCATCGAGATGTTTGTTAAAGACATGTGCGGTCATGATGGCATCGACCTTGCCCTCACGCAGCAAAATTTTATAAGGCTCTAGCTCTTTTTTGCTCCATGTCTTGCTGATGTCCACAAAACCTTTGTGCGAGTCACCTAGCGAAGAGCCGTGACCGGGAAAGTGTTTTAAAACGGAGACGACATTCTCTTTTGTCTGTGCATCTATCATAATGCCGGCATAGTGTGCTACTTTTTGCGGCTCTTTGCCGTACGAGCGTTCTAAGCCGACGATGACTTTGTTCTTAGGATTGACTGCCAGATCGACAACGGGTGCGAAGTTCATGTTAATACCGCACTCACGCAGCATTTTTGCATTTTTTGCGTAGGCCTCTTTTGCAAATTTATCTGGTAGTGAGCCGAGCGCTTTGGCTGAGGCAATTTCCAAAAACCCATACTTCGGTTTGAGCCGTGCCACTCTGCCACCCTCCTGGTCTACGGCAATGAAAAGTGGCTTGCGTGAGAAGTGCCCCAGCTCTTTTGTCAGTTCACGCAGCTGTTCAGGAGAGGAGATGTTCTTTGTTCTGTTTCTATCGGAGTAAAATCTGTCAAATAGAATGACACCGCCCAATTCATACTGCTGCATATCTTTGACTATTTGAGAGTTCTCATCGACGAACTGTGTGTCAAAACCGACAATGAGCATACGTCCTATCATCTTTTTGAGTGCAACATCTGTAATATTTTGACTTGCGTTAAGCGTAAAAAAGAGCGTAAAAAGAAGCAATAGAATTTTCATAAGAATCCCTAAATATTTATAATCTCATTTATAGCATCAATCACATTAAAAAGAAGTGATTTCGTCTCCTCTTTTGCCACTTTTTCTGGCTCAAAATGGTCACTTACAACTTTGATAATATGAAACTTTTTAATGGCAGGATTATGCACAACAGCATCATAAAAACCGTAACTTTCCATATCGACAAGCGGATATATTGCAGAGTTTGCTTCATCTTTTGCGCAGTAGATAAGAGGCTTATCGGAGTTGAAAATGTACTCCAACTCTTCATAAATAACGCCGCCACATTCGATAAGCTCGCCGATGGCATAGTTGTGTGCAGCAGCGCAAATGCCGACATTAAAGTAGATATCTTCATCCGTAATGTCAAAGTTGTTAATGAGTGTTTGCGTGGCAAGACGTGCTTTTTCTACGCCGATGCCGGAGATGATAAGTGTGATGTTGTTGTTTGAGAAAATTGTAAAATTATTGAGTTTTGATTTTTTAAGTTTGTAGTGGTCAACAAAAGCTTGTGCTTCAGGTTTGAGTGCGGTTACTATGTAGTGCATAGTTTTTCTTTTTATTGTTTTAAAGGTGCCCCTCTCCAGATGGCTGCGGCACATAAGGAAGTAAGATGTGCTGCTGTATTCCTACCCTGACACATTATCTCACAGCCCTATTGCACAGGTCTAAAGAGAAGCGGTGAAATTATAGTGAATTTAGCTTAAGAGTACCCTTAATCATCTCTATATTTCGAGATGCCGCAGGGTTGGTTTGGCTTTGGTGGATGTGCTTTGAGGTACTCCAGATCCTCAAGAGTCTGGGCGAGGACTTTTTTCTGCTGCAGAATTGGGAGCATCAGATTGTCTTTTTCATTGAGGGGAATATCCCAGTTTAGAAGTATTTTTTGGACTTCATCATCGAGGTCTTTGAGGGCATTTTGTACATGTTGTATGGAATTGTTTATAATCATAGGTGAAGTATAGCAAAAAATTAGAAAAGTTTGGGTATAATTGCGTTCCCAAATTTTACGAAAAGGATTATCGATGCCAAAAATGAAATCGGTAAAAGGCGCTGTAAAGCGTTTTAAAGTTAAGAAAAATGGTCAAGTTAAACGTGGAACAGCGTTTAGAAGCCACATTCTTACAAAACAGGATGCAGGAACTCGTCGTGGACAAAATTCACCAAAAGTAATTGCAAAAACTGATGAAAAAAACATTAAGGATATGATTAACTAATTTTTAGTTTCTCATTACATCTCCAACTTATTTTAAAAGTTGGGCAAGACCACCATAGTTGTGGCACCTTGACGACAAGAGTAGCTGGGTAAAGAAAAAAGGAAAGAATATGCCAAGAGTTAAAACAGGTGTTGTTCGTAGAAGAAGACACAAGAAAATATTAAAATTAGCGAAAGGTTTTTACAGCGGTCGCCGTAAACACTTTAGAAAAGCTAAAGAGCAGATTGAACGCTCATTAATGTACGCATTCCGTGACAGAAAGCAGAAAAAACGTGAGTTCCGTAAATTATGGATCATACGTATCAATGCAGCATGTCGTCTTAACGGTATGAACTACTCAACTTTTATGAATGGTCTTCATAAATCTGGCGTCGAGCTTGATCGTAAAATTCTTGCTGACATGGCAATGAACGATACAGCTGCATTTGCTGCAGTTGTTGATGCTTCTAAGGCTGCATTAGCAAAATAATATCTAAACCCTTTTTTGGGTTTGGATTTTTCTCCCCTCAACATTTTCCCATAAAACATTTGTCTTTAAATTATATCTTTAAGCTTTACTAAGCTCTTTTTGTTTAATACCTATTTTACTTTGCAAGCGTTATAATAATAGTATTATAAAATAATGTAATGATCTAAAGGGCAGAATATGAGCGATACTAATAATATAAATTGTTTAGTGCTTGATGAGTTGAATGTCGATGAAGTCCCATTGTCCAAAGAGCAGTACAGTTATATTTTAAATATTCAGAAGGTCATTTTAGAGAGCGTAGCAGAGAGAGGCACAACTACTGATATTTTAGATAAACTCTGCTCCATGGCGGAGAGTTTGCTGCCAAATTCTGTCGCTTCCATTATGCTAAAAGATCCTAAAACAGGACTGATAAATATGATTCATGCGCCTTCCGTTCCACAAGAAGGGATGGATCAGTTTAAAGATTTAAAACCAGGTCCTGGTGGTGGCTCTTGCGGAAATGCTGTTTACAGAAATGAAGCACAGTTTGTCAAAGATACATTTACAGACAGTAAATGGGAAGACCTGCGTGAGATAGCTTATGATTTTAATCTCTGTTCATGCTGGTCTGTCCCTGTACGAGATGAAATGAAAGAGCCAGTTGGTACTTTTGCGCTCTCTTCATTTGAGCATAGATCTCCTTCACAATTTCACAAATTATTGTTAGAAACTGCTTCAAATATAGTCAGTATTGTGTTGAAAAATGGCTACAATGAAAAACGAGTTAAGATTTTTACACAGTCTATGGAGAATGCCAATGAAGGTGTGATTATCACAGATGGCGATAATCATATTATCGAAATAAATAGAAGTTTTCGAGAAATTTACGGCTACACTGAGAAAGATGTTCTTGGGAAAAATCCACGTATGCTCTCTTCTGGGCTCTACAGCAAAAAGTTTTATGAAGATATGTGGCACGATATTGAGCAGGAGGGACACTGGGCGGGAGAGATTGTTAATTCTCTCTCAAACGGTGAGCATATTACGCAATGGATGAGTATCAGCTCAATTCAAAATGAAGATGGAAGTAGAAATTATCTGGCAATTTTTACGGACTTGACAGAGCTCAAAGAGGCACAGGAAAAAGCAAATTATCTTGCATATCATGACCAACTGACAGGTCTTGAAAACAAATCAAAACTTGTGAAAAACTTACTGCATAATGAGAAAGAGCTGACACTTATTCATCTTGATATCAATAATTTTAACTATATCAACACGGCATATGGTTTTGTGTTTGCAGATGAGTTGCTGATTGAGATTGCACAGACACTTATCTCTTTATGCGACACACCGGATGTCTTTCGAGTAAATTCAGATGAGTTTACTCTCATGTGTGAGAAGGGTTTAGATCCAGAATTTGTTATCAAAAAAATTCAAAAATATTTTTATGACAACTCTTTTAATATTCGGGGTGTTGTCTTAAACATCTCTTTTAACTATGGTGCCTATACCGGTGTCGAGAATCTTCTTGAGAATGCCTCCTTGGCACTTAAGATTTCAAAAGATTTGGGGAAAAACAGATACCACATCTTTGATGACACACAAGATTTACTCAAAAAAGAGGATAAAAATAGATTTATTCAGGCAAATCGTCTTATTCTTGATGCTTTAGAAGAAGATAGAATTGTGCCTTATTTTCAAGGCATACATAACAATCGTACAGGTAGAATAACTAAGTATGAAGCATTAGTGCGTATAGAGCAAAATGGGAAAGTTTTTACACCCTTTGAGTTTTTAGAAGCGGGTCAACTCTCAGGCTTGATGCCTGAAATTACAAAGGTAATGATAGAAAAAAGTTTTCGTATTATGCAAACAAGAGAGGACTCTTTTTCTATAAATATCACTGAAGATGATTTGGGAAGAAACTACCTGCCTGAGTATATCGCAGCAAAACTGCAGGAGTACAGCATCGCTCCCAAAAGGCTGATTATAGAGATTCTTGAAGGTATCAGCTCGCATGGAAAACAGAGCCATATTAAGCAGTTAAATGCACTAAAAGCTTTGGGCTTATGTGTGGCTATTGATGATTTTGGCGCAGAGTATTCCAATTTTGAACGTATTTTGGATTTAGATATAGATTTCATAAAAATTGATGCAAAATACATTAAAAATATTGACACGGATAGCAAGAGTTATGAGATTGCAAAGTCCATAGCAAACTTTGCAAAGAATTCAAACATTTTATGTGTCGCGGAGTTTGTCCACTCCAAAAGCGTCCAAGAGGTAGTAGAAGAGCTTGAGATTGAGTACTCACAAGGGTATTATTTCGATGAGCCAAAAAAACTTTAAAGAGAATTTGTGACCCATGATTTTTTAGCAGATGAATATCTCAAAAATGAAAAAATCCAAATTTTCATTCGTTTAGCATTTATCTTCGCAGCATCAGTAAGTGTCTATTTCTATTTTCAACTGCATGCATCAGAGAGTAGATATACTTTTGCCTATGTCATGATTGCTCCTCTATGTGTTTTTATCTACAACCTGTTTTATTTAGCAATCGTGCATTTTTTTCCTTATAGTTTACAAAAAGAGCGCATAATGGTCTCTGTCTTGATGGATATCAGCTTAACGGTATATGTCATGTATTTGGTTGAATCCTTAGCCGCTTACTACGCAGGTGCTCTGCTCTGGTTTAGTGTGGCATATGGTATGCGTTACAGTAAAACAGTTGCCTATACTGCTTATGTGACAGTAATTCTTACGTGGACTATTCTTATTACAACATCTCACTTTTGGATTCAAAACAGCAGCTTTGCACTTGGCTGGCTTTTCGCGTTTATAGTACTGCCTCTATACTATTTTAAACTTGTCGATAAACTGCACAATAATCTGAATAATCTTCACCACTATGCAGAAGAGTCAACACATAAAGCACTGCATGATCAACTGACTGGTGTATCTAACAGAGCGATGTTTGAAGATGAGCTAAATCAGTATATGGGAAAGAATAAAAAATTTGCTCTCTTCTTTATAGATTTAGACTCTTTTAAAGAGATTAATGATTTGCATGGACATGATATTGGAAATATGGTTTTGATAGAAGCATCCAAAAGGCTACAGAGTATCATTGAAGATACATACAGACTTGGTGGTGATGAATTTGTCTGTGTTTCAGCATACAAGCATGAAAGTGAGTTGCGAAATCTCGCAAAAAGCCTCCTATTTAATTTGACTATGCCTTGTAAAAACAGTCAGATTATCCTCTCTGCGAGTATTGGGATTGCGCGTTTTCCTGATGATGCAAAAAATAAGTTTGACATTAAAAAACGAGCTGACCTTGCAATGTATACAGCAAAACAGGCAGGAAAAAATAGATTTCACTTTTATAGTGAAGTTGCTTAAGAAGAGAACCTTGTGATAATCTCATCGCAGCTTATTGGTCTTGAGAAGAGATAGCCTTGCCCTATGTCACAATGTACACTTGCCAAGAAAGTTTCCTGTTCTTCAGTTTCAATGCCTTCAGCTACAATTGAATAGCCCAAAGTTTTTGAAAGCGCTATAATCGCTTCTATGATGACATTGTCCGAGCTTCCTTGCGCGATATCATCGACAAAAGATTTGTCTATTTTTATGGTGTCAACCGGTAGTTGTTTGAGGTAAGACATAGAGGAGTATCCGGTACCAAAATCATCTATGGAGATTTTAAAACCGTAATTTCTAAAGCCTTGCAGCATATTGATATTTGCAATGGTATGGTCCATCAAAAATCGTTCCGTGATTTCGATTTCAATCTCATCAGGTGCTATGTTATGACGCTTTGCAATAGAGATGAATGTCTCTAAGAGATGCGGTTCTTTAAACTGAATGCTTGAGACATTGATGGCTATTCTCTCGAGTGGGACATGCTGCTCTTTCATCTTCTTATACGCCTTACAAGATTCTTCAAAGATAAAATAACCAAGGGAGATAATAGTACCGCTGTCCTCTGATGTGTCAACCCTATATCATACTTATCCATAAACATTCTAAGCTGCTGTTTCAACCTGTAACATCATTTTTTCTTCAAACTCGACAGGTGACAAATTATTATTTGAACTATGCATCCTTTGTCTATTGTAATAAACTTCAATCCATTCAAAAATACTCTGGTTAGCTTGAGCTTTTGTTTCATAAATCTCATGGTAAATAAGTTCAGTTTTCAATGTATGAAAAAAACTCTCTGCTACTGCATTATCCCAACAATTACCTTTGCGTGACATACTTTGTTTAATACCATGCTGCTTTAATAAATCTTTATGGGCATACGAAGCATATTGGCTGCCTCTGTCTGTATGCCAGATTAAGCCTTTTGATGGTTTTCTTGAAATTAATGCCATATTTAGGGCATCATTTACGAGCGAAACTTTCATTGTGTCATCCATTGACCAGCCGACTATTCGTCTGGAATACAGATCTATGACAGTGGCTAAATAGAGCCAGCCTTCATTTGTTGGGATATATGTTATATCTCCAACATATTTCTCATCAGGAGATGAAGCATAAAAATCTCTCTCTAAGAGATTTGGTGCAATCGGTAAGTTGTGATTTGAGTTTGTTGTATTTATTTTATATCGCTTTTTAGTTTTTGCAACAAGCCCTAAATCCCTCATAATAGCACCTATGCGACGTCTTGAAACAACAAGTCCATATCTTTGCTTGAGTTGGTCTTTAATGCGTCTTGTACCGTAGTTCTGCCGCCCTTGAACAAAAATTATTTCTATGAGTTCATTAAGTTTTTTATCTACTTTTTTAACAATACAACCAGCTTTTATCCAATGATAATAGCTTGATTTATCAACTTTTAGAACTTTGCACATTACTGTAACATTAAAGTTCATTTTATTAGCCTGAATCCATGCGTACTTTATAGGACTTCTTTGGCGAAGTACGCGGTTGCCTTTTTTAGGATGTCTCTTTCTTGCTTAAGCAATTTGTTCTCAGTTCTTAAGCGTTTATTCTCTTCTTCGGCTGTCTCTTTAATATTACTACCAACTGAAAAACCACCTCTCGGTTGTATAGGAATATTATTGGCTTTTTTATATTCTCTCACCCAATTATAAAGGGTCTTTTCATTGACATCTAAATCTTTGGCAATTTTTGCTGTTGA